>Ga0315280_10003320_pt1 | contig 24841 bp, 16 predicted proteins | sample YL17G06_40_MG_FD_203697 | JGI IMG/M metagenome (GOLD analysis project Ga0315280, IMG submission 203697) | Sediment microbial communities from Yellowstone Lake, YNP, Wyoming, USA - YL17G06_40 | ecosystem: Environmental > Aquatic > Freshwater > Lake > Sediment | place: USA: Wyoming | collected...
GCCGTCGCCGGCACGGCGATGGTCGTCAATCGTTTAGCCGTCGCCGGCACGGCGATGGTCGTCAATCGTTTAGCCGTCGCCGGCACGGCGATGGTCGTCAATCGTTTAGCCGTCGCCGGCACGGCGATGGTCGTCAATCGTTTAGCCGTCGCCGGCACGGCGATGGTCGTCAATCGTTTAGCCGTCGCCGGCACGGCGATGGTCGTCAATCGTTTAGCCGTCGCCGGCACGGCGATGGTCGTCAATCGTTTAGCCGTCGCCGGCACGGCGACGAACATATGTAACGCGGCCGTTCCGGCCGCGGCTAAACACGGCGGCGGCCGCACCGCCCGCGGTTTTAACCGTTGACGCCGCGCGCGGCGGCCATTAGAAGGGCGGGCGCCGCCGCGGAGGCGAACCAGTGGCCAGAAGAAACAACCTGGCGGGATGGGTCTTGGTGTCGCCCGTCGTCGTCGGCCTCGCGGTCTTCACGCTCTATCCGGTCCTGGCGTCGCTCGCCTTGAGTTTCTGCGAATACGACATCTTCACGCCGCCGCGATGGATCGGCCTGTGGAACTATAAGACGATGCTGACGCGCGACCCCCTGTTCTGGAAGTCGCTGGGCAACGTCCTTTACTACACGATCCTGGCGGTGCCGCTGGGCATCCTGTTCGGCGTCGGGCTGGCGCTGCTGCTGGACGCGCGGATCAAGGGCCTGGCGATCTACCGCACCCTGTTCTTTCTTCCCTCGATTGTGCCGGTGGTGGCGACAAGCGTCCTGTGGATCTGGCTCCTCAACCCGCAGATAGGGCTGGTGAACACGCTCCTGCGCCTCGTCGGCATCGAGGGGCCGACGTGGCTGGCCAGCGTCCAGTGGTCGAAGGAGTCGCTCGTGTTCATGGGCGTCTGGGGCGTGGGCGGGAGTATGCTCATCTACCTGGCGGGCCTCAAGGACATCCCCGCAAGCCTGTACGAGGCGGCCCTGGTCGACGGGGCCAACGCCTGGCAGCGCGTCCGGTACGTGACCCTGCCGATGCTGACGCCCGTCATCTTTTTCAACCTTGTGATGGGGATGATCGGGGCGTTCCAGTACTTCACGCCGGCCTACGTGATGACGCAGGGCGGGCCGCCCGACTGCATGGCCCAGTGGGAATCGGTCATTCCGGCGTGGGCCGAGCGCGGGGCCCTGACGCCCCTGGACACCCTCATGCCCCCCGACGAGTGGCACGCCCTGCGCGACCGCCTGTACACGGCCGTGCGCGACATCGGCATGTACAAGGGGCACTTCTACGGCCTCTCGACCGGGATGAACATCTGGGCCGTCTACTACCGGCCCGACCATTTCCGCGAGGCGGGCCTCGACCCCGACAAGTTCCCCAAGACCCTCGAGGACCTCGACGCCGCGGCCGACAAACTCTTCCAGTATGACAGCGCGGGCCGCATCACGCGCATCGGCTTCAGCCCGCGGTGGCTGGTCCAGTACGTCGCGGTCTTCGGCGGCAGCCTCTACGACCCGGCGACAGATCGGCTCACCTTCACGAACCCCAAGAATGTGGAGGCCCTCGAGTGGATCACGGGCCGGGCCGATAAGTACGGCTTCGAGCGGATTCTCCAGTTCGAGTCGGGCCTCTCGACGACGATGCAGGCCTCCTGGCCCTTCATCAGCGGCGCGTTCTCGATGGTGCTCGACGGGCAGTGGCGCGTCGAGCAACTGGCGAAGTTCGCGCCGGAACTGGAGTACCGGGTGGCGCCGATCCCGCCGCCCAAAGGCGGCAAGCCGCTGGCGTGCTGGTCGAACGGCAACTTCATGATCATCCCGAGCGGCGCCAGGCACAAGGAAGGCGCGTGGGCTTTCATGCGGTTCTGGTCGGGCGTGGACAATCCGGAGCGTGCCGCCGAATTCTACACGTGGGGCGGGTGGCTCCCGATCACGCCCGAAGTGGCCGCCGCCCCGGTCTACCAGGCGTACTGCAACAAGTATCCGCAGTTCCGCACGTTCCTCGAGGTCATGGCCTCGCCGAACGTCCAGGTGACGCCGCCCGTGCCGGTGCAGGCCTACATGATGAACCGCGTAGGTTGGGCCGAGGACGCGGCCCTGCGCAAGCACCTGTCGCCACGCGAGGCGCTCGAGCAGGCGGCCAGGGAGACCGAGAAAGAGATCGAGAACGAGCGGGTCGGGAAGGAATGACGCGCGCGGCACGAATGTCGAATGACTAAATCCCTCACTTGAACCAAGAGGACTCTGGCGTGAAGCATCCCTGGTACATCCGGCTGGCGATTCACGCGGCGCTGGTCGCGCTGGCGCTGCCGTTCTGCATGCCGCTGGTGTGGATGATCGGCACGAGCCTGAAGACCGACGCCCAGGTCTTCCCGAAAGAGGTGGTCACGACGGTCTCGCAGTTCCTCTCGCAGTGGTGGCCGAACCCGTTCCGGTGGGCCAATTACGCCGAGGCCCTGCGGTACGTGCCGTTCCCCATCTACCTGCGGAACACGCTGGCGCTGTGCGCGGCGAACGTGTTGGCGGCGGTGGCGTCGAGCGCCCTGGCGGCCTACGCGTTCGCAAAACTCCAGTGGCGCGGCCGCTCGATCCTCTTCGGCGTCGTTATCGCCACGATGATCCTGCCGGGCGAGGTGCGGATGATCCCCACCTTCGCCCTCTACCGGTGGCTGGGGTGGTACGGCACGTACCTGCCGCTGATCGTGCCGGCGCTGTTCGGCAACGCCTTCTTCATTTTCCTCCTGAGGCAGTTCTTTCGGACCATCCCCGACGACCTGTGCGATGCGGCCCGCATCGACGGGTGCAGTGAGTGGTGAATCCTGTGGCGGGTGGTGCTGCCGCTGTCGAAGCCGGCCCTGGCCACGTGCGCCCTGTTTCAACTCCTGGGGACGTGGAACGACTTCGGCGGGCCCCTGCTGTACCTGAACGACCAGAGCAAGTACACGCTGGCCTACGGCCTTCAGCAGTTCCTGGGGGCCTACGGGGGGGAATACTCGAAACTCATGGCCGCCGCCACGGTCTTCACCATGCCGATCATCGTCCTGTTCTTCCTCACCCAGCGCACTTTCATCCAGGGCATCTCGACGACGGGAATGAAAGGCTGAGGCTTGTCTGCCGCTGGCGCCCGCGACCTTGCCGGCGCCCGCCTCAGCCCTCGGCCGCCGGCTCGGCGACCGCCGCCGCACGCGGGGCATGCGCCGGCACGCAGAGCGACGCCAGGATGCTCAGCACCACGGCCAGCGCCCCGATGGCAAAGGTCCACTGGTAGCCGACGTGCATCCACAGGATACCGCCGACCAGGGGCATCGTGACGGCGGCCACGTGGTTCATCGCCACGCCCATGCTGAGGGTCGGCGTGTGCTCGCTCGACGGGGCGATGCGGTTGACGTACGTCGTCAGCGCCATGACGAGCATCCAGAGTACGCTGTCGGCGATGAAGAGCGCGTACAGAACGTACACGCTCCGCACCAGGGCGTAGCCGGCGAAGACGCCGATCAGGCCGACGTAGTAGATGACCAGGACCCGCCGCTCGCCGATGCGGTCGATCAGCCGCCCGACGCGCGGCGAAGCGAAGTAGGCGATCACCTGGACGATAATATATAGGATGAGCATCTTCCACAGGCTCGTGCCGTGGTCGTGGATCAGCAGGAACGGCGCGAAGCACAGGAAAATCTGCTTGCGCCATCCCTCGAGGAACGAAAGGAGATAATAAAGCCAGTAGCGGCGGCGCATGACGAACCGCGGGCCCGGCGTCTTGACGTTGCGCGGAATGCCCACGCATGCCGCCGCCGCAAGCACGGCCGCACACCCCGCCATGATGTACATCGGCCGCATCGAGACGCCCAGCGCCGCCAGACCCAGGGCAGCCCCGAGGCCCAGGGCCGTCCCGACGGCGCCCGCCGCGCCGATCTGGCCCAGGCGGTAGCCCGCGCGGCCGGGCTCGGCCAGGGCCAGCGTCATCGAACTCGGCAGCGGCATCCAGGCGTGCAGGCCCTGGCTCCACACCAGACTCAGGACGATGACCCACCTGTAGTCGTGGACGAAGGCATACCCCGACAGTCCTGCCGCCAGCAGCACCAGCATGCCCGCGCCGACCAGCGGTTCGGCGAAGCCCGCCAACAGGGCCAGCACCGCGAAGGCAGCGATGCCGCAACTCTCGCGGAAAGCCTCCACCATGCCCTGCTGGCGCGCGTCGACATGGATCTCCTCGACCAGGAAGTTCGTGTTGAGGCCCATCTGGATGGACATGGTGAAACTGACGCCCGCCACGGCCAGGCCGAGAAACAGGAGGCTGCGCCGCCGGCGGGCGACCCCGGCGGCCGCTGGATTCGCTTCAATCGGCATTCCGTGCCCCGAACACCGCCTGCCCCCTGCCCCCTGCCCCCTGGCACACCAATGCGCCGTCAATCGTCGTTTGAGGGATGGCATGCCCCCAGCCCCCCCGCCGCGGCGGGGCATCCCTTCCGTGGGCATGCGCGTCTTGTGTATTACCACAACTCTAGATCAGTTGCCTTGCCGCCGGAGGGCAGGTGCAAAACGCGGCGGGCAGCACTGCCCGCCGCGCATCCTGCTACAGCCGCTCCTCAACTCCTCTACGGCAGAACCTGTATCAGGCCGCTGATGTCCGGCGTATCGCCGCCGATCGTGTCCGTCGTGGTCGTGACCTTGCCGGTGAAGTCATCGACAGTGACATCCGTAGTGTACTTGACCTTCTTGCTCGTTACCCCCATTTTGGCGGGATCGGCGGGAATGACAAACGGCACTTCTCCAGAGAGGATCACGGCGGCCCCGACGCTGGTGACGGCCCCCAGTTTGGCGGCCCGATTGACCAGTGTCCCGTCCTCGGCCGAGACGCCCAGGTGAATCCCAAGCGCTATGTCCCCGCCCGTCGCATTGCCCGGATGCGAGGACCATATCCACATCTGGCTGTCTTTATCATACCACTTCTCGTCCACCCCGGCGTCCACGGTCAGGACGGCGCATGTAACGGCGCCGATCGCCTGCTCGGCCCACAGGTCGCCTTCGATGGTGCCCCCAAGGACCCTGATGGTGCCAATCGTGGTTTTCGCGGTCAGGGTGGCGCTGAGCGAACCGCCGGTCAACGTGATGTTGCCGATGGCGGTCGCCTGGATTTCCATGCTCTCCAGACCCCCGCCGTACGCCGCAATATCCCCTGGGCCGCTCGCCGCGCCATAACAGTTGGCGGTGATATTGCCGATCTTGCCCGTCACGACAGCGCTGCCCAGGACGGAGCCCCCGATGACGGTAATGGAGGTGATGGCCGTCGCCTTCGCGCCGGGTTCGGCCGTCAGGTCGGCCGCCATGTCGGCGGAGATGATATTCGTGTCATCAAAGGTATACGGGATGCCTCTGTACGTGCCATCCTTCTTCAGGAGGATGCCCTGGACGAGGATGGCGCCGAAGCCTTTGACCGCATGGATGGTCCCGCTGAGGTCGCCGCCGCAGGTGGTGATGTTGCCCACTTTGCCCGCGGTATCGACGTCAAAGGACACGCCGCCCCCCGCCTGCTGGTAATTCGGCACGTATCGGTAAAGCGGATTCCCCTGGCTGTCCACTTTCTGATTGCCCCACTGGTCCAGGATGGGCACTTCGTCTATACTCGCCTTGTAGCGGATCGACTTGACGGTGATATTTCCAAGATTTCCCGTCCAATCGGGGCCGTTGACAGGGATGGGGGCGTCCGGCGTGCCCAGTCCACCGCCGGTCAGCGCAATCGCGCCGATGCTCTTGTCCAGACCGGTGCTGATCTGGCCTGAGAGAATGTTGCCGCCATGCTCCTCCCCCATCTGCCCCATGTTGTCCCAGGTCGCCACCCCCGTGACGGTGATGTTGCCAATCGCGCCCGTGGTAACGAGGTCTCCGGTGAGGTCGCCGCCGCGCACGGTAATGCTGCCGATGCCGCCGGCCGCGACGTTCAGCGTCGCACCAAGATCGCCTCCTGTCATGCTGATCTTCCCGACGCCGCAGGCCGAAATCGTGCCGTCCGACCACGAGGAGGCCGTCAGGGCCGTCACTTGACCGTTGAAAGTCAAGTTTGCCGACACGTTCCCGGCCGTCAGGGCGAGACGGTCCGTCGCCGCGCCGCCGAGCGTGATTTCGCCGCCCAAGTCGCCGACCTTCAATGTCTTGATCACGCCGTTCGGGAAACTAATCTCCGTCGCGACATTGGCGCCCGCGATGTCCAGGGTGCCGATGCTCTCGTTGCCTGTCTCCCCCGAAACGGTGTCCACGGCCACCCGCCCGTCGCCCGGAGCGTCCGGGTTCCTGTACCGCGTCACCTTGACCGAAAAGGAAGAGGTGAGGTCCGTCCCCTTCAGGACAATACTGGCCAAGGTGCCGTCGCCGCTGGAGAAATCCAAGTCGGCGGATACTCCCTTTCCGCTCACGGAGGCGGTTACCACGTCCAGGTCCACATCCTGCCACACGAAACTCTTCGGGAGCCCGGTACCGGTGCCGATGGTCACCACCTCGGCCGGCGGGGGGGCCGCCGAACCGGCCAGCAGGGTCCGCGGTTCCAACTCCTCCATCACGGGCGCCGCCGGCCCCGGAATCCTCCCGAACGACCGTTCTCGAAATAGACGCATCCCTCGCCTCCTTAAATAAATGCCTGGTCTTCTCCGACACGGCCCGCCAAGCACTTCAGGTATACCAATATGCGCCATTTTGGTCTCCGGTCAAGGTTTATTCCGCGAGCAGCGCCAACCGAGCGCCTGATACAAAACGCCACTGCGCCTTTCACGGCGCACTGCCGCTACAGTACCATCGGCAAGACAGAGCCTGCTGGAATAGGCTCTAAGGAGGCCCTTACGCTTTCGCCGCCGCGCACGCCAGGCCGGCCGCAGGCCCCGGCTGACGAGCGGCCGTCACCACCTCAGCCCGAGACGCCTGGCCGTCCGGAGGTTCCGGTCGATCAGGGCGAGCCGCTGCCCGACGCAGGCGCAGGACCGAAGCGGGTCCTCGGGCGTGTTCACCACGTAGTCGAGCATCCGCTCGACGGTCGTCGTGGCCACGTGGATGCGCGTGTCGCCGGAGGCGTAGTAGATGAAGATCCGTCCGTCGCGGCGCTGCACGGCGCCGTTGCAGAAGGTCACGTTCGAGACGTCGCCGGTGCGCTCCTCGCCGCGCGGCGCGATGAAGCAGCCGCCAGGCCGGTGGATGACGCGCTCGGGATGCTCAAGGTCGCACAGCAGCGCGTAGAGAACGTATCGCAGCCCTGCGGCGGTGTGGCGGACGCCGTGGGCGATGTGGAGCCAGCCCGCGGGCGTCTTCAGGGGCGCCGGCCCCGCCCCGTTCTTCGCCTCCTTGACGGTGTGGTAGACCTTCGGGTCGATGATGGTCTCTTGGTGGATGACGGCGTGCTCGATGGAGTCGGCCAGGGCCCACCCGATGCCGCCGCCCCGGCCCGCCTCGATAAAGGAGTCCTGCGGCCGCGTGTAGAACGCGTACCGGCCGCCCACGAACTCCGGGTGCAGGACGACGTTGCGCTGCTGGGCCGAGTCGGACTTCAGGTCGTCGAGCCGCTCCCAGCGGTCGAGGTCCCGCGTCCGCGCGATGCCGCACTGGGCCACGGCGCTGGATGCGTCGCCGGGGGGCGCGGAAGGGTCCTTGCGCTCGGTGCAAAAAAGTCCATAAATCCATCCGTCCTGGTGCCGCACCAGGCGCATGTCGTAAACGTTCACGTCGGCATCGGCCGTCTCGGGCATCAGGATGGGCCGCTCGCGGAACCGGAACCCGTCGATGCCCGTCTTCGACTCGGCCACCGCGAAGAACGACTTGCGGTCGCAGCCCTCCACGCGGCACACGAGGCATATCTTCCCGTCCAACTCGATCGCCCCGGGGTTGAAGACCGCGCCGACGCCCAGGCGTTCCAGCAGCAGCGGGTTGCGCTCGGGGTCGAGGTCATAGCGCCAGTGGATGGGCACGTGCTGTGCCGTCAGCACCGGGTGCCGGTACCGCTCGAACCAGCCGTTGTCCCAGGTCGCGTCGACCTTGTTGCGGCGGCCGAGGAGGGTTTTGTGACGTCGAAGAAGGCGTTCGATCCGCCTACGAAACGCAGGCTTTGCCAGCACAGCGCTGCTCTCTTTCGCGGGGCTGCGGGGCGGGTCGTCTTGCCCGCCGCGCGAGACCTACTGCGCGATGACCTCGATGCCGTTGATCTCGGGGTTCTGGCTCTTCGGGGTGAACTCGATGAGCAACTTGCCGTCGGTCACCTCGACGTGCTCGAACTCCTTGATCACGGGCTTGGCGAACCCGCCCGCCGTCTTCACCACGTCGAAATCGGTGAGGACGGGCTTCCCCTGGATGGCCACCGAGAAGACCCGCGGGCCCTGCGTGTCGATGTCCGGATACGTCTCGGCGAAGTGCAGCCGCACGGCATACTTGCCGTTGGGCACCGCAAAGCGATACGCGGTCATGCTGTACCGCTCGGTCAGGTAGACCTCGGGGGCCTTGGTGCCGGCGATCTTGAGGTTCTGCCGGACGACGGTCTTGCCGTCGACGGCCCCGTACTTCGCCCCTTCCTTCCATTCCTGGTCGGGAAGCCACGCCGCGCCCGACTGGTCGACGTACTCCTTTTCGGCGCCCGCGTTGACGCGCAGGACGAGTTTGCCCGGCGCGGCCGCGCCCTTCTTCTGCGGAACGCATCCCGCCAGTCCGATCGCCAGCGCCGCCGCCGCCATGATTGCCATCGCCATCATCACGTGCCTCATCGCCCGTCCCCTTTCCTTCTGTTGGTGCCGATCCGCCGCAGGACACAGTTACTTTTCCGGTTTCAGGACCTCGCGTATCACCTCGGCGTACGAGCGCAGCGCCACGTAATTGCGCAGGAGGTAGCCGTTGTGCTTCAGGCCTTCCTGGGAGTAATCGCCTTCCCACTGCCTGGGGTTGGAGGGATGCACGCCGTCGCCGGAAATGAGCGTGGGCACCTGGTAGACGTCGCCGCCGGCGCCCTTGAACTTCTCCAGGGCGCCGTCCCAATCGTCGGGCCGGCGGCTCAGGATGGCCTCGTAGTAGTCGCACACCGGCAGGTTCATGTCTTTGGCGATCTTGTGCAGGGCCTCGTTGAGCGCCTTGACCTTGGCGTCCTGGCCGTGCTTCGGCGGGATCGTCGAGAGGATGACCACCGTGCCGTTGTCGAGGCACTTCCTGGCGACCTCGCGGTATTTCGTCTCGTACTCGTCGGGCTGGAGTTGGCCGGCGTCGTTGGTGCCGAACATGATGAGGACGGCCTCGGGGTTGAGTTTCTCCAGCCATTTGCCGACGTTGTCGAAGGCCCAGCGGATGGTCATCGAACCCTCGTTGCCGAAGGCGGGGCCCTTCCACTCGCGCCAGCACGCCTCCTTCATGTACCCCTTAACGAGGGTGAAGTCGGCCTGCGCGGCGTCATCCATGTTCTTGCGGTTCCACGACAGGGACGCCCAGAACGCCATCGAGACGGTGATGGAGTCGCCGAAGTGGGCGAAGGTGCCTTTGTCGCCCTTGAAGTTGGCGTGGACCTTCCTCATCGGCTCGACCCAATACTTCGTCTCCAGGGCCTTCGCGGGCGGCGTGGCGGCAACCGTTTCTTTTCCCGCCCCGCCCGTTGACTTCGCGGCCGCCGCAGCGATGCAACACGCCAACAGAAGCATCGCACAAACGAGCACCACGTTCCTCATGGTCTTCTCCCTTCATCGAGACAGGCGGGCTATTCCCGCGTCGGCCCATCCTGGGGACCTTCCTTCTTCTGGATCAAAGAAATGTAGTCTTTGAGGAGTTCCGACAGGTACGTGTCGATGCCAGCCGCCCGCTCCTGCATCTCCGCCTGAGCCCGCGCCAGTTCTTCCTTCGCCTCCGCGGCCTTCTGCGGGTCGGGGCTCTCGGCTGCCTTCTTGAGAGGCTCAAGCATGTGCGGGCCCGGCTTGTAGGTCAGGGCCTGCGCCGCCCTGAAGTCGGCCAGCGCTGCCGCATCGTCCTTCAGGAAGTGCCGCATGGCACCGCAGATCAGGAGGAGCTCTTTCCGCACCGGCTCGCGGTCCTTCTCTTTCAGCATCTTCTCGGCCAGGGCGAGCGCCTTCCTTCTCGCCTCTGCCGCTCCCGCCTGCGACTTCTGCTTTTCGGCCCCCTGCTCCTCCACCGCCTCGGCTCCCAGGCAGTAGCCCAGGACGCGGTAGAACCGGCACCACAACTCATCGCTGCGGCCAAGGACCCGGTAAACCTTCTCGGCAACCGCGAGGCGCTTCGACATGCGGACGGTGTCATACTTGCCGTCCTCGAAGGCGTACGACACGCCGGCCAGGGCCTTGCGGACGGCCTCCCGTTTCTCTTTGGGCACGTCCTCGAAGTCCCCCAGGAAACACGTCAAGCCGCATTGGCGGCAGCAGTGCAGCACCGCCGGATCGATATACGGCCAAAAGACATACTGGTATTTGGATGGCCAACCGTAGATATAACTCCCATAACTCATCGGCACCTGGAGCGTGTTGGAAGCCTGGCAGACGGGACAGGTCATCTTCTTCGGCGCCCACGTCGTCGCGCCGGCCTCCCCCACCGCAACAAGCCAGAGAACCGCCGCCAATCCGCCCAGCAGCACTGGTCTGCACATTGGAGGCCCCCGTTTTCGCTAAGTGCACAGATCATTATGGCATCCCGCCGGATGAATGAAAGCACTATCTTAAACACCGCGCTAGGCCGTATAATGCCCACCGATGGGGCGGGCCGATGGAACTAGGAGGAGGCTCCCGATGCGCGGTGCGAAGATCCTGGATTGCTGCAAGGTCGAAACCCGTGACTATCCCGATCCCACTCCGCAGGGCGAGGAGGTCGTGGTGCGCCTGGAGGCGGCGCCCATCTGCGGCTCCGACCTGCACGGCCTGTACCAGACCCCGGGCGAGAAGGACTGGATCCCCGGCCACGAGGGCGCGGGGGTCGTCGTCGCGGTCGACCGGCCGCGCGTCCTGAAGGTGGGCGACCGCGTCGCCGCCTCGGCGGTCTTCTCGTGCGGCACCTGCGACCTGTGCCGCGCGGGGTACTCCATCTACTGCCGCCACTCCAAAGGCACCTACGGTTTCGGCCTCAACGGCGTGCACGCCCAGTACGTGCGGATGTCGGAGCGGGCCCTGCTCGTGATGCCCGACTCCATGACTTTCGAGCAGGCCAGTTTGTGCCTCGACCCGGTGGGGACGCCGTACCACATGTACAAGCGTACACAGACCACGGCGGCCCACGTGGTCGGCGTCTTCGGCGCCGGCCCGATGGGCCTGGGAGCCGTGTGCGTCGGGGCGTTCCTGGGGGCGAAGGTCATCGCGGTCGAGCCGGCGGCTTACCGGCGGAACCTGGCCAGGAAACTCGGCGCCGCCGAGGCGGTCGACCCGGCCGCCGGCGACGTCGTCCGGCAGATCCGCGACCTGACGAAGGGCTACGGCCTCGACCGCGCGGTTGAGTGCTCCGGCGAAGCCGAGCCGCTCTACTGGGGCCTGGAACTCGTGCGGCACTTCGGCCACGTGGCCATCATCGGCGAACGCCAGGAATCGAAGATCAACCCGTCGAACCACTTTTTGCGCAAAGAAATCACCATGTCTGGGTCGACGTGTTTCCCGCTCCAGGAATTCGACGAGATCGCGCGGATGTACGAGCGCGGCCTGCGCGCCGCCGAGATGATCACGCACCGCTTCACGGTCGACCAGGCCGCCGAGGCCTACGCCATCTTCGCCACCAAGCAGACGGGCAAGGTCATCTTTGTGCCGAAGAAGTAGGTGCACACCAACCGTTCAGGTGCAGCATGCCTACGGAAAGGATGCCGTGGCCATGCCACCCGGCGTAGGCCGGGGCGCAGCCCCGGCACCTCAACACGCTCGCCCGACCGGCCTGCCGGGGCTGTGCCCCGGCCTGCATCTCATCAACCCTCGCGGGCCATTCGCTGGGGGTGATGGCGGGGGCGCGGCCAGGATCTGTCGCTAGAACCTGACAGACCGGTAGGTGCCCATCTTCCGGCCGCGGTCGAGGAAATATCTGTACGTGGCATACTCGACGCGCGGCGAGACGCTGTGGTCGGTATGGAGGATGTAGCCGCTGCCCTTCATGGCCGCCGGCAGTTTCTTCTTGAGTTCCGCCTCCACGACCTTCTTGTCGTTGGTTTCGAGGGTCCGGATGTCCATGCCGCCGCAGAAGGCGATGCGGTCGCCGAACGTCTTCTTCAGGCGCACCAGGTCCATCCCCGCCTTGGCCTCCATCGCCTGGAGGCAATCCATGCCGGCCTCGATGAGGCCCGGCACCAGCGGCTCGACGTACCCGCACGAGTGGACGATGATGGGCAGGCCGCGGGCGTGACAGAAGTCGAACGTCCGCTTGTGCGCCGGCCACACGATCTCCCTGTACATCCGCGGCGACATGAACGGCTTCGCCTTGAAGCCCATGTCTTCGTAGAAGTAGACCCCGTCGGGCAGGCCCTCCTCGGCAAAAAGTATCTCCATGAGATTGATGGTCAACTCGGCGTACACGTTGCACATGTCGCGGACCCAGTCGGGGTCCAGGGCCATGCCCATGAGCATGTACTCGTGGCCGCAGACCGGGTGCATGAGTTCGAAGACGTTGACGCCGCCCCAGCAGAAGAACAGGTCCTGCTTGGCGCACTTGTCGCGGACCTGGCGGTAGCCCTCGGCGTTGATCCGCCGCCTCAGGATGTCGCGGTTCACGAGGTGATGCCGGATGTGCTTCTCCCACCCCGCGCGGTCCTTCACGAGGAAGTCGACGTGCTCGGGCGTGCCGCCTCGCGCCTTCCACCACCGCAGCAGCGCGCCGTTGCCGCTGCGGACCAGTTTCGTTTCCTCGGTCTCCTCGACAATCTCCTCCTTGAAGTCGAGGTCGGCGACCATGTTGAACGACCACATGACCCGCAGGTCCAGGCCGAAGTGGTCCTCGAGCGACTCGTCCTTGCCGACGTGGCCCTGTGCCGACCACGCCTGGTGCGTGTCGCCCCAGAAACTCTCATAGGCCGCGACGCGGTCGACGTGCTGGCGCCGCAGGATCCGCGCCACGCGATCCTTGCTCGTCAGTTCCGCCATCCTGATCTCCTTAGCCCAAACGGCGTGGTCTTTGCGGACTTCGGCACAGCCGCGGGTTGAGCCGTCGCCGGCACGGCGGCGACTGCGGCCGCAGCGGCCGCGGCTCAACAACAAACCGTCACGCGCGCCGCGAGGCTACCAGGGCGCGCGGGCCATCGCAAGGGAAACTGATTACCCGTTTGGGAGCACCAGTCTTGCGGACATTTCCTGGCGGAGCCCCGCGGCACCGCGAAACCGCTTTTCCTCGATACCTTTCAACCGGCCGCCGGTTTGAGGTTACATAGGTTGCCGCGTTAGCCGTACGCCTGCGGCCCGCCAAGCGCCTACGCGTCCCAGGAATCAGGCGACCGGAAACATTTGATCGGAGGTCGTTTCATGCCAGACACACCGAACCCTGCCGCAGACAGACCCAAGGTCGCCCCGCGGATCGCCCAGGCCGATGACCTGGAGGCGGTCAAGGCGCTGAACGTGGCCTACAAGAAGATGACCGAGCAGTTGGCCCGGGTCATCGTCGGGCAGAACGAGGTCATCGAGCAGTTGCTCGTGGCCGTCTTCTGCCGCGGACACGCCCTGCTGGTCGGTGTGCCGGGCCTGGCGAAGACGCTCCTGGTGAGCACCACGTCGCGGCTGCTGCACCTGTCGTTCAAGCGGATCCAGTTCACCCCCGACCTGATGCCGGCCGACATCACGGGCACCGACGTGCTCGAGGAGGACCGGACGACTGGCAAGCGCGTGTTCCGGTTCGTGCGCGGCCCGCTGTTCGCCAACATGATCCTGGCCGACGAGATCAACCGGACCCCGCCGAAGACCCAGGCGGCGCTCCTTGAGGCTATGCAGGAACATATGGTCACGGCTGGTGAAAATACCTACGTCCTGCCCGAACCGTTCTTCGTCCTGGCGACCCAGAACCCCATCGAGCAGGAAGGCACGTACCCGCTGCCCGAGGCCCAACTCGACCGCTTCATGTTCAACATCATCGTCGACTATCCGACGGCCGACCAGGAAATGGCGATCATCAAGCAGGTCACGGGCACGTACGAGGCGCAACTCGACGTGGCGCTGACGGGCGAAGACATCCTGCGCCTTCAGGAGATCGTGCGCCGCGTGCCCGTGGCCGACCACGTGGTCCAGTACGCGCGCGACCTGGCGCGGGCGTCGCGCCCGGGGCAGCCCGAGGCGCCGGCGTTCGTCAGCGAGTTGGTCCAGTGGGGCGCCGGGCCGCGGGCCGGCATCTACATGATCCTGGCGGCCAAGGCCCGCGCCATCCTGCACGGCCGCTACCACGCGACCACCGACGACGTGCGGGCGGTGGCGCTGCCGGTGATGCGGCACCGCGTGATAACGACGTTCAACGCCGAGGCCGCCGGCATTACGGCCGACGAGGTCGTCAAGCGCCTCCTGGCGGAAATCCGTCCGGCCGTCGAGACGGCCATCGCCTGAGGGGCCTACCCGGCGCTGGGGAGCGCGCCGCGGGGCCGGCCGAGGCGCGGCGATTCCGAGGCGCCGGCGGCCTTCGCGGGCGCCGGCACGATGAAAGGACACGATGGATCGAGCAGCCAAACCGGCGTACATGCGCCTGCTGGACCCGGACGCCCTGGCCAAGATTCACCGGCTGGAACTGCTGGCGCGCGGCGTGGTGGAGGGCTTCGTTTCCGGCCGGCACAAGAGCCCGTACAAGGGGTTCTCGGTGGAGTTCGCCGAGCACCGGCAGTACGTGCCCGGCGACGATCCGAGGGACCTCGACTGGCGCGTCTACGGAAAGTCGGACCGCTATTACATCAAGCAATATATCGAAGAGACCAACCTTCGGTCGGTGATCCTGCTGGACGCCTCCGGCTCGATGCGCTACACGGGCCAGCAGGCGGCCGCGCACAACGGCCGCCCGCTCTCGAAGTTCGAGTACGGCCAGTTTTTGGCGGCGTCGCTGGCGCACCTGATGATCCACCAGCAGGACGCCGTCGGCCTGGTGACGTTCGACACGAAGATCCGCCGGTACATTCCGTCGCGGGCGCGCGTGAGCCACCTCAGGGCGATCCTCGAGGAACTGGCGGCCACGGGGCCGGGCGAGGAGTCGGCCCTGGCCCCGGTGTTCCACGACATCGCCGAGCGGGCCCACCGGCGCGGCCTCATCGTGATCATCTCGGACCTCTTCGACGACCCCCAGGAAATCCTCAAGGCGCTCCACCATTTCCGGTACCGCAAGCACGAGGTCCTGGTCCTGCACGTCATGGCCGAGGAGGAACTGACCTTCCCGTTCGACCGGTGGAGCCTGTTCCGGGACCTGGAGTTGGACGAGCGGCGGATCCAACTGGACCCGCGGTCCGTCCGGGCCGAGTACCTCGAACGCGTCCGCGAGTTCATCCGCCAGATCGAGGCGGGCTGCGGCGAAATGGACATCGATTACGTGCCGCTCTCCACGAAGCGGAACTTCGACGTGGCCCTGGCTCACTACCTGGCGAACCGCAAAGGCCGCACCAAGGGATGATGGAGGCGGGAACAGGGAACCGGGAACGGGCAACGGAACAGCGGAAAAGGCGGGAACAGGCAAGAGCACAGCGGCGGCCGCGAGAAAAGGCAGGATGACGGAGGCAAGGTGCCCGGTAATAACGCAAGAATCCGAGATTATCGGGACCTGATGGCGTGGCAGAAGGCCCGCCGGCTCGTCAAACGCATTTATGAAGTTACAAGCGGTTTCCCCAAGGAGGAGGTGTTCGGCCTGACGCAGCAGATCCGAAGGGGGGCCATCTCCGTCCCGTGCAACATTGCGGAGGGGTACGGGCGCGGATCGCGGAAAGACTATGTCCGCTTCCTCCAAATGGCCCGCGCCAGCCTTTACGAAGTGCAGACTCAATTGTTGTTGGCTCAGGACCTGGGTTATCTGTCAGAGAACCAGGTTGCTGATACGTCGCAGGACGTGATCGCCTGCGCACAACTCTTGCACGGATTGATAAGAAGCCTTGGCCGAACGCAAGAGACGCACGAGCAAGGGAGCCGCAAGTGAGCGCCATCGGGTACGAGGTTCGCGTCGGGACCGCGGAGGCCTGGCTTCGGTTTCTTGTTGCTCCCGTTCCCTTTTCCCGGTTCCCGGTTCCCGCCTTTGTTGATGAGCCTCTGCCGGTTCCCTGTTGCCCGTTGCCGACTGCCGGCTTTGACGTTTGGGGCACACTATGACCTTTTTGAACTGGGCCATGTTGGCCGGGCTGGCGGCGGTCGCCATCCCGATTCTCATTCACCTGCTGAACCGGCAGAAGGCCACGATCGTCGATTGGGGCGCGATGCGGTTTTTGCTGGAATCGCTGACCTCGCGCAGCCGCCGCATCCTTATCGAAGAGATCATCCTGATGGTCCTGCGGTGCCTGGTGGTGGCGCTCGTGGTGATGGCGATGGCGCGTCCGTTCCTGCCCAGCCGCACGACGATCCCCTGGGCGCTGGTGCTGCCGACGATCCTGGTGGCGGTGATCCTGGCGGGCATCGCGGCCGCCACGTGGTCGCACGTCCGGGTGCGCTGGGGCCTGCTGGGAGCGGCGGCCGGCCTGGCCGGCATCGCCATCGGCGCCTCGGTCATCGAAAACGCGATGCAGGGCCGCCAGTGGTCGTTCGGCGGCGGCGAACGCGACGTCGCCATCCTGATCGACGGGTCAACGTCGATGACCGTGCCGGTGGAGGGCCAGACGAATTTCAGGCGGGCCGTCGAGGAGGCCCGGACCGTGATCCAGGCGTGCCGCCCGGCCGACGCCATCAGCATTCTGCTGGCCGGCCCCGTGGCTCGGCCGGTGGTGCCCAACCCGACGGCCGACCGCGACGACCTGGAGAACGCCCTGAGAACTATCGTGCCGACGGGCGGCTCGATGCGCGTGATCGACTCGCTGAGCGCCGCGGCGGCCAGCCTCGCCGAGGGGAAGAATCCGGCCAAGAAGATCGTCCTGGTGACCGACGGTCAGGCCATCGGGTGGGATGCCCGCAACGAGGCTCGCTGGAAGTTCCTGGCCGCCGGCCTCCAGGGCGTGACCAGCCCGACGCAGATCGTGTGCCGGACGCTGTCGCTGCCGAAGGCGTTCCGCAATGCCGCCGTCACCGGTGTGCGCTTCTCGCGCAAGGTGGTCGGCACCGACCGGCCCGTCCGCATCGAGGTCACCGTGACCAACACGGGCACGACCCCGCTGGAGGCGCTGAGCGTCGAACTGGCGGTCGACGGCACAAGCGTCGGCCGGCAGGATGCCGCCCAGATGCTCCCCAGCGCCGCCGAGACCGTGCGGTTCGACCACCGCTTCGACAAGCCTGGGCTGCACGTGGTGTCGGCCCAGGTCCTGAGCGAAGACGAGATGCCCAGCGATAACACGGCGGTCCGGGCGGTGCCGGTCATCGACAGACTGCCGGTGCTGATCGTCGAGGGCGATCCATCGACGCGGCCGCTCGACGGCGCGGGCTCGTTCATTGAGATTGCCCTGATGCCGACCGAGGAGGAAGGCGAATCGAAGCCCGAGCCTAAAGCCCCCGCCAAGGCATCCGACAAGACAGCCGACAAGACAGCCGACATGGCGCCAGCCGACAGCGAGAAACCGCCGGCCGCCGACACCGAACTCGGGTCGCTGGTGGAGCCGACCGTCGTGGCCGCCACCGACATCGCGTCGGTCAGCGATTTCGGGAAGTTCAACCTGGTGGTCATGGCCAACGTGCCGAAACTGCCCCAGGCGGCCGCCTCGAAGTTGGTCCGATACGTGCAGGACGGCGGCGGCGTCCTGATCGTGCTGGGAGACAAGGCCCTGCCCGCCTTCTACAACGGTTGGGCCAGCGAAGGGGGCCAGCCGTTTTCGCCGGCGACCCTGAAGAACCGCCGGGCGCTGGCGGAATCGCCCGCCCACTTCGGCGTCAAGACGTTCACCCACCCGGCCCTGGACCTGATGAAAGAGGCGACGCAGTCCGACGCCGACCGGGCCGTCGTCACGGCCCTCTGGTCGCTGGACGTGGACCCGAAGGACCGGGCCGTCCGGGCGGGCGGCCTCTTCGACACCGGCGAGCCGCTGCTGGCTGAGCGCCAGGTCGGCAAGGGTTACGTGCTCATGACGGCGATGTCGCTGGACCGGCGCGACTCGAACCTGCCGTCGCTGAAGTGCTTTGTGCCGCTGGTGCACGAGTTGGCGTACTACCTGGCGGCCCCTGCGCTGGCGCAGACGAACGTGCGGCCCGGCGCGGAGTTCGTGATGGAACTGGCCGCGCGCTCGGCCGAGGCCGCCCGCAAGGCCCCCGAGTACGCCCGCCTGACCGGCGAGGTCGTCACGCCGACCGGTCGGCGCCTGCCGGCGGCCCTGGCGCCCTCGCGCGACGGGCTCCGCCTCAACTTCTCCGGCACCTACGAGCCGGGCCTCTACCGCGTGAGCGTGCCGGCGGCCGTCAGCCAGCAGTTCCAGGCGCCCGGCGGCCCCAAGGGCATTCCCTTCGCGGTCGTCGACGACGCCGAGGAAGGCCGGCTCACGCCCCTGGCGGCCGCCGACCTCGAGGCCATCGGCAAACAAGTGGATGTCTTCCAGGCCCACTCGACCAACGAGATGGTCTCGGCCGTCACCGGCACCGTGCCGGGAGAGGAACTGTGGAAGTACCTGGCCCTGGCGCTGGTGGTCGCGCTTCTGGCGGAGATCGGCCTGACGCGCTGGATCGCCCTTCAGCGTCGCATGCACATTGTTGAAACCGTTACGTTCGGCCCCGAGGCGGTCGACGTGCAGACGTTCCGCGAGCGGGCCAGGCGCCTCTTGACCGGGCCGGGCCGGGAACCGGAAGGTGCTGGGAAGTCATGAACCCCGTCATCGAATCGCATTACGTGCTTCCGCCGTCGGTGCCGACGGCCGTCGTTTACCTGTTGGCGCTGGCGGCCATCGCCGCGTGGGTGGCCTGCCATGTCCTGACGCGCCGAATCGGCGGCCGGCCGATGCGCGCCGTGGCGGTTGTCGGGTGCTGCCTGGTCGGCTTTCTGGCCATGCTGGCTGCGGCCCAGGCGCTCCAGCGCGGCCTGGTGCTGGCGACGAACTGGCCCCTGTGGCCCATCGCCCTGCTGGGCGCGGTGGCGGTCGAGGTCGTCCTGGGCCTGTACCGCCTGGAGCGGCGGACCCTGACGCGGGCGCCGGGCCTGGCGCTGGCGGTCCTGCGCGTGGCCATCGTCGGCCTGGTGATCGTGATGCTGGCCCAGCCCGTCCGGCCGTGGAACCTCGACAAGACCATTCAGCGTTTCGTGGCGGTCCTCGTGGACACTTCGGCGTCGATGTACGTGCCCGACACGCAACTCGGCCCCGCCGAGAAGATCCGCCTGGCCGAGACGCTCGGCATCGAGGGCGTCCAGCGGCAGCACGCGCTGGACACGGCGGCCGACGACCAGGAGCAGATCCGCCAGGACCTGACGGCCCAGGGGGAGTGGCTGGCGTCGCTGGCCACGGCGGACCCCGACGGCCGGCGCAAGCAACTCGACGCCCGCCGCGACGCCATGCACAGCGCGTTCGTCGCCGCCGACAAGAAGGTCGGCGACCTGGCGGCCGTCATCGCCAAGCCGATCGACGCCGCGCTGAAAGTCGATGACCGCGTCCGCGACACGCTCGGCGACATCCGCAAGAAACTCACCGGCGCCGTCCGCGACCGCCTCCAGGAAGCCGTGGCCTTGACCTCCCGCGAGAACACCAGGAACCTCGAACCCCAGCACGGCCGCCTGCTCCAGGCCGTCCGCCAGGCGTCGCTGGACCTGGCCGACGCGGCGGGCAAGACATCTGCCATGTGCCAGGCGCTCGATGAAGCGATCTACGCCGCACTCACGCCGGAGCAGCGGGCCAGGGTCGATGCGTCCGGCGCCAAGAAGCGGCTGGCGGTGGCCCGCGACGTGCTGCTGCGGCATCCGGGCCCGCCGGCGGCGCCCGGCCAGAAGGCCGAGGCCGGTCCGAGCCTCCTGGAGAGACTCCAGAAACGCTATTCCGTCAAGATGTACACGTTCGCGGCGGCGCCGACCGAGGTGAACCCGGCCGCGTACGCTTCCGCCTACAGCCCGACCGAGCAAGTGCCCGGCGATGCGGCCGCGCTGCCGCCCGCCCAGCAGCAGACCGACCTGACGGCCGCCTTCGAGAAGGTCACGGCCGAGATGACCGGAAAGCAGTTGTCGGGCATCCTCCTGTTGACCGACGGCCGCCACAACGCCTCCAGGAGCATCGAGCCGCTGCTGCGGACCCTGAGCCTCGAGCAGGTGCCGGTCTCGTCGATCGTGGTGGGCGGCGAGAAGCCGCCCGTCGATGCAGGCGTCCTGTCGGTCGAGGCCCCCGAGGCGGTCGCGGTCCGCGACAAGATGTTCGTCAACGTCCAACTGAAACTCGACGGCCTGGCCGGAAAGGAAGTCAAGGTCGCCCTCATGGACGGCGAGAAGATCGTCGACAGCCAGACCGTCCGCGTGCCGACCGACACGTACCGGACCCGGGTCCAGATGGCCGACGAGCCGAGCACCACCGGCCTGCACCACTATGCGGTCGACCTCGAGAAGTTCCAGGGCGAGGTCCTGACCACGAACAACCATTACCCGCTGACGGTGGGCGTCTCCGACGAGCGGACGAAACTCCTGGTGATCGACGGCCGGCCGCGGTGGGAGTTCCGGTACCTCAAGAACCTGTTCGCGACCCGCGACAAGACGGTCCGCCTCCAGTACGTGCTGCTGGAGCCGGACCGGATCGAGGGCGTTCCGCCTGCGCCGAGGATCGAGGCATCGGCCTCACGCCCCGTCGAGGAGGTCGAGGCGTCGGCCCTGCCCAAGGACCAGATCGAGTGGCTGAAGTTCGACGCCATCATCCTCGGCGACGTCGCGCCGAAGTACCTGGGCGACGAGACGCTGCGGATCCTGCACAAGTTCGTGGCCGACCGCGGCGGCACGCTCATCGTGGTCGCCGGGCCCATTTGGATGCCGCACGCCTTCGCCGACACGCCGCTGGCCGACCTGCTGCCCGCGACGTTCAAGAAGGGCGAGCAGCCCGTCCTGGCGGCGCCGGAGAAAACGTACCGCCTGGCGATGACGGCCGAAGGGCGCGAAAGCGTCATCATGCGCCAGAAGGTCAGCCCCGACGAGAACGCCGAGGTCTGGGACGGCCTGCCCGACATCTACTGGCGGCACCCGATCCTCCAGACGAAGGAAGGGGCGACGGTGCTCGCGTATGCCCTGCCCCCGTCGCCGCCGTCGTTCATGCCCGCGAAGCCGGAAGACGGGGCGGCGGCCGCGACCCCCACCGAGGACGTACAGCGCGAACGCCGCGCATTTGAGCGCGAGCACGCCCTCATCACGTTTCATCATCTGGCGCTGGGCAAGGTCATGTTCCTGGCCTTCGACCACACGTGGCGCCTGAGGTACCGCGTGGGCGACACGTATCATCACCGGTTCTGGGGCCAGGTCCTGCGGTGGGCCACGGCCAACAAGTTGCCCGCCGGAACCGAGACCGTGAAACTCGGGACCGACCGCACCCGCTACGCGCCGCACGCGCCCATCCGCGTTCAGGCTAAACTGGCCCAAAAGGACTTCACGCCCATCGTTTCCACCGACGTCGGCGTCAACGTCTACAAGGGAGAGCAACTTGTCTTGAGCCGGAAATTGGGGTATCTTAAGGATTCGGCGGGCATGTATGCGGCGGATCTCGGGGAACTCGACAGCGGCAACTATCGCGTGGAACTCGACGCCCCCCCCGCCAAACTCGTCCTGGCGGAGGACAACGTCGACAAGGTCGCCACGGAGTTCTCGGTCGAACCCTCAACGCCGGTCGAGCAGGCCGAACTCGTGCCCGACCGCGGCCTGCTGAGCCGCTTGGCGAACCTGACCGGCGGCGCCGTCGTCGATCCGTCGCATGCCCAGCGCGTGATGGCAAGCCTCGGGCCGGTCACCGAGAAGGAGACGGAGTGGCACGAGTACGTTATCTGGGATTCGTGGCCGCTCCTGGCTTTCATCGTTCTGCTGGCCACGGTTGAATGGATCCTCCGCAAGAAAGTGGGGTTAGCCTGATGAGCGAGACATCACCGCTGGTGACGGGCGATGTGCCCCCGTCGATTACGCGGGCGCTTGAGCGGCTCATCCGCCGCGTCCGCGGCGTGATCCTGGTGCGCGGCATCTCGGCCACGATCGCCGCGCTGGTGGGTTCGCTCCTGCTGGTCATGGCCATCGACGCCAGCGTGACCCTGTTCTCGCAATGGTCGCGGTGGGTGCTGACGCTGTCGGCCTTTGCGCTGTCGATCGGCGTGGCGGTGTGGTTCCTGATCTTGCCCATGGCCCGGACCATCACGATGACGGGCATCGCGCGGTTCATCGAAACGCGCCACCCGGAACTCCAGGAACGTTTGAGTTCCGCCGTGGAACTGCTGACGAGCAAGGACTCGCCCGACATCCGCGGCTCGGACGTCCTGATTGCCGCGCTGGCTGAAGAAGCCAGCCACGACGCCGACCGCGTCCGGCCCCGGACCGAGATCCCGCTGAAGAGCGCCCGGCCGTTCCTGATGGCGGCCGTAGTCGTGGTGGCCATCTTCGCCGCCATCCTGGCGCTTTACCCGAGCGCCGCGCTGCTGCTCGAACGGGCCGTGGCGCCCTATCTGAACCTTCCCAACATCAAGGACTACATGCTCCACGTGTTCCCCGGCGACACGACCCTGGCCGAGGAGCAGCGCCTGGAGGTCGAGGTCACCGTGGCCAACGAGGCCGTGAAGCGGGCGACGCTTTACAAGGTGCTGCCCGACGGTTCCGAGCGCGGCGACTCGATGATCGCCCTGCCCCCGACCGAGCGCGGGCAGCGCCGCTTCGTGCTGGCCTGTCCGCCGGCCAGCCAGAGTTTTAAGTACCGCGTCCACGCCGGCGACGCCCTCAGCAAGTACTACAAAGTCACCGTTGTGCCGCCGCCGCTCGTCAAGCGTACCGACGTCCGCTACAAGTACCCCGACTACACCGGCAAGGAGCCGACGGTCGACGCCGGCGGCACCGGCGATATCCGCGCCGTGGCCGGCACCGTCGCCACCGTCCAGGCCACGACCAACAAGCCCGTCAAGACGGCCGAACTGAGGATCAACGGCCTGCCCGCACCCCAGCAGACCGTCGAGGTCAAGCAGACGCCCGAGGGCGCGTCGCTGTGCCAGTTCGACCTGAGACTGGCGGCGCGCATGCGCGGCCGCTGGGCCCTGGTGCTGACCGACAGTTACGGCTTCGTCAAGTCCTCCGGCGAGCACCTGATCGAGGCGCTGCCCGACGAACCGCCGACCGTCAAGATCGTCAACCCGGACCAGAAGAAACTCCGCCTGAAGCCGACCGACCAGTTGCCCGTCGGCTACGTGATGACCGACGACTTCGGTTTCCGCGGGGCCGACTTCGCGGTCGACACCGATACGCACAAGCACGCCAAGGTGCCGATCCAACTGAAGCCCGAAAAGGGCCAGGACCGTTTCTCGGCGGCGGGAACCGCCCCACTCTCGCTCGCCACGCTTCCCCTGGAGGGCGCCAAGCAGATCACCTTCCGCGTCCGCGCGGTCGATAACCTGCCGCCGAACCTCAAGGGACCACAGGAAGGCATCTCGGAACTCGTGACCGTCGAACTGGACGTCTCGGCCGCATCCTACGCCGCCCAGATACTGGCGGCCGAGGAAGAGAGCATCCGAAAGGCCCTCGAAAAAATCCTCAAGGAACTCAAGACCTCCAAACATGACTCCGTGCCACTCAAGGACAATGTCGCCAAGGCCGCGACGCTCACCGACGACCTGGCCAAGCGCGTCGTACGCATGCTCGAGCATCTCGGCGTGGCCAAGGCCACGACCGCAGAACTCATTGCGGCCGTGACCGACGGCACGTTCACCGGCCTTCTGCCGAAACTCAACCAACTGGCCGGCGAGGTCGGGGCCGCCAACGACCGCACCGGCCAGGTCAAACTCGCCGATGCCCCCGCGGATCGCGGCAAGGCCGCCTCCGAGGCCGACGAGCACATCGACAAGGCCATCGCCCTGGTCCTGGAACTCCTCAAGCAACTAAAGGAACTGGCCGAGGCCGCACAACTCGCCCAGGCCCTCGAAGACATGGCCAAGCACGAGGCCGAACTGGCCGCAGAAAAGGCCGCCATGGAAGCCGGCCAGAACCAAGCCGCCGCCCAGTGGCAGAAAGAGCAGGACCAACTGGCCAAAGCCGTCGGACAACTCGTCAAGGAAACCCCGGCCGCACTCAAGGCCCAGTTGGCCCAGAGCATGCAGACCGCCAAGGACCTGGCCGCCGAGGCCCGTCAACTGGAAAAGGAGCAAAGGGCCCTGGCCGAGAACACCAAGCAAGAGGCCCAAGTCCAGCAGATCGACAAGGCCCTCGAGAAACTCGCCGCCGAGCAGGCCGCACTCGCCAAGGAGGCCGCCGGCACCAAGGTTGGCGCAGAGCAGTCCAAGCCCATGGCCGCCGCCGCCGAAAACATTCAGGCCGGGGCACTCGCCCAGGCCGTCGAAAAGCAGAAAGGCGCCGAGAACGCACTGAATCAGATCGCGTCCGGCCAACAGCCTGCCGGTCAGCAGCAAGCCGGGCAACAACAGCAAGGCGGGCAGCAACAGCAAGGCGCCCAGCAGCAGGCAGGTCAACAACAGCAGGCCGGCCAGCAGCCCGGACAACAGCAAGGTGGACAACAGGAACAGGCCGGCCAGCAGCAGCCCGGACAACAGCAGGGCGCCCAACAGGACCAGGGTGGCCAGCAACAGGCTGGCCAGCAGCAGCAAGGTGCTCAACAGCAAGGCGGACAGCAGCCTACCGCCGAACAGAAGCAGCAGGCCGGCCAAATGGCGGCCAAGCAGCAGGATA
>Ga0315280_10003321_pt1 | contig 24841 bp, 22 predicted proteins | sample YL17G06_40_MG_FD_203697 | JGI IMG/M metagenome (GOLD analysis project Ga0315280, IMG submission 203697) | Sediment microbial communities from Yellowstone Lake, YNP, Wyoming, USA - YL17G06_40 | ecosystem: Environmental > Aquatic > Freshwater > Lake > Sediment | place: USA: Wyoming | collected...
TCAGCCAGTCGACAGAAAGAATTCAGTCAAATCGTTCGAGCTTTGAAAGAATCTTTGGGGGAGATCCCGGGTATTCTTTTTGAGGACAAGGGGCTAATCCTGGCTGTTCATTACCGGAACGTGGCCAAGAAATATTTCCGGATGATTCATGGGGTCTTGGAAGAACTGTTGGAGAAATGGAAGGATCGATGGAAGATTGCTTCCGGGAAGATGGTCTTCGAAATCCGGCCCAAAGTTGATTTCCACAAGGGAAAAGCCGTGAAAGAGATTTTAAAAAGCTCTCCTCCCCGGGATCTCCTACCCCTCTACCTGGGAGATGACCAGACCGATGAAGATGCCTTCCGCGAGGTCAAAGGCCGGGGAATTACTGTATTTGTCGGGCCCGGCTGGCGCACTTCGGAAGCGGAATATTACCTGAAAGACCCATCGGAGGTTCAGGAGTTTCTACGCCGGGGCGAAGAGATTATGAAGGATAAGATTCGCCAGTCGTGATATTATAGAAAATTATAGCTCAAAAAAATGATCAGGCGATGATTAAGAAAATTGCTGAACATCCTTTTCTTTTCGTAGGCTGTTGGGAATTGCGCGAGATGCTCGGGCGCAGTGCCCGTGATGAACAGCAGCTCTTGGAGACCATCGAAGAGATTCCTCTCGACTCCATCTATTATCATACCCACAGCTTCTTTTTGCGCCATAAGTACATCGCCGGTCCCTACCCGAATGATTTCGCTACCTGGGCAGCAATCCAGGTGCGCGACCGTGTCTTGGGTGAAAAGTTGGGTATCTTGGACCCCTATGATTTCGATAGCTTAGAATCCCTGCGCGCTGAGATCGTGACCATCATCGAAGAGCATCTCTCCCAGTTGCAGATTATCCCCCGGGCCATCTACGGAGAGCCTTTTCATTTCATGCAATCCCGGATCATCGAAGTGCCCATGGGTTTGCAAGCCCGCACCCTGACGGAATTCCGGGAAATCCTAGCCACCGTGGATGCCAGTGTGGTTTATTATCATACTTTCGAGGCCATCCTGCGTCTGGGAAGGAGGAAAGGAGATTTTTCCCTCTGGATGGAAGAGCAGCTGGGTCTGTCCGAACTGGCCCAAAAAATTTCCAGACTCGATCCTTACATGACCAGTCTGGAAGTCATCCGCCACCGGATCATCAAGCTGTGTGATGAAGTTCTGGAGAAGGGGGCCTGGAAATGAGCCTCCTCGACGATTATCGGGAAGTGGTCCCAAAGGGCACGATTGACTTCTTGACGTGTTTGGCCAAACAGGTTCAGGGGAAAAAGGTCCTGCACATCAACTCCACGCGTCTGGGCGGCGGAGTAGCGGAAATTCTCCGGAGTCTCGTTCCTTTGCTTCAGGATGTTGGTCTGGAGGTAGGGTGGGAAGTTATTTCAGGTGGCGAGGAATTTTTCAGCGTCACCAAAGCCTTTCACAATGCTCTTCAAGGCCAGGAACAGCGCATTTCTCAAAGTATGCTCCAGACTTATATGGAGGTGAACAGGGAAAATTCCAGACGCTTCTCCTTCGATGCGGACTATGTAATCATCCATGATCCTCAGCCAGCGGCCTTAATTGAAAATCGGCTCTCCAATGGGAAATGGATCTGGCGGTGCCATATTGACATCTCCCGACCCCAGTGGAAAGTTTGGAGCTTTCTGCGGCAATTTGTGGTGAGATATGATGCCGCCATCTTCTCCCTGCCACGTTTTGCCCAGAGGCTCCCCATCCCCCAGTTCCTCATCCACCCCTCTATTGACCCTTTGAGCGATAAGAACCGGGACCTCTCTGGCAAAGAGCAGGTCCAGGTTCTCAGAAGGCTGAATATTTCTATGGATAAGCCGATCCTTCTGCAAGTGTCTCGCTTCGACCGTTTCAAAGATCCCTTGGGGGTGATTCAGGCTTATCGGCTGGTCAAAAAGCACCATGACGTTCAGCTTGTTCTCGCAGGAGGAGGAGCCGCAGATGATCCCGAAGGGGAAGCCGTTCTCTCGGAAGTTAGGGAGGCAGCCCGGGATGATCCGGACGTCCATATCATTTTGCTCCCTGCGGATGCCAACCTGGAGATCAATGCCCTGCAAAGAGCGGCCACCATTGTCTTACAAAAATCCCTCCGGGAAGGTTTCGGGTTGACGGTGGCTGAGGCGATGTGGAAGGGAAAGCCGGTCATCGGCGGCTTTGCCGGAGGAATCACCGTTCAACTCGTCTATGGAGTGACCGGGTTCACCGTAAATTCCGTGGAAGGGGCGGCCTTCCGTATTCATTACCTGCTTGATAATCCCGAAGTGATGGCCAAAATGGGCGAAGATGCGCGAGAATACGTGCGGCGAAATTTTCTGATCACCCGCCACCTGGGTGATTATCTGGCCCTGATGAACTTTTGCGAGCGCTAAGAACTGAACTGAAAGGAGAAAGAGAATGCCCAGCTTTAAGACACTTCTCATTTTCATCATTCTCATCATCGTAGGTTTCGGGATCGGGTATGGTTTGGGGTACATGAAGCTAACAACGGCGGAGAAGGAATGGGCAGCAGTCAAGGGCGAGATGCAGGCCAAAATCAGCAACCTGGAAAAGGAATTGGCCCGGGCCAAGGCCCGCGAAGCGCTAAGGGAGATTCCCGAAACACTCTCCCAGGTCGTTGCTCACATCTCCGAGAAAAACTTTGGCCTGGCGCTTAAAACTGTGGATGGAGTGAAGGAGACCTTTTTATCGATCCAGTCCTACCTGGATGAGGAAATGAAAAAGAAATTTGATTTTTTCCTGCCAGCCCTGGAGGAAATCAAGAAGGAAGCGGGGAATCTGAGCCTGAACGCCAAGAAAAAGACTGAGGAGTTAAGGAGTCTCTTCGATCAAGCCCTAAAGCCTGCCAAGAAGGGATGAGAAGAAAAAAAGAATTAGCCTTCTTTTTCCTTTCTTTCCAGGCGTATCTGGGCCAGGCCGGAAATCAAGTCCGCCGCCCAATGATAAATGTTACGGTCTTTTAAAATCTCCCGCATACCTCGCATGCGCGCCTTTTGTTCCGCAAAATCCATCTCCAGGGCCGTGCGAATCGCTTCGGCCATCTGCTCGACGTCGTAAGGGTTGACAATCAGCGCATCCCGCAGCTCCCGGGAAGCTCCGGTGAATTGGCTGAGGATTAGGACGCCTGATTCATTCTCCCGAGCGCCGATGTATTCTTTGGCCACCAGGTTCATCCCGTCGTGCAAAGAGGTCACCATGCAGAGGTCAGCAGTCTCGTAGAAAGGCTTAATTTCTTCATGGCTATGGTGCTTCTTTAAGAAGACGAGCGGCTGCCATTCCTTGGTCTTGAACCGCCAGTTGATCCGGTCTGCCTCGGCCTCAACCTCAGTGATCAAATCGTGATATTTCTTGATGTGGGTGCGGCTGGGGGCCCCCAGCTCCACAAAAGTGAATTTCCCCTGATAGGCAGGATATTTTTCCAGGAAGCGTTCAATGGCTTTGAAACGTTCCAGGATCCCTTTCGTATAATCGATGCGGTCCACGCCCACGCCCAGATATTTTCCTTTCACTCCCAGTTCCTTCAGGAGACTTTCCTTGCTGGGCTTTGTTGCCTGGCGCGCAGACTCCTGAGTGGGAGGAGGGAAAGAGATACTGATGGGAAAAGGCTTCACCAATGTTGTTTGATCTCCTCTTTTGATCGTGAAATGCTCCCAGTCGATGCGCGACTCTAAGAAGCGGTCAACCGTATCCAGAAAGTTGTTGCAGTGAAACTGAATGTGAAATCCGATGAGGTCTGCCCCTAACATCCCATGGAGAAGTTCTCTCTGCCAGGGGCAGATGCCGAAGGATTCAGGATTCGGCCAGGGAATGTGCCAGAAGAGGGCCACGCGGGCATCCGGACGTTCTTCTTTGATCAGTCGAGGAAGAAGGGCGAAGTGATAATCCTGGATCAGAATCAAAGGCTCGGCGCTTTCCGGAAGTTCCTCCAGAGTTGCCTGGGCAAATTTCCTGTTGGCAGTTTGATAATGCCCCCAATCCTCTTCCCGGAAGGAAGGGCGAGTATGGGCAATATGGCAGAGGGGCCACAACCCCTCGTTTGAGAATCCATAATAGTAGCCATTTTCTTCTTCTTTGGTCAGCCAGACCCTTTTCAGCACGTATTGAGGCTCCTCCGGCGGAACCATGATTTTGTTTTGAGCGTCCACAACCTCGCGGTCCGCATCCCCGCTTCCGTGGGCAATCCATGTACCTCCGCAGGCTTTCAAAACAGGTTCTAAGGCTGTTACCAAACCGCTGGCTGGAACGATGCATTCAATCTTTTTTCCTTTTCTTTCATGTATGTAAGGTTCGCGGTTGGAAATCACGAAAAGGGGTTTTTCCTGAAGGAGACTGCGTATCCGTTCTCTGAGCCGTGCTGGAGTCCATAGCGAGTCGGCACTATGTCTAAGCCTGGCCTCTTCCTCGGCAGCCAATCGGGCTGCGGAGATGCTTCTGGCCATGTGAGCAACTTCTCTGGTCAGGGGCTCAAAAATCCCCCCTGGGGGAAGATGGAGCGGTTCAGCCTTCTTTTCCGTTCTCAGGCTCTTCATCCATTCCGCCATCTTGGCAATCGGGCCAGCCATGCTCCAGCGAATCAGGAGGAGGGTGGTAAGAGAAATGACCAGGGCATTCACCAAAAACCTGATGAAATTATTTTTCCAGATAAGGGAGAGCCGATCTTTAATGTAGGCCGGATCATGAATAATGACCAGTGCCCCGGTCACACTTTCTTCCCGGTGGATGGGCAAAGCATAAAGGTACATCTCTTTTCCCCCCAGGGGGAAAAAGGATCCGCCCTCTTGGTCAGAGTTCATGGCATTTGTCACAAAGGTTGGGGGGGTGGTCAGATAGGTAGCCAATGGGGGAGTGGCAGCGATCAATTTGTCCTTCACGTCATACACCGCCACCCCGGCCAGCCTTTCCCGATTTCCAAATTTTTCCACAATTTTTTGCAGTCGTTCTGGGCGCCCCCGTTCGATTAAAGGCTCAACGCTCTCTTTCAGGCTTTCACCCAAAAGCGCGGCGCGGCGTTCAAGGTCGATCGTCAGTCTTTCCTTTTCCTGCCGCACCTGCAGAATGGTGAACAGGAGGACCAGGATGCTGATCACCATAATGATAGAAAGAATGACACGAAAATTGATCCGCAAGGACTTCTCCTCAGGAATTTTAAAAAATCTGTTGGCGGGAGGAAATATGAAAGAGATAAGGACAATCTTATTTTGCATATTTCCCCCGGCTTGTCAACTCTCCCTTGCCTAATCCTTTTAAATCTGATTTAATAAATAAAACTAATCTAAGAGCAATAAACAAGAGTCATTGCGATCCCGCCAAGGCGGGACGGGCTTCGCGGGACGACGAAGCAATCTCAGGAAAAGCGAGATTGCTCCGCCCTTCGGGCTCGCAATGACCATGTAAAGACATCAAATGCTTTTGCATTAATTCACGGGTTTGCAGCAGGGGGATATTTTCTATGACCCAGTTTTTTGGATATTCCATTCCCATTCCACCCTGGGTGGCTACATTTATCTTTGTCGCCCTCTGGGTAGCTTTAAGCTTACTGATTTCTCATTTTTTTCAAACTCATATCCGGCGATGGGCTGAAAAGACGAAGACTCGCTTCGACAAATTGTTGGTGGAAGTCCTCCATGGACCACTCCTGATCTTGCTCCTTCTCATCGGTGGGCGGGTGGCCTTAAGCGCGATGGAACTGACTCCCAAGATAGCCAGGTTTGCAACCGTGGGCATCTTCTTGGCCACGGCTTTCGTTCTGATCTACGCCAGTATCAAGTTCTACCATGGGCTCCTCAAGGAATACGGGCAGCGCTATGAGCCTATCAAACCTTCGCTGGGCATCCTGAATCTTCTGGGGAAAGCCCTGATCATCCTCATCGGGCTTTTGATTACCTTAGACAGCCTGAGCATCTCCATTACCCCCCTGCTGACCACCCTGGGCATTGGCGGGTTAGCCGTGGCATTAGCTTTCCGAGATACTCTGGCCAATTTCTTCACCGGCCTTTACATCCTGGCTGACCGACCCGTTCGCGTGGGCGATTACATCAAATTGGAGGGGGGCCCCGAAGGGTATGTGGACAGCATCGGCTGGCGATCCACGCGCATCCGTACGCTTCCCAATAACATTGTAGTCATCCCCAATTCCAAGGTCTCCGAGTCCATCATCACCAATTATTTCCTTCCGGAGCGGCGCATGTCCCTGCTCCTGAACATCAGCGTCAGCTACAACAGTAATCCTCGAAAGGTGGAGGAAATTCTGGTGGAAGAAGCGACCCGCGCCGCCTCAGAGGTGGAGGGTCTTCTTGCAGAACCTGGCCCTTTCGTGCGGTTCATTCCTGGCTTTGGGGATTCCTCCCTGAATTTTACCCTCATCTGCCAGGTGCGGGAGTTCGTGGATCAATATTTTGTCCAACATGAACTCCGCCATCGAATCTTCGAACGCTTTAAAAAAGAGGGGATAGAAATTCCCTTCCCCCAGAGAACGGTTCATTTGCGCAAAGAAGGGAATTAGAATTTCTTCGGTCCAATAGACCCTGGGTTGTGATAAAATAACCTCGGAAGGGTGGGTTTGTCGTCTTTCCCTTTTTCTGAAAGGAGCGAGGTAGGGAAAAGGTTCTTTGTGTGGACGATGACCTCAGCCTTCTTGCTTCTACCAGATCGAACTGACCGAAGAAGGGTATAAAGTGATTTTGGCCAAAGAGGGGAGCGCCGGGCTGACCTCACGGTGGCGGTCAAAGGTTTGGAAAAGCTGAAAGAGACCTTCTCAGCCATCCAGCCGGTTCTGGATGAGGAATGGAAGAGTAAATTTGGCTTTTTCCTGCCCGCCCTGGAAGAAATCAAGAAAGAAGCGGAAAACTTGAGCCTTACCGCCAAGAAAAAAGTTGAAGAGCTAAAAACCTTTTTCGATCAAGCGCTGAAGCCTCCCAAGAAGGGATGAAGCCGCACAAAAAGGAGATAAGAAAATATGAGCGCCAAAGTCATTGGTTTGATTGTCCTTCTTGTCTTCCTGGTGATCTTCGCCGTCCAGAACACCCAGCCGGTAGTTGTTAAATTTCTTTTCTGGCAAATTTCCACTTCTGCCGTGCTTTCCATCCTGGTGAGCTTTGTGGTCGGTTTCCTGGTAAGCTGGTTGATTTGGGTCGTGGATGCCACCAGCAGGAGAAGCCGCTGAGCCGGGCGCATCCGTTCCATTTTGATCTCTGAAAAAGTGAAAAAGGGGAAAAGGAGCCGATGAAGAAGAGAGAGGCAAAATGAAGGCCCGGCTTTAATTACTTCTGCCCCGCGAATCGGAAGGCACTTTCCTGTTTTCCTGGACGGCAATCCTTTTCAGATGGTTGGCCACCCACCGGGCTTCAGGATCAAAAGCCACATTCCGGTAAAAGCGGAGAAGCTTGTAATACCGATCCAGCAAATCGAAACCGGTGCTGAATTGGAGCTTGCGAAGACAAACCGGGCAAAGGGACAGGGGCCGGGAGTCGCTCTCCTGCAGATGGTTGGACCCATTCAAAACGCACCTGAAGAATATGCAATGCGCCAGGGAGAACATATGGGCTGTCTCGTGGACCAGGACCTTGCAACTTCGCCGCAAGAGGACCTCTTGATAATCCTTTCCCCGCTCCTCACCGGATAAGGCCGGATCATAACGGGCAAAGCTGAAGACCCCGACGCGCTCGCGGAAGGACGCCTGACCGAAGACGAAATTCCAAGAGGGATCGGGATAGAGGTCCTCCATGGTGATGGCCAGAAGGCAAAAGGCATCGGCTGGCAGCTTCTCTTTGAGGAGAGCCAAGACATCTGTAGTCAGGATTTGCCGGTTCTTAGTAAGAGGGTTGATGCGCCTGGTAAGCTTAAGGGTGCTGATCGTCAGAGGCGGGAGCACCTCCACCTTTATGATAAAGTAAGCGGCCGCATACTTCTGCAAAATTTCCAGCGAAGGGCTTCGATCCTTGGGAAATCCGCCCAGGGGTTGCAAGTAAATCTTATTCCGGATTCCATTGGGCTTGTTCGGCTTCGACCGGGCAAAATCGTCGAAGACTTGGCCAGCTTCTGGGTGTACGGCCAACCAGTCGCCGGGTTTGGGAATCGGTATGGGCTCAAAATCGGGCCCGGGATCCAGGGCCAGACGTAGCGTTTGCGGAAGCCCCCTGGTGGATCCGATGGCCCGAAGCTGTTCAGCGGGTCCAGGAGGTTTGAAGTCCATGGCCCAGCACACCGAAAACATCAAAAGGAGGAGCACTTGTCCTTTGTTTCCTTCAGAATTTTTCTATAGAATTCAGAATAGACCGGACAGCCAGTCTTTGCTTGAGAACGGAGCAGGGTAGAGCATCCCCCACAGGCCCGGCAGAAATTGATTTCCGAAGTTCTTCCTTCGAGGATTTTCCTGGCAAAGAGGGGATCTGCCAGAGATTGGCGACCGATGCCCACCAGGTCGCAGGTGCTGTCCCGCAGGTTTTTCTCCGCCCAGTAAAGGAAACTGCGCTTGAAAGAATCGGGCTCCTTTAGATCATTCCTCCCGTCCCTGAGGTAGCTGTATCCCGAGCCGATGACCGGGAGACGTAAAGATTTTTTGATCGTTTTTGCCCACCCGAAGTGTCGGTAAACCCCCTCTGGATAATTCTTCGTCGGCCGGACAATCTCGGGAGTAATGGCAGGAATCCCGGCCGAAACGTTGATGTAGTCTAGTCCTAATTCCTCCATGAGCCCGGCAAAGGCCAGCGGTTCTGCCAGATCTTCAATGACCTCATCCGGACCCGCGGTGCCGAACCCCCCCGGAATTCCCTCATACGCGGAGAAGCGGGCCCCGAGGAGAAAGGAATCACTTCCCATGGCTTTCTTCATCTTCTGGACGGTTTCCACAAAAAAGCGGGTCCGATTTTCAAGGCTGCCCCCGAAACGATCCGTCCGGGTGTTAGCCGGCCGGAGCATTTCCGCGCACAGGTACCCATGGCACTGCTTGAAATCAATCCCATCCGCGCCCACCTGCCTGGCGACTGTCGCGGCCCTGGCAAAGCGGTCTCCGATCTCGTCGATCTCCTTTTCGGACAGCACGTAGACATTCCGGTCTCCTGTCGGATACGCGGATACTTGCCGGGAAAAATTGGCTCCGCTCTGCCTTCCCGAATGGGTGATCTGGAGGAGGATCAGGGAGTCCTGGTTGATGCCCTTCATTTCCTGGATCAGTTTTTCCAGGCTGCGGGCAGTCTCTTCGTAAATCCCCAGTTGATTTTTTCGCGCCCGGCTTTCCTGGCTGATGGTCAGGGCTTCGACAAAAATTATTCCCGCCCTGCCTTCGGCCAGCTTTCGGTATCGCTCAAAGGTGAGCTCGCTGGGGTTTCCCACTTCATCCGCATCATTACATTCCATGGGCTGATTGACAATCCGGTTTGGGGCTATCCTGTTGCCGATCTTTATTGGGGTAGCTAATCTTCCCATTGTTCTCCTTGATCTTCCTCCCATCAAAGCTGGTCGATTGGAGCTGGCTGGCCGACCAGTCTGGCTCCCTGGTGAGCCTGCTCGGCGTTGACTGCAAACAGGCTCAGGATGCCGCGGGCAGGCTTCCGCTCTGGCTGGCGCCAGCGGCCCTGCCGCGCTTTCCACTCCGCTTCCGGGACTTCCGCCTGCAGCGAGCGCCCGGGCAAATCAATGGAGATCATATCCCCCTCCTCCAGCCAGGCCAAAGGTCCGCCAACAGCGGCTTCTGGTGACACCTGGCAAACACCCAGTCCCCGGGCAAACCCGGAAAATCGCCCATCCGTGACCACCGCCAATTTCCCCTCTAATCCCATCCCCACGACGGTTGCCAGAAGGGCATAAATATCCGGCATCCCCGGAGCCCCCCGCGGTCCGGCGTAGCGCACAACGATTACTTCCCCTTCCTTGATCCCCCCTGATTTCAAGGCTGCGATCGCCGTTTCCTGGGAGTTGAAGCAGCGGGCCGGCCCCCGGTGAGATGGAATGGTGTTATTCAGCATCCGTGCCAAAGAGCTGATGGGAGCGATGTTTCCCTTGAGGACAGCGATCCCCCCATGAGCAATGAGGGGGTCTTCCAGTGGGTGAATCGATCGTCTTTCTCCCTTCAATCGCTCAGCTCCGAGCTTTACCCAGTCGCCGGCCGTTTGCCCATTCACTGCCCGGGCCTTCAAGTTTAAAAGAGGCCTCAACTCAGCCATGACTGCCGGAACTCCGCCGTCTTCATGAAGGTCCGGAAGGAAATATTTCCCCACCGGCCGCACATCGGAGATGCAGGGCGTGGTGCGGCTAAACTGATCCACCTTCTCTATATTCATGCCCTTCTCCAGGCCGAGTTCTCGGGCCAGAGCCAAGATGTGCAGGATACCGTTGGTCGACCCCCCGAGAGCCATGCAAATCCGGAGCATGTTCTCCAGGTTTTCTCCCCTGAGGATGGAACGAGCGGTTTCCCCCTGGAAAACCATGCGCCCAATGGCCTCTCCAGAAGCTTTCCCCAGCCGCAATCTTTCGGCGGATACGGCCCGGGCCGTCGCAGAGAAAGGAAGCGTCATGCCCACGGCCTCAGCCAGACACTGCATGGTGTTGGCCGTCCCCATGATCGGGCAGGCGCCCGGTGATGGGCAGACCGCGTCCTCCAGAATCTCAATCGTCCTTTCATCCACCTTCCCCTGAGGAAGGGCACCAAAGATGAGCTCATCCAAGTCGGATAGAGATACCTGTTTGCCCTGGCAGAGACCTACTTCCATGCATCCTCCTGGAAGGATCAGACAGGGAAGATCCAGACGGGCGGCAGCCAAAAGGGCACCGGGGACAACCTTGTCGCAGGAAACCAAGATGACCAGGCCGTCGAAGATCTGCTGTTCCACGATGGCTTCGACGTCGAAAGCCAACAGGTCCCGCGTCGGCAGGTCGTAGCGCATCATGGGCTCCCCCAGGCTGGCCGTGGGGCACTGGGAGATGGCTGTAAATTCCAGGGGAGTCGCCCCAGCTTTCCAGATGCCATCCCGCACTGTGCGCGTCAGATGGTCCAGGTGGTAATGGCCGGGGCAAACTTCTCCCCAGGTATTCACAATGGCTATCAAAGGGCGGCTTAAGTCATCGGTGGTATAGCCCATGGCTTTGTAGACAGCCCGGCGATGGGCTCCAGTGGGGCCATGATAATATTTCTGCGTTTTCCATCCCTTTCTTTTTTCCATAACCTTTTTCCTTTTTCCTTGGATCAGCAATTTCAACAGAAATGAACTTCCTTAATGGTTTTTCCCATGCCTTCTTTTTTAATTTTTGCCAAACCCAAAAGGGGATATGGGGATATAGAACGGCATCAAGGTTATTTAGCATTATGGCAAAAGATGTCTCCTCCTTCAATGCAAAATTCTTCTCCGGCGCAAAATCTCCATTTGTTTCTCCCCATTCATCCTTTCCCATGCCTCTTGCCAGGAATCCTTCCACCTCCTCCAAAGCTATCCCCTTCCTTTATTCTGGCTCTTCAGGCAAAGATGTGTTAAAAAATATTTTTAGGAGCAAAAACAATCTCTATCGGCTGGAAAAAAGAAGAAAGGAAATTCTCATCCATGGCTGACCTGCGGGTAAAAATTAAAGATGTCACCCTTAAAAATCCTATCCTCATCGCCTCCGGCACGCCCACATATGGCCCGGCGATGGTTAAAAAGTGTATCCAGAGTGAAGCGGCCGCTTTTGTAACCAAAACCCTTTGTTATACAGAATGGCTGAGAAAACAACCCCGACCTCGCTTTCATATTGAACACTCAGAAGCCATTGATCATGGAGGCTATTTTTCTCTTTATTCTACTGAGCGCTTCAATCCCCTGCCGCCGGAGGAATACGCCCGAAAGATGAAAATTTATTCCCAGGAAGCCCATGATTTCGACGTGCGGGTCATTGCTTCCATCGCCGGGACCGATCCTGAAACCTGGTCCCGGCTGACCGACCTGGTTACCGAGAATGGCGCCGATATGATCGAACTTAACCTCCAGTGCCCTCACGTGGAAAAAGGGCAGCTTACGGGAATGGTCGCCGGGCGCGACCCTCAACTCTGTTATTCTATTTTGCAGTTGGTGCGAAAACAGACATCTTTACCCCTTATCGGCAAAGTGGTCGGTGAAGGAGTTGACCCGATCCAGGTCGCCGGCAGCATGATTGCCGGAGGGGCCGATGCCGTGGTCCTTACCGGGAGGTTCCAGGGCCTCTACTTGAACATCGAAACAGAAAAACCCATCCACTGGGGCGGCATGGGCGGATACGGTGGACCCTGGCAAGCCCCCATCACCCGTAAGTGGCTCGTTCGAGCCTCGGAAGCCAAATTTGAGGTACCAGTCATTGGTGGCAGTGGCATCAGCACCTTCGAAGATATCCTCTCGTACATTCTCTGCGGGGCCACTGCTGTCCAGGTTTGTTTGGCTATCATGGTCTACGGCCACAAGATTATCAAAAGGTGGCTGCGGCAGATCTCCGGCTGGATGGAAGCTAAAGGTTGTAATTCTATCGCCGATTTTTCCGGACGCTCCGTGAACAAGATCCTCGCCCCGAGCCAGATCCCCGGAGATGTCCCTTATGCCTCGCGCATCGACCCAGAGGCCTGCCGAAAATGCCTCAAGTGTCTCGAGGCCTGCCCATATGAAGCCATTTCCGTCGTGGAAAAAAACTTAGTCGTCGATCCGGAAAAATGTGATGGATGCCGCCTCTGCGTGGCCCTCTGCCAGGAAAGCGCCGTTGAGTTTTATCAAAAATAACTTGGGACGCAGATTTTCGCAGATCATCGCAGATGTCCATTAAAAAAACACCTGCAATAAATCGTCATTGCGAGGAGTCCCGCGAAACGCGGGACGACGTGGCAATCCCGTTGAGGACGAGATTGCTTCGCTTGGCTCGCAATGACAGACAACGAATGCGGGGAGTCTTTAGGGAGATTAAATGAAAACCTCGGTTGCTATTGTCAAAGGGAAAAACGGAAAGGAATTGAACCAGGTTCGGCAGATGATGAGCGAGCTCTTCTCTCTCATTGGGCCAGCTTCGAAGATCATTCCCCCGAACAGCCGTGTACTGGTCAAGCCCAACCTCACGGCCGAGGAGAACCTCTGGGAAAAAGGAATCCTCACCGGCCCGGTTTTTATGCAGGCCCTGGTTGAGGAAGTGCAAAAGGCCAACCCGGCTGAGGTGGTTATTGCCGAGGCCACGGCCATCGGGGCAAATACCAAAAAGGCTTTTGCCGCAAACGGCTACGAGGAAATGGCCCGGGCCACCGGGGTCAGGCTTCTCGATCTTTATGATGGAGATTTTGAGGAAGTCAAGACTCCTGAGGGTGGACTGCTGAAGAGTGTCCGGGTTTCCAAAGAAGTCTTGGGCGCTGATTTTTTCATCAATGCCCCGGTCCTAAAAACACATTTCGCCAGCACCCTTACGGCAGCCATGAAGAACTTGAAGGGGACCACCACCTACGAGGAGAAGAAAAGGTTCCACTATTTAGGCCTCAACAAGGCTGTAGCCGAACTCAACGCCGTCCTGAAGCCACACCTCATTGTGGTGGATGGCCTGATTGCCATGGAAGGAGATGGCCCGATTGCGGGAACTCCGGTGGGGCTGAATCTGCTGATGGCTGGAACGGATGCGGTGGCCGTAGATACAATAGCTGCACGAATCATGGACATTGATCCAACGGAAGTGCTTTCCCTTTGCCTGGCTCAAAGTATGGGTTATGGGGTGTGGGATGAAAGGGAAATCAAAGTCATCGGAAAATCCATTGAAGAAGTCCGTCGCCCCTTTGTCCGGGCCTGCGCCCCGCTGGAATTAGATTTGGAGAACATACGCTTTCTCGACGGCCAAGCCTGTAATGCCTGCCGTAATGGATTGCGCCTTGCTCTGAATCGTCTAAAAGTTACGGGCGTTTCTCTGGATAAGCTTCCCCAGCTGGAAATCAGCATGGGCTCGAAGGCCAGGCCTTCTGAATCCTCGGGTTTCACCCAGATCCCCATTGGAAATTGCCAGAAACAATACAAGCATCTCCCGAATTATGTACCGGGATGCCCCCCTCCGGCCTTTCTCCTGGCCGATCAATTGCGGGAGATTTTAAGAGAGCCTCGAAAATTCGGGCCGCGGAAAGGTTTCTTCATGGACTGAAAGGGATTGATGAATCCCGGATAAGGAACCAGAAACAAGAGATCAAAAAAGTTCGTCTCTCTCGGTTCATCGGTTTTTGAGCCTTTAGCGACTCTTTTAAAAAAGGAATGACTTATGGATGAGTATCCCATGGCCTTCGTTACTGCCCCCGGGCGGGTAGAATTTAAAAAAAGAAGGCTCCCTTCCCTCGGTGCCCATGACGTCTTGATAAAAGTCAAGGCCTGCAGCATCTGTGGGGGAGACCTTCACCTTTACAAAGGGAAACACCCTCTGGCTTCCCTGCCCATGGCCATCGGCCACGAAATTTCCGGAGAGGTGATGAAAGTGGGTCAGGCCGTATCGAAAATCTCTCTCGGAGACCGGGTGGCTGTTGAGCCCGTGATCATCTGCGGAAAGTGCTATTTCTGCCTCCGCCGAGAATACCATCTCTGCCAGAACATCGGCTATCAATACAGCTCCGGGCAGGGAGGGTTCACCCCCTACTTCGTTGTTTCGGAGAACTGGGCTCACCGTCTTCCAAATTTTATTTCCTATGAAGAGGGCGCGCTCTTGGAGCCTTTGGCCGTTGCCGTCCACGCCACCCGCAAGGCGCAGGTGGAGCTGGGGCATAGCGCGGCTATCTATGGCGCGGGGGGAATTGGCCTCTTTTTGCTCCAGGCGGTCAAAGCTGCGGGCTGCGGTGAAGTATTCATCGTTGACCTTCTGGAACACCGCCTTAAGACCGCCATTTCTCTGGGGGCTTCTTTGGCCATCAACGGCGCTGAAGAAGACCCGGTCGAAAGAATTTTTAAAGAGACGGATAGCCTTGGGGTAGATCGATCCTTTGAAGCGGTGGGCCTGGAAAAGACTCTTCACCAAAGCGCCCAGTCTCTTAAGAAGGGAGGGGTCTGCGTTTTGATTGGCCTTTTCGAAGACCCTTTGAATGTCCGTTTTCCGGTCAACCTTTTCGTCCAGCGTGAAATCCAAATCCGGGGGAGCCGGGGTTATTGCTGGGATTTCCAGGTGGCCCTGGAACTGGTAAAGAGTGGGCAGGTGAAGCTCAAACCCATCATTTCCCATCAGCTTCCCTTAAACGATCTGCTTAAAGCTTTTGAGATCCTTCTGGACCCCAAAGCCCAAGCCCGAAAAGTGGTCATTCAGGTCTGATTCTGAAAGATCTCTCGGGGGATGGGGTATGGGTGGGGGAATATCATCTCGAGTACAATAGGCTGGGGAACCATAAGGCAAGCTCGGGGAAAATGACCAGCAGTACCACCAAAATAACTGTAGGGATCAAGAAGGGCAGGGTGCCCGCAAAGATGTAAGTTATCTCATACTTAGGCACAACTCCTTTGAGGACAAAAAGGTTAAGCCCGAAGGGAGGGGTAACCAAGCCAATCTCAGCAAGAACGACGTAGGTGACACCGAACCAAATAAAGTCGAAGCCCAGATTTTTCATGATTGGGGCAACAAAGGGAAGGGTTAGCACCAGCATGGACAATGCGTCAAAGAAGCAACCAAGGATAATATACATGATGCAAATGATAGCGAATATAGTATATTTGCCCAGGGGTAAGCCCATCATAAATTCAGCAAAGGCCTCGGTAAGACCAATATATTGAAAGACTTGCCCTAACATCCTTGCCGTAAACAGAACAAAGGCAATCATTGCGGTTATGGTTACCGCTGACAGCATGCTTTCCTTAAGTGCCCGGAAGCTCATTTGGCGATAAATTAGAGCGAGAACAATGCTAAAGAGAGCCCCTAAAGATGCAGCCTCAGTAGGGGTCATAATCCCGCCAAAGATTGTGCCCAATACGAGGGCTATTACGACCATAAAAGGCAGCAAATCCCAAAATGCCGTTAGTTTTTCTCTCGTGGTGAATTTTGTTGTTGTTCTTGGTGCCAGTTTGGGATTGCGGATCACCAATATGGTTACAGTGATTATAAAAAATATGGATAGAATGATTCCGGGTATTACACCTCCTGCGAAGAGTCGGGCCACTGAGACATCCAGCCAGCCACCAAAGACAATCATGATGAGGCTGGGAGGAATCAGCACACTTAACGTCCCTGAAATCGCTATTGCGCCGAGGGATAGCTTGGAGTCATAGCCCGCCTTTTCCATCTCCGGGAAGCAGATTTTGCCGAAGGTAGCGGCCGCCGCAAGACTGGAGCCCGAGATGGCCCCGAAGACGGCATTGGCCACAATCATGGCTGAGGCCAGGCTTCCGGGTAAATTCCCAAATATTTTCTCCGCTCCCCCAAAGAGAGATCGGACAGTTCCCGTGCTGGCATATATTGTCCCCATGAAAACAAAGAGCGGGATTGCCGTAAAGGTAAAGGAGTTCATAATTTCAAAAGCGGCCCGGGCAAAGTAGTCCAGGGGCTGATGAACAAAAAGAAGGAGTCCGAGCCCAGCCACGATCCCCATTGCCGGTGCGATCTCAATCCCAAAAGCTAAAAGAAAAACCAGACCCCCAAGAAGAATGAGGGACATTAATTCTAAACCCACTTCCTTATACCTCCACTTTTTCACCTGCCCGAATCTTGACAATGGTTCGGGCAATCTCAGCGACGAGCAGCAGGGTAAGCAGGATAAAGCCGATAAATACGGTTAATTGGGGCCAAAACAAAGGGATGGTTAGCCAGGTTGACGACCTCAGATTGATTTTGAGCGCATACATGATCATTTTGTAGCCAGCCTGGTCGAGCCCGATGAGGAAGATCAAGACCATGATCAGCGAGATCAGCCTTACCCAGCTGGATACTCTGGACGGGAACCGGCTTACTAGAATGCTGATCCGAACATGCCCCCCTTGCCTCCAGGTATAAGCCAGGCCGAGGTAGGAGAGGGCAACGAGCATATAAGCGCTGAACTCATCGGCTACCATGAGGGGCTGGTGCAGCACATACCTCATGAATACTTCCACGGCAATCAGTATCATCATGAGCGGCACCAGCCACCCAGAGAAGTAGCCAACTAAATCAGCGATTCTGTCTATAATGTAACCTATTCGCCTCATGGTCTGAAAAGTTTGACCTTTCGACCGCGCCCAAGCTCTGCTCTTTAGAGCCGAGTCAAAGGCGCGCTCAAGGTCAACCCTGAGCCTTTCGAAAATTCTCAGGGCTCAGTCCGGAGTAACATCGAAGGACTGAGCAAGCTCCGGCCTTAAGGCCGGAGAGGAAGCCGAAGGGTTGACTCCGAAGGGACGCTATTTCTTCATCATAATCTTGGCGCCGCTGGCATATTCGGCAGCGATAGTTAGAACCTGCTTGCCCTGCGGACCGGCGATTTCAAGCCACTTGTCAATGACTGGTCTTGCGAGTTCTCTCGCCTTGTTAATTTCTGACGGATCCGGTTGAATCGGTTTCACCCGGCTGACTTTTACGCCGACATCTGACTGATATTCATCAATCTTAGACGCAAACATGGTTTGCCCCTGCATCTCTCTGCCGGTATCTAGAAGTATCTTTTTTAGGTCAGGCGGTAAAGCATCAAATTTGGCTTTGTTTACGATCAGCATGCCGCTGAATACCGATTGTACTTTCCAGAAGCTTACGTGGGTGCAGACATCGGGTAGCCCGAAGCCCAAGCCCCAGCCGCGGTTTGTCTGGATGGCATCCACCGTACCCCTTTGCAGCGCTTCCATTATTTCCGCGGTGGGGATAGATAAGGTTGAGGCACCCATAAGCTTCAGGGCAAGGGTTGGTATTAAACCAGCCGTTCTGATTTTCACCCCCTTAAAATCAGCTACCGTGGCAATTGGCTTTTTGCCCCATATGCCATCGAGAGCTTCAACACAAATGTCAGCAATCTTTACCAGCCCTTTCTCGCCGTAGGTCTTCTTGTCTATCTCCACCATCCTGGGGTTATTCAGAAATGCCTCATATTCAAAGATGTTATCCCAAAAGAAGGGGAGACAGAGATCCCAAAGAGGGAAGGTGCCGGCGAGCCAAGGAATCCTCTCCCAGCCGATGTCAGCGCGTCCGGCGATTACCGCGTGCACCACCTCATTCGGGGGAAACAGGCCCACCTTTGTATCGAGGACGAGACGTCCTCCAGACCTTTGCTCCAGCAGCTTTTGAAAACGTGGATAGGGGTGGAATGTCCAACTGTTGGCGCCCGGTCCGGGGTTTGTGGCAAATATCCAGGTAATCTTGTGTGCTGGTTTCGGGGCTGGTTGCGCTTCGGCACAGGCTACCAACAGTGATAATGACAATGTCAGGATTAAGCTGAAGCTACCAAGAATTACCCAAAATCTGTTTCTTTTCATTGTAACCTCCCTTCCTCGTATAGTATTGTTGATTTCCCTGAAATACCTCTGCCTACTTTCCCGTACTCTCCTCCTTTCTATCCCGCCATTACCCTTGGCCGCGATTATATTAACCCTTCCGGACTCTGTCAAGTGTCCGGCCTTTTCCCCATCCTCCGAATCGGATTATGGCCCGGCTTCAGTAAGATGCCTCCGGAGGTTCGGTAAAAATCATCATCCAAATGATAAACTCCGCGCCGCGGTTCAATCCATCCAACCCCGTGGAGGGGATGGTCTTGGATCATCTTTTTCCAATGTCTATAGTTCTGGGTCCCGTTAGATTCCAGGATGCCCATGGATAGACCAGGAAACGGCGATAGGCGGGCAGCAAAATTCTTATTCCACTCCACCAGTAATGGAACGCAGGCATTGTCCGCCACAAAGCAAGGAATGCCTCTCTGGCAAGCTGCGTGGGCCATCTGGATAGACATGCTAAGCGTTTTGCCGGCGGGTTTGATGGCCATGGCTTTATAGCTTAAATTGATGCGCTCATTCACACTGGCCATGTCGTGGAGGGATTCATCCGCGGCCACCCGCACGGGTATGTCGTCCACCTCCACCTTCACTTCCTCCGGGAAAGGCTCCTCAACCAGGGCGATCTGCTCCAGCATGCCGATGCAATCTGCATGATCGATCAGCTTCCAGAGGTTAGCTTTATCAGGATATCTTGCATTGGCATCTAAATAGTAAATTATCTTTCCATTATGGGTGTACGGGCTGCTTTTCCCCTGAAGGGCCCGGTGGATTTCCGTCAGCCGCTCCTGGTCCTTTCGGACCATCTCTTCCGGAGTCCCCGCCTGCCCGATTTTGATCTTCAGGAAGAAATGGCCCGAATCCACCAAAGCCAACAGATCTTTTAGCGGATAATCATAGCTCATCGTAGGAATGCGAACGATTTTTCCCTGACGGTGGGAGAGCGCGTTGTGGTATTCGGGGGGAATCAACCCTTCGAAGGTCTGGACCCCATTTTCCCGGGCAAAGAGAACTCACAGCGCCAGATCGAGGGATACGAGGGAATGAAGAACCCTTGATCTGAAAGGGACGAATCAGCGGCTCGCGTTCGAAGTTAAAGCGATAGTTCTGAATCTTTATTCTATCCATTTGGGGCGCCCTATTTTTTCCCCAGTAGCTCTTTGGCTTTCTCCACTGCGGTGCCAGCATCTGGCGCATACCCATCCGCTCCGATCTCCAAGCTAAACGCTTCGGTGATCGGAGCGCCCCCTACCAAGACCTTTACGGTTTGGCGAACCCCTTTCTCCTGTAAATGCTCAATCGTCCTTCCCATGGCCCCTTGGGTGGTGGTCAGGAGCGCGGACATGCAACACAAATCAGGTTTGTGGGTTTGGGTGGCCTCGTAAAATTTTTCCGGAGCCACATCGATGCCCAGGTCATGGACTTCGAACCCGGCCCCTTGCATCATCATGATCACTAAATTTTTGCCGATGTCATGCACATCTCCCTGTACGGTTCCGAAGACCACCACCGCTTTGGCCTTGATTCCCGTACTGACGATCAGGGGTCGAAGAACCTTTAGGCTACTTTCCATGGTTCTCGCGGATAGCAACATCTCTGGAATATAGAGATCCCCGCAGGCAAATCTTTCCCCGACCACTTCCATGGCCGCGATCAGCCCCTGGTCGATAATCTGCTGGAGATCGGATCCAGCTTGCAAGGCTTCCTGGATTGCCTGGGGTGCTTCCTCCAGATTCCCCTCGATCACCAGGGTTCTCAATTTTTCAATGTAAGACATCCTCATCTCCCTATTTCATTGCTGTTACCCACTCACCCAGACAACCGAGGTCTCTAAAGCCCGTGATCTCTCGCTGAAGGGGGTTTATTTCCTGATCTTCTCCAACCATTTCTTCTCGATGGCCCGAACTTTTTCCAGTCCCTTTCCATCCGTGCGCTCCACCGGAGGTTTCTGCAGGATTTTTTCCACCTGCTCCTTGGCTGCCTCTTCAAGGGATTTGGCTCCCCGCTTCTCCCAGGAACTCCGCCGGTGTCGATTCACCAAACTTAAGGAGGCCAACTCCTTCCGGAAGTGCTTCAGGGTGAAATCGGAGGAAAGGTAATTGGCCTGAGACTTCATCTGATGGATGACCTCCAGGGCGAGGGTCTCTTCGTTGACTTCGACCCCTTTTTTAACTCGATGGCCTGCGACCCAAATCTCATTATCGATCACCGCCTGCTCCGATGAGATCGCCCGGGTGAATTCTAAATTCCCAGCCCCCCAAATAATGTTGGCTCCTCCTAAGAGCTGGACCAGTCCGACAACCGCCCGCTCGAAAGCGCTCTGGGAATCCACGCAGGCTGAATCGCTACAGGTCCAGGACGCGCTTGGAAGATTCAGGTCGCGGGCGAAGGCCGCACCGGCAGCGCCAAGGAGCCCGTTTTCCGGAGCACCGGTGGTCGGTTCCGCTGTCTTCATATCCATAACATGAGAAAAGCCCAGGTTGTAAACGCAAGGCCGGCCTGGTTCCAGGATTTGGTTGATGACGATCCCCGAAAGGGCCTCCGCATTGGCCAAAACCAGCGTGCCGGCCAGAGTAACAGGAGAAGTTGCGCCCGAGATGCACTCCGAGTTAATCATGACTGGCATCCCATACCCTGCGGTTTGAGCGTATACTTCCAGACCCTCCTTGGTCCAATGCAAAGGGGAGACGATGGTATAGCCCGTGCTCACGATGGGGCGGGATCGCAGATCTTCTCCTGTCTCTGCAAGGAAGGCCTGAGCCATTTCCACAATGATGGCGGCTCCCTGGGGCGTGTAGATACAGGGCCGGAGATGCTTGGAAGTATTCTCCATCATGACCCGGAACCCGACAAAGTCCTTGGCTTCCGGTGGATACTCGCTGAGATTTGTACCGACAACCCCCTGAATGGAAGGCATCTCATCCACAACCCGGCAGAACTCGGCAAAGTCTCTCTCCGCGATTGGATGAGTATTCTTGCCCCGAGTGCAATTCAGCGCATTTCCTGTCCAGAATACCGAGGGTCCTCCGGGTTCGGCGATGGTTATTCCTCCCCTGCGGTCGGCGAAACTGGCCGATCGGGGACAAAGGTTCAACTTTTCCTGCACCACGGCCCGAGGGAAGAAAACCCGTTTTTTCTCCTCATCCCCCAGGCACCCCGCGTCACAGAGCTTTTGAAAGACCTCCGGATGATCGATCTGGACCCCCGTTTCCTCCAAGACTCGCAAGGAGGCTTCTAAAATCTTTTTCCGATCTTCATCACCGATGACCGAAAGAGTGATCATTTTTCACCTTCCATCTGTGCCAATGAAAGAAAGGTTCTGGCCTAAGGGATTCCCCTGGCCGGTCGATACCCATAAGGAATTCAGAGGACTTGTGGATCTCCTCTAAAGGGGTTCCCAGTAATAAAAAATTTCGGGTTTGTAATCGCAACCCGTCCTCGATGAGCCAATCTGAATATAGCGAGTTCATAGATAAGTCAAACCGATTAGGGATCGAACATACCATCTTTCCGCAACTTCCCGGCCGAATCCTGATCCAAATAAATCTTAACTTGCCGGTGCAGCCTTAGAGCGGATGAAGGACAGGCGGAGGAGATTGGCCCCTCCCACATTTCCCGCACCGCTGCCGCCTTCTGCGGCCCGGGGACGATGGTATAGATTTCTTTTGCCGAGAGGATCGCCGGGATGGTTAAAGTCAGGGCTCTTCGCGGAACAGCTGCCAGGGATCCATACCTGGCTTTCGGATTGGGGTGGTCTTTGTAATCCCGGTATTGTTGCCTAACGGAGCGATCGTCAAGGGTAATGACCCTGACCATCTGGGAATCATAAATATCAGAGCCCGGCTCATTGAAAGCGATGTGCCCATTCTCCCCAATTCCGATGCAGGCGATGTCCAGGCCTGCGGATCGCTTGATGAGCCTGGCATATTGCCGGCCAGCCTGCTCTGCCCCGCCCTTCAGCGCTTTCAAGAAATGGACAGCCTTGGGGCGGACATGATTGAAGAGATGTTCCTTAAGATAGACTTCAAAAGTATTGGGGTGGTTACGCGGCAGGTCTACATACTCATCCAAGTGGAAGCAAACCACCTTCGACCAGTCAATGTTCTTCTTTATAGCCAGATGAGCCAGGAATTCATTTTGCGAAGGAGCTGCCGCAAAGACCACGTTCACTCTCCCTTTTTCCTTAATGAAACGGTTCATGGCCTGAGCTACATCTCGGGCAGCCATTTTTCCCATCTCGTCCCGGGTGGGGAGGACATTGAGTTCGAGAGCGCGTCTTGCCCATACCAATTTATTTTTCATGTCTAAATCCTTTTTCTGACTTGAATAATATCAAAACCCGAAATCCGAAACTCGAAACAAATTCCCATGACCAAAATTCTAAATCCGAATCAAAAAAAATTTGGACATTTGATATTTGAATTTAGATATTGTTTCGAATTTCGTGCTTCGGATTTCGAATTTATTTTTCTTCAAGTAATCGGTATATCTCCAGGCACAGTTGACCGAATTCTTTCTCGGCCTTGATCTCCATGGTCCGCGGTCGTGGCAGGTTTACCTCGATTGTAGCGACCATCCGGGCTGGTCTGGCGCTTAAAACAATTACCCGATCAGCCAGAAACACAGCCTCCTGAATCCCGTGGGTAACGAAGAGAATGGTCTTGCCCGTCTCCTGCCAAATGCGCAAAATTTCCAGATTCATCTTCTCCCGCGTTAAAGCATCCAGAGCCCCGAAAGGCTCGTCCATCAGGAGCAACTGGGGGTCATGAATCAGGGCCCGGCTGATCGAAGCCCGCTGCTGCATGCCCCCGGAAAGCTCATTCGGATAGTTTTTTTCGAAGCCTTTGAGGCCGACTAGGTTCAAAAGCTCCATCGCCCTGGGAACATAGGATTGCCGATTTAGCCGAAGGATTTCAACAGGCAGGAGGATGTTATCCACAATGGACCGCCATTTCAGGAGGACTGGCTTCTGAAAAACCATGCCCACATCCCGGGTAGGGTCGAAATCCTCCTCCGTTGAAAAAACCAAGTCCCCATTGGTTTTGGTGAGTAGGCCGGAGATAATCTTTAGGAGGGTAGTCTTGCCGCATCCTGACGGGCCGACCAGAGTGATGAACTCTCCGCGGAAGACATCGAAGGTTACATCCTGCAGGGCAGGGACCGTTCCCCCCTTTGTGGAATAAACCTTTTTGAGATTGCGGATGCTAATAAAGGGCGTTCGAGCCTTCATGGAAAATCTGCCATTCACCACAGAGAACGCTGAGAACACAGAGAATCAAATATCAAAAACCCAAATTTTTTCGTTTTGCATGTTCCTTTTGGTTTTGACTTTAATTCCGTCTCCGCGCCCTCTGCGTTCTCCGCGGTGAATGTATTCGTTTTATTTCACTGCGATGGGCAGTGGAATTTTGCTCAAAAACTCATTGGTATATAAATCACTAGTTTTCATATCAACCTTCAGGTCCCGGTACTGGGAAATAATCTTGATGGAGTCGGACATTTTCTTGTCATCCACCCAGCCAATCCCGTTGTTCTTATAACGCGCCGTCCTCCACAGGTCGATGATCAACTTCAGGTTGGCCAGCATGAGGGGCTTGTCGATCTCTGTTCGGAATTTAGCCATGATGTTGATGGCCTCTTCAGGGTTTTTCAGGGTGAATTCCCAACCGCGTAGCGAGGCTTTGACGAATCGTTTGATAATATTGCCGTTTTCCTTGGCATACTTGTCGGTTACGACCAGGGCGTTGGAGTAAACGTCCACCCCCCAGTCGGCAAACATCATATATTTTACCTTGTCCTGCCCAAAGGCCTTGTAATAGAAAGGCGCACCAGAATAAAAATCAAAAACCACATCCACCTGTTTGGCCGCCAAGGCACTCTGTTTGGCTTCGGCCCCGATGTTTACAAAGGTAACTTTGTCCGGATCAAACCCGTTGGCTGCAGCCAAGGCGGGAAAGATCGTCCGCTGGGCGTCTCCCGGAGGGGCCCCCACCTTCTTGCCGACGAGGTCCTTGGGGCTGTTGATCCCAGAGTCTTTCCACATCCACATGCAGTAAGGACTTTTATCGAAAAGCATGGAAACCACTTTCACCTTGGCGCCCTGAGCCCGGGCTACAATCAACACACCCGTATCCACAATCCCGAATTCGGCCGACCCTACATCAATCTTTTTAACGACGTCGCCGGAACCTTTCCCCGGAATAATATTGACCTCCAGTCCCTCTTCCTTGTACCACCCTTTGTCGGTGGCCACAAAATAGGGGGAATGGTCCCCCACGTAGAACCAATTCAGGTTGAGAGTTACCTTGTCTGCCGCCAGGGCCACGCTGTTCCATCCAATGAGCAAAAGGCCAACCAACAACCAGCACCCCAAAATTTTCCCTTTCTTCATTTCAAACCCCCTCCTTTCCATAAATAAATACTTGAAACCAGAGACGGAAAACTGAGGAGCAA
>Ga0315280_10003322_pt1 | contig 24839 bp, 24 predicted proteins | sample YL17G06_40_MG_FD_203697 | JGI IMG/M metagenome (GOLD analysis project Ga0315280, IMG submission 203697) | Sediment microbial communities from Yellowstone Lake, YNP, Wyoming, USA - YL17G06_40 | ecosystem: Environmental > Aquatic > Freshwater > Lake > Sediment | place: USA: Wyoming | collected...
GCTTTCGGATGCCGTGGTTTTGGTGGTCCGCGCTTACGAGACGCCTTACGACGCGGTGCGGCGCGCCCGTTCGTTGCTTTATGATGCTGGCGCCCGCATCTTGGGCGTGGCTCTCAACGATGTGGACATGCGGAAAGGTGGCTATGGCTACGGGGATTACTACCGGTACGGGTATGGCTCCGGATACGGGTATGGTTGCGGAGAGAAGGCTGACTCTGATTCCGAGGCCCGCGAACCCAAGTCCCCGTAAAAGTCCGCGCAAAGGATGGCATGTCGCGTCAGGACACAACTTCAGCCGTCCCGTAACAAACGCAGATTAACCAAAGATTCAGGGCCTTTAGGCCGGATTGGTGTGGCGGACTGGGCAGGAGCGTTAAGTGGGGATCGCAGCGGAAAGAACCCAGCCCGTAAGTCAACCGGCGCCGAGTTCAAGCTTTTGTGGTGGGAGCGGCAATTCGTCTGTGTCCAGGAGGATTAGACTAAGCCCGTTTTTCAAGGACGTGGCCTTCACCTCTGTCACGTCTTTTCTGACGGTCCTTTGCTTCCTTGCCACCACCCGAATCCTGGCGCAAGGGTTGGGACCTGAGAAATTCGGGGCTTATTCCCTGGCGCGAAGAATTCTATCCACTACGGTGCCGTTTACTCTGCTGGCCATGGACGTTGCCGTCGCCCGATACATGGCCTTGTCGAATCAGCCCGAAAGCCGAGCCGCCTACCTCCTGGGAGGCCTGGTGCTGGGCGTGGTTCCCAGCCTCGTCGTGCTTACACTGGGATGGGTGCTTCAAACCGACTTCACTCAGTTATTTTTCCGCGACCCGACTTATGTGACGCTTTTTGGTGCTACCTTGTTGATGATTGTGGGCTATTCATCCTACGGAGTGCTGTACGCGTTTTATCGCGGTTCGGGGCAGATGGCGAAGGCCAATCTCTGGCAGCTGGGTCCGACGGTGATCGGGCCGCTTATCGTCGCCGCCATATGGGCTCGCACTGGGAGGGTGGCCCTGATCGTTCTTCTGAGCGCCGTGCTGTTTGCGACCGCTTCGATTCCCCTGGCGTACAATGCTTTTCAGGCCCTGAGGATGAAACTTGGGGGCGCTCGGATTCTCCGGGCCATCCATGAGCTTTCCCGGTACGGCGTTCCGCGCGTGCCCGGCGGGCTGGCTTTCGCCGGACTGCTGGCGGTGGGACCGTTTCTCGCGTCTTACTTCGGCTCCCTTAGAGACGCAGGGTACCTCGTGGCGGGCCAGGCGATCTTGAGAGTCGTGGAAAGCACTCTGACGGCTTTTGGCTTGGTTGCCTTGCCGAAGGTCACGCAGCTCTTTGCCGAGGGACGGAAGGAATTCCTGAGCGAGAGAATCGTGGATTTAGTCACCCTGATTTTCTTTTTCGGTCTCTTTTCAACCCTGCACCTGCTCGTCTGGGCGGACGAAATCATCCATGTCCTGCTGGGCCCAGGGTATGAGGCGGCGATCCCGCTGGTCCGGATTTTGCTGATTGCGCTGCTTCCGTATCTCACCTATGTAGTTCTTCGCGCCGTGATCGACGCGGTCGAGGAAAAGGCCGTGAATACAGTTAACCTCTTGTTTTCCTTGGCTGTGACAGTTATTATTTCTATTATCCTGGCTCGGATCGGGCTCGGCGTAGTCGGGCTCGCAATCGGGACGGCCACGGGTTTTGCGCTTCTGGGGTTTCTGACGCTTCTGTTCATGTGGAAGCGCTATCCCTTTGGGATAGGTGGTTTGAGGCTGAAACTCTTGTTGGTTGTGAACACGCTCCTGGTCGTGAGCGCCATCCTGATTCGGTTTGGTTTGAATCTGCCGGCGCGCTTTTCGGGGCCGGCTCTAATCGTCTCTGCAGCGATGACGGAAGGGTTGCTCTTTGCCGCCTACGTCCTTGTGCTGCGTCATAGGGGCGTTCGAGGTGTGTTGGAGATTGAGAGAAGGATTGTCGGGCATGAATAATCCGAGGGCCGTCTTTTTCTCAAGGCTGGTGACCCCGGCGATTGCGAAGCACTCGTAAAAGAGCAAGCTGCTGATAAAATGCCCAGAATTTGGCGGCTTCTGGACGCGCTCTTATGGCTGCAGGTGTTCAGGTTGAACTAGGAGGCCGAGCCAATCCGCGGAACCGCTCGCTTCCGGTGGCCGGGTCCCAAAGGTCGGTCCCCCTGGTCGGGTCCGGGACAAATAGAGAAATAAGATTATGGCGCGTGTAGGTCACAGTTCCAGATTGATGGCCCTCGGCCTCGTCATGGTCGCATCGGTCGTGACCGTGGGGCTCCTGCTTTTTCTACTCCCGTTGCAGAGCTTGCTTATTCTGATCTTATCTGTTGTTGTACTTGTGGCTTCGGTGTTCTTCCTGCACAAAGAGATTGGATTGCTTGATATTCGCCGCATCACCATACCAGGCTTCTTCTTTTTCACATTCCTTGCTATGATTTATCTGCCTTCCTTGTTCGTGTTTGCTGAACAAACCGGACAATATAGATTCACTTACTTGTCGGCAGTCCTCAGTGTGATGCTGACGGTGCCACTGGGAATCCTTCTAGCCAATCGGGTTCTCCGTTTTCATAAGACTGAAATCAAACGCTTTATCGCTCTACCTCTTGAAGAGGCCCCGCGCAGCAGTGCCCGCATGGCTGTGCCGCTGTGCGTTCTTCTGAGCCTGGCGCTGGCGGTCACCGTAATTTATTTCCGGGAAGTAGGGACTGTTCCGTCGTTGTACCTGATTCTAAACATCGGTGACTACAAGGAAGCTGCATGGCTCCGGCAAGAGTCTTTCCTGCTGCTCGGCAGTTCCATTTCCTATGTTTATTATGTGTTGAGAAGTTTCATCTATCCGACGCTGATTACTGCTTCGTTTGGGTACGCCCTTCTGAAGCGCAGTGCCGGCTGGCGGCTGTTTTTCATTGTCAGCTTTGTTTTCGGCATCTTCTACGCTGGCGCTTCTTTGGAGAAAGCCCCTGTTGCCGCCATCTTCCTGATGCTGTTTCTCTATTACTATTTCTACCGCGGAGGCAGGGTGTCCGCCATCCACATCGGCGGCGGAATCGTCGCGGTATTCCTGTTTCCGGTGCTTGTTCTCTGGGGGTCCTGGACCTCGGTGGGAGTGGACTTGGGAGGCGTGCTTCGACTGATTGGCGAAAGGCTTTTTTACGTCCCCGCCTGGGGTCTCTATTACTATTTTGAGTTGTTCCCTGATGTTATTCCTTTCCTGCATGGGCGAACCATCGGAAAGCTCTCAGCCGTGCTGGGGCTGGACTACTTCAACACTGCAACCTATGTGTTTCAGTACGTCGCCCCGCGGGGTTTGTCGAGCGGATACGCCAATGCTGCCTTCATCGGGAACATGTACGCTGACTTCGGGATGTGGGGCGTAGTGGTGAGCGGTGTGCTGGTGGGAGTTCTTATGCAGTGGGCCCAAGTCTATCTGGTGCGGCAAAAGAAGAGCGTCCTTGTCCTGGCGGTTTACACCTTCCTGGTCTTTTCCACTTGGCACTTGAACAACGTTCCCTTGCCCGTTGTTCTGCTCTCCAACGGCGCAGTTCTTGCTATCGTCCTGCTCTGGTCCATGCAACTTTTGGATCGAATTCTTTCTCGTGCGGAACCGCGGGAGTGGATGGCTACCCGCAGAAGTAGCTGGAATCCACAGCGTGCCCGGCGGTTAGCCCGTCGTCGGGGAAACGTTTAGATTGGCGGTTATGCATTCAGCGAGGGAGCGGGGGCACTGTAGCGCGCAAGAGATCGAAGTAATAGCGTTTCTCCTACAGGAGGTTCAAAGCAGTTGTGGGCCAACTCGATGATTTGAAAAAGGGATGCAAGGTATGCATCTTGACCTCGGGCCATGAGGCTTTTGATACGCGGGTGTTTCACCACCAGGCGAAAAGCTTGGCTGCTGCCGGCTTCGATGTCACCCTGGTGGTGCCCCACAACCAGGACGAAGAGGTTGACGGAGTAAAGATTCTAGGTGTTCCTTTCCCACGAGGCCGGCTGGACCGGGTGTGCCGCACCACTGCCCGGGTGCTCCGCAGAGGTCTTCGGCAACAGGCGGATGTATATCACTTCCACACTCCGGAACTGATTCCGGCAGGATTGTTGTTGAAACTCCGGGGCAAGAAAGTCATCTACGACGTCCACGAGAATCTGGCCAAGACTCTCATGGATAAGGCATATCTGCCGGTCTTCCTGAGACCTGTGATTTCTGCCACCTGCGGACTGTTCGAACTCTTGGCCTCTCGCGCGTTTGATGCTGTTACGGCTGCAACGGATGGAATTCGGGAGCGCTTCGCCGGCCACAGGAGAGCCGTAGCCGTTCGCAATTTTCCAGCCCTCTCTATGACCGTGACGCGGCGGCGGCCCCGGGGGCCGGATCAGGAATTCAAACTGGTGTATGCGGGGGTCATTGGGGAATCGCGCGGTGTGGTCGAGGTCATCCGGTCGCTGGAATACCTGCCATCCCCCGAGAGCATTTCTGTCATCTTGTGCGGGCAAATCGCGCCTCCGGAGTTTGAATCGGCCTTAAGGCGACTGAGCCAGTTTGGTCGGGTTCGCTACCACGGGTATCTTGAATACAGCGCTCTGATGGAGACCATAGCGGAGGCCGATGTGGGGGTTGCTTGCTACGCCCCCCTTCAGAATAACTTGGACGGCATGCCGAACAAGCTTTTTCAGTACATGGGATGCGGCATTCCTGTGATCGCTTCCAACTTCCCGTCGTATAAACAAATCGTGGAAACCCATGAATGCGGAGTCATTGTGGATCCCCTTGATCCGAGAGACATTGCGCGGGCCATTGAGTTCATGCAGAAAAACCCCGAGCGACGAAAGAAGATGGGGGAAAATGGCAGACGGGCGGTCCAGGAGCTTTACAACTGGGAGGCTGAATCGGGCCGCCTGCTCGGAGTGTATCAGGAACTTGCCGCAGCGATCCGGTGGAGCGCGGTTGGTTGAGAAACCCTGAATTCTGACATATCATCTGCCATTTGGAGTTGGCAGCGAGCTCGCTCCCCAAGGGCGCTGCGTGAAGGGCACAAGGGCGGCCATTCCGGCAGCAGGATTGGCGCAGGAGCAGATTGTGGGACGCGGGAGGCAGCGAACGGAAAAGTGCTTGAGGGATGGGTCGGAAAAGCGGCGGTTTTAGGCTTTGGGATTTTCTCGCCCCCGCCGAAAAGGCTCTGCACTGAAAAACCTGGCTGGAGCATTGCACGCTGAGGCGGTCAGGTGTATGTTAATCAGCCGGTCGGGAAATCAAGACGGGAATTCCGGTTTATAGACAAATACCTAACCCGGCGTAGCCGGAACCAAACAGGGGAAGTTGGACGCATTTTGAATTGCGTCTGAAGCCGCATAAATAAAGGCCGAAGCAGAAGTCACCAAAAATATTCTGCCAGAGGAGCGCAGAATTTAATCTTAAAGGTACTAAGGGACGTAGCCTAGCGTACATCCTGTGGAGGACCGATGCCGCGTAGAGCATTGATTACAGGGATTACGGGACAAGATGGCTCGTATCTTGCTGAGTTGTTGCTCAGCAAGGGGTATGAGGTCCATGGAATCAAGCGACGTTCCAGCAGTTTCAACACGGGTCGGATTGATATCATCTTCCCTGACCTTCACGATCGTGACGCGCGCCTGTTCCTGTACTTTGCGGATTTGGCAGATTCCACGAGCCTTATTAAGCTTCTCTATCGGCTGCAGCCCGACGAGATTTACCACCTTGGTGCCCAGAGCCACGTTCGTGTCAGCTTCGAGATCCCAGAGTACACGGGCGATATCACTGCCCTCGGGACGACGCGCCTCCTAGAAGCGATCCGAGAAAGTGGGATCAAGACAAAGTTCTACAACGCATCAAGCAGCGAGATGTTCGGTCGCGCTGTGGAGGTCCCTCAACGCGAGACAACGCCTTTTCGTCCCTGCAGTCCATACGCGTGCGCGAAAGTTTACGCATACTGGATGACCGTCAATTACCGGGAGGGCCACGGTCTGTTTGCCTGCAATGGCATTCTTTTTAACCACGAGTCGCCGCGACGCGGGGAAACATTTGTGAGCCGGAAGATCACCCGTGCCATCGCCCGAATCAAGGCAGGGTTGCAGGATAAGCTTTACTTAGGGAACCTTGAGGCGCGTCGGGACTGGGGTTATGCCCCTGAGTACGTGGAAGCCATGTGGCGTATGATGCAGGTCGATAAACCGGACGACTTCGTGATCGCGACGGGGGAGACGCACAGCGTCCGTGAGTTCGTTGAGCTGGCATTTGAATACGCGGGTCTCGACTGGAAGAAGTATGTCGAGATTGATCAGCGCTACTTTCGTCCGGTCGAAGTGGACATCCTCCAGGGCGATTACTCGAAGGCGGAAAAAGTCCTCGGTTGGCAGCCCAAGGTGAAGTTCCAGGAGCTGGTCAAAATCATGGTTGAAGAAGATATGAAGCGTCTGCAGGAGGAAATCGGCGGCAAGGCCAAAGCCCAGATGACGGCGATCAGATCTGAGTGAGCAGGTTCCCTGATAACTCCCCGAACATGCAAGGTGGGGCGTGTCGTGCATTTGCAGATCGGCATGAGTCAGGGGAGGGGCAATCTGGGCATGCACCCTGGCTGCTGGCGATTTCATTTATGGCGAGGGAACTCTGACATGAGGAGGCGCTGGCCTCATCAAATCGGGGTAGGCCATCTGGAGATAACGCCACTCCAAAAGCGTTATGTAATGGACGTGCTCGATAGCAACCGGCTCTCGTACGGCCCGTATACCAGCAAATTCGAGAAGAAGTTTGCCGAGGCGCATAGAGTGAAATACGCCATCATGTGTAATAGCGGCACGAGCGCCCTCCGCGTAGCCGTCACTTGCTTGAAGGAGACGGAAAATTGGCATGAAGGCGATGAGGTGCTGGTGCCGGCGATTACTTTTGTGGCGACATCAAACGTAGTGATCGGCCACGGGCTGCGCCCGGTCTTTGTCGATGTTGATCCCAGAACCTACAATATCGATCCCGAGCAGATCGAAAAGCAGATAACACCGCGGACGCGAGCGATCATGCCTGTTCACTTGTTCGGGCAGCCATGCGAGATGGATCCGATTCTCAAACTCGCGCAAAAGCATGGGCTGAAAGTGATTGAGGATTCATGCGAAACCATGTTTGTCCGATACAAGGGACGAGCCGTGGGAAGCTTTGGCGACATCGCTTGCTTCTCGACCTATGTCGCGCACATTTTGACGACCGGTGTGGGAGGCTTGGCGGTTACTGACAGTGATGAGTACGCGGTAATCCTGAAGAGCCTCATGAATCATGGCCGAGACTCAATCTACCTCAACATCGATGATGACAGAAGGGAGGACAAAAGGGAGGACAAAAGGGAGGACAAAAGCTACTTCTTCAAGGTCGTCGAGCGCCGCTTCCGCTTCGTCCGACTGGGCTACAGTTTCCGCGCTACGGAGATGGAAGGATCTCTGGGTTTGGGAATGCTTGAGCTAAAAGACCAAATTATTGAGGCGCGCCAGCGCAATGCGTGCTACCTCACGGAAGGCTTGTCGGCTTTTGCGGATCGCATTCAGCTCCCATGGCACCCAGACTATGTGGAGCATGCCTACATGATGTACCCCATCGTGATTAAGGACCCGACGGTCCGCAAGCAGGAACTGGTCAATTTCCTAGAAGAGAATAATATCGAGACGCGGGATATGCTTCCTCTCCTGAACCAGCCCATATACATTCAGCTATTTGGCTGTATTGAAGACCGGTATCCCGTGGCAAAGTGGATCAATAACTGCGGCTTTTACATCGGTTGCCACCAGGGTCTTGGCCACGGCGAACTCGATTACATGATTGACAAGTTCAGGGAGTTCTTTTCCATGTCAACTGATCAACGAGTGAATACTTGATTAGTTAGTGTGTGAGGGAAAGGAAATTGTGGTGAGCTTCTGGAGAGGAAAGAAAGTTCTAGTCACGGGGGGCAATGGGTTTATTGGGAGCCACGTGGTCGAACTCCTGGTCGGGACGGGAGCGCGAGTAAGCATTACTGCATCGTCGCCGGAAAGTAACCTCTCGTACGTTAAGGCGGTTCGCGACGATATCCGGATTTTGTATGGAGACCTACGGGATGCGACGCATTGCGGAGCAATCACACTTGGACAAGATATCGTGATGAATTTGGCGGCAAAGGTTGGCGGTATTTCTTACAATATCGCGCATCCGGGTTCGATATTCCGAGACAACCTCCTGATTTTCATGAACGTTCTGGAGGCTTCGCGCAAGGCCTGTGTCGAGCGCTTCCTCGTAACCAGCTCGGCTTGTGTTTATCCCAGATTTTGCTCGATTCCGACTCCCGAATCGGAAGGTTTCGAGGGACGACCGGAACCCACCAACGAAGGTTATGGTTGGGCAAAGCGGATGGAAGAGTTTCTGGGTGACGCTTATCACCGCGAGTTCGGGATGCGCATCGCTATCGCACGCCCGTACAACGCTTACGGGCCTCGCGATAACTTCGACCCGGAATCTTCCCACGTCATTCCGGGATTGATTTATCGCATCTACGCGGGGGAGAACCCGCTCGTCGTGTGGGGCGACGGCACGCATAGCCGGTCGTTTCTCTACGTGAAGGATTTTGCTCGGGGACTCATGGAAGTTACGGAGAAGTATGCGGAGTCGGACGCCGTAAACCTAGGCGCGGACGAGGAAGTCACCATTGGAGACCTCGCCCGGATGCTGGTGGAACTCAGCGGGAAGCAGATCGAAATCGTATTCGATCCTTCCCGGCCTGTTGGACAGCCGCGACGAAAATGCGACACCCGGAAGGCCCGGGAGAAAGTGGGATTCGAGGCTCGGGTCCCTTTCCCTGAAGGACTTGCGGAAACGCTGCAGTGGTATGAGCGTGAGGTGCTAGCGCAAGCCACCTCAGGCAAGAATCTACTGTAGATCTTTTGGAGCACTGACCTGGCGGGAGTTGCTGGGGCAGGGGGCGGCCGGGTCAATCGGTCAGCGTTATAGGCCAGGCGAGATCGGTGATTTTATGTTCTCCTCATGTTGGAGGGCGGATCCAGTCCTCAAGTTACCTCATACCTGCCTGCCGACTTCTTACTGGCTCGGTGGCACCGCGTTCGCGACACAAGAGGATTACTCTGAGCTTCGGAGTGCTGGCGTGACTGCCCCGAGTCGATATGCGCGCCGCGGAGGGTCTTCCACGTGACACGAGCAGAATCCACGGAGGGTCTAGACCTTTCGATCCTCGTTCTGAGTTGTGATAGGTACAAGGATTTGTGGCCGGTTTTCAACCATTATTTCGAAGCCTATTGGGGAGATTGTCCTTTTCCTACCTATCTCCTGACGAATGAAGAGACATTTCCAAGTCGCAGAATAACCTCTCTCTCCACTGGACCGGATGTAGGCTGGTCTGACAGTCTGATTTCCGGGCTGAGTCAAATCAAGACTAAGTTTGTTTTGTTCGTACACGAAGACATGCTTCCCCACTCGTCGTTCAGGAACGATATTATCATCAGCACAATGAGCTTTTTGGAGAAGGTGGGAGGCACGTGTGTGAAATTGCGGCGCGGACGATTTCCTTTTCCTCTTAGTCCTGTGCCGAACGAACCCGCCATGGGTCGGCTCTCCACTCGCCTTCCTTATCGGAATGCTCTCTTCATTTCGATTTGGGATCGCCTGAAGCTTTTGAAACATCTGAAACCCGGCGAAAGCGCCTGGGATTTTGAGACGAAAGCGAATTCCCGGACCGAGTGCGATGAGGAATTTTATGCGGTTCGGGAAGATCATTTTAAATTCATACATGCTGTTATCAAAGGGCGGTGGGTCCGTAGTGCCTATCACCAAGTGCTCATAGAGATTCCGGGATATACGACAAGTCGGCCCATCATGTCCGCCCGGGAGGAGTTTCTTTTGAATGCCTATATTGCAGCCCGTGAGCTATTTTTAAAGACGTTTGGCGTAAGGATCTTCAAGGCGATCCATAAGGTAAGGTGGTCAGTTTGAAGAAGGTGGCAGTCGCGGCGCAGGTTCACAAGAGCGCCAAAGCATCAGTATTCGCCTAATCTGGTTCTCAATGTTTTTTGGAGATTGAGGGGAAAGGATCTGTTCCGTGTCACTTGAGGCGTCGGTGATCGTTCTCGGCTTGGGAGAGGTGGGGCGGCCGCTCCACCAGATTCTCAGCCGAAAGTTCCGATGGACGGGGGTGGACATCCAGCCGGTAGAAGTCCGGGAGGTTGGGCCATGATTACCTGGAAGGAGCGCATCAAGCATCTTGTTCCGGTTTCGGTCCTCAATTCTCTGCTGCTAACATTTCCCAGCCTTTACCGGACCAGGCTTGTCCGCTACGAGTCCAACCTGTCCCACCAATCTGGTATCGACGACCTGCTCGCGCAGCTCGGAGAAGTCATTCATGCGGAAGGGGATATTATCGAATGCGGGAGTTCGCGCTGTGGGAGCGCCATCATCATCGCGAATTATCTGCGGGAAAGAAACGTGCCTAAGCTTATTTACGCCTGTGATTCCTTCCGTGGATTCGTTCTTGCCGAGCTAGAACGGGAAAAGAAAGCGGGTTTGACGACCACTCCCCCCGGTGCTTTCACCTCAACTTCGCTGGAATACGTGCGCAAGAAGATCAGGCGGTTAGGTGTCGAAGAGAGTGTTATTCCGGTGGCAGGCTTTTTTCAGGACACGCTGCCGCACCTCAAGTCTGCATTTTGTCTGGCCCTGATTGACTGTGACCTAAGCGAGAGTCTTGTCTACGCCGCCGAAACCGTTTGGCCTTCGGTGGTGAAGGGGGGCCGAATGCTCTTCGATGATTACGTTTCCACTGAGTTTCGAGGGGCACGATTGGGCATCGAGCATTTTGTTGGTCGGCACGCAAGCGGGATCTCAGAGAGGGGTCTATTAAACCGCTTATACTACATTCGCAAACGCTAGGCCAAGTTTATCTCTCTTATCGAGGCGGGGGCAATTGTGTTCCAGAGGCTGGAGACACAACCCGGTCGCATTCCGGCCCAATAGAACCCGCGCGCCGACCTCGTCTGCGGGGTGGAACACATGCGCACCGAGTGGTGAGACAGGCGGGTTGGAAGGGTCGTAGGCACGATTTAGCAGTCCTGCACGGCTGGGCGCAGGAAGTGGAACGGCTCGCAGCGCAATACGGCGGCTCCTACGACGACGTGAACGCTTTCAGCAAGGAGATTGGCTTCCTGCCGTCGCACACCTTTTCCGGACACATCGGCGGGCAGTGCGTCATGTCCAATATCGCCATCCTGCAATCCCAGGTCCACTCGGCATTCCTGGATGCGGTTGTGGAATCCAACGAGGCCAAGCGAAAGCATCTCGCGGCTTTTTCAGCAGGGGGGAGAAAAGGTGATTAAAGTCGGACTCATCGGGCTCGGATACTGGGGACCGAACCTCGCCCGGGTTTTGAACCAGTCTCAAAAATGTGAGTTTGCTGCGTGCTGCGACCTGGATGCGAAGTCGCTCGAGAAGATGACGCGACAGTACCCTCGCGTCAAAGGATTTCAGAATCCCGATGAGCTCCTCGCGAGCGACGTTGACGCCGTCGTCATCGCTACGCCAATTTCCACGCATTACGCGCTGGCCCGCCAGGCCTTGGATTGCGGAAAGCACGTCCTGGTTGAGAAGCCGCTGAGCGATCGAAGTGACAAGGCGGACGAGCTCGCCGCTTTGGCTGATAAGTCCCGCCACATTTTGATGACCGGCCATACGTTTCTTTTCAGCCCTGCCGTCGTGAAGGTGAAAGAACTCATGGACTCGGGCGACATTGGCGACCTTTTCTACATGAGCTTTTCCCGGGTCAACCTGGGTCTTTATCGCAAAGACGTGGATGTGGTTTGGGACCTGGCAGTTCACGATATCTCGATTCTCCTCTACTGGGTCAGCGATTTCCCGGTGCGGGCGTCCTCCTTCGGCCGCTCCTGTATCCAGCAGCAGAGGAATAATGACGTCGCGTTCCTCTGGCTCGAGTTTCCGAGCGGACTGGTGGCTTCCTGCGAGGTGAGCTGGCTCTCGCCCCAGAAGATGCGGCGCACGTGCGTAGTAGGTTCCAAGCGCATGATCGTCTACGACGACACCGAACCCAGCGAGAAGGTAAAGATTTACGACCGGGGAGTGGTGGTGCATCCTCCCGAGAGTTTTGGTGAGTTCCAGTTGACATACCGGATGGGCGACGTGGTCTCACCCAACCTGAGCAATGTGGAACCCTTGCTGGTAGAAGTGGAACATTTTGCGCATTGCATCGAGACCGGCGAAAGGCCACGCTCTGACGGCAGATTCGGGGCCGACGTCGTGCGGGTTATTGAAATGGCGACAGACTCCAGTTGGACATCGCGGCAGGGGACGGCCCGTGTGGGTGAAGCGGCGGGACAAAAGGAGCCCTAAATGAAATCAGCGCGGGCGCGAAAAGCTCCGGCAAAAGGGTTTTTCGTTCACCCCCAGGCGCTGGTGGAATCCGGGACGATAGGCCCGCGAACGCGCATCTGGGCGTTCGCCCATGTGATGAAGGGTGCTCGTATCGGCGCGGATTGCAACATCGGCGACCATGCATTTATCGAGTCCGGGGTTGTCCTGGGCAACAACGTAACGGTGAAAAACGGGGTTTCGGTCTGGACCGGCCTGACGGTTGAGGATAACGTTTTTCTGGGTCCCAACTGTGCTTTTACCAACGACCCCAACCCACGGGCCTACCTTAAGAAACCGGAAACCGAACTGGAGTCAACGCTGGTTCGCACCAACGCCACGATCGGCGCAAACGCGACGCTTCTGTGTGGCCTCACCATCGGCCGCTACGCCTTCATCGGCGCAGGTGCGGTGGTGCTTCACTCTGTGCCGGACTTTGCGCTGATGGTCGGGAATCCGGCCCGCCAGAGCGGCTGGATGTGCGCCTGCGCTCATAAGCTTCCGCTTGGAGAGACGGCTCCGCCGGGAACAAAGTGTAGATGTCCGCATTGTCAAGCGACGTTCGAGCGCGGTCCCGAGGGACTGCTCCTGCTGGATTCCAGTTCACGAGAGAGCACAACGTGAGCACCACGACCGAGTTGCAGGTTCCTTTTGTCGATCTCAAAGCGCAGTATGCGACCCTGAAAGACGAAATTCGCGCCGCGCTGGATGAAGTGCTGGCGTCCGCGCAGTTTGTGGGCGGGCCCTGGGTGGAGAGGTTTGAGGAAGAATATGCACGGTTCGTGGGCGCCCGATATGCCGTGGGCGTCAGCTCGGGAACCGCGGCTCTTGAACTGGCCCTGAAGACCCTGGGCATCGGCCCCGGGGACGAAGTCATGGTTCCGGCCAACAGCTTCTTTGCCACTGCGGAAGCGGTGAGTAATGCGGGCGCGCGCCCCGTCTTTGCAGACGTGGATGCGAAAACGTTCCACCTGGACATTGAATCCGCCCAGCGCGCCCTTACGCCCCGCACCAGGGCGATCATTCCGGTACATCTTTACGGTCGGGCCATGGACCTGGGGCCCGCAGAGAAATTTGCCGCAGCTCACAATCTGCAGATCATCGAGGACGCGGCGCAGGCTCACGGTGTGGGAATTGGAGGAGCCCGTGTGGGCGATTCGGGAAGGCTCTGTTGTTTCAGTTTCTATCCGGGCAAGAATCTCGGTGCTTACGGTGATGCCGGCGCAGTGACGACCAACGACCCGAAGCAGGCCGAAGCGCTTCGAATCCTGCGCGACCACGGAAGCCCCGCCAAGTATCAGCATTCGGTGATCGGCGCCAACGCACGGCTCGACGCGATGCAGGCCGCCGTGCTGTCCGTCAAGCTGCCGCATCTGCTGGAGTGGAACCGCGCTCGCGTCCGGCACGCCAAGGCTTTTATCACTGCGCTCAACGGCTTGCCGATCGTCCCTCCGGAAGTGCCGCCCGACGGCGAACACAACTTCCACTTGTTTGTCGTGCGAACGCCGAAAAGGGACGAGTTGAGAAGCTTCCTCGCCGGCCGCGGAATCGGAACGGGCATCCATTATCCAATGCCGATACACTTGACGGAGGCCTACCAGGCGTTGGGATACCCAGGCTGTGGAAGCCTACCAGTGGCCGAGAAGTTAGCTCGTGAAATACTCTCTTTGCCGATGTTCCCCGAGTTGACCGCGCAGCAAATAGAGTACACCGTGGGGGCGGTGAATGAACTTTTCGATCGTGTCTAGCTCTATCTTTGCCTTGGGAGTATAGCGCCGACCAGGCAAATGTTTGCGCCTGTGAGCATGAACGTTGCGACTTGTGCGACGAAGGCCTGAGGCGACTGCCCGGGCGCGAAGCTGGCTCAGTTCATGAATATTTGGATCTTAAACCATTATGCCGATGGGCCCGATCAGGTCCATACGAGGCATTACGATATGGGCAGAATCCTTGTTGGGAAAGGCCATGTCGTCACCATCTTTGCTTCCAGTTTCCATCACTACTTGCTCCGCGACTTACGACTGCAACCAGGCGAGAAGTGGAAAGCCGAGAAGATAGAAGGGGTTCGATTCGTCTGGTTGAGGACGCCGCCCTATCGAGGAAACACGTGGCGACGCCTTGTTAACATTCTTGTCTATTTTTGGCGAGCATCAAGAGTTGGGTGGAAGCTGAGAGAAAAACCGGACGTTATAATCGGCGCCTGTGGAGATATATTGGTGCCCCTCTCTGCTTACCTCCTTTCGCTGCTGAAAGGGGGCCGTTTCTTCTATGAGGTTGGAGACCTCTTTCCTCAGACTTTGGTGGATATGGGGGCGCTAGGTGAGCGAGATCCCATTACCTTTTTCCTGCGGTGGCTGGACAAGTTCCTTTTCAGAAAAGCCGAAAAGATAATCTCCCACTTGCCCGATGTACAAGATTACGTGTGTGGCATGGGGTTGCCTGGGTCGAAGGTGGTTTGGATCCCGGGTGGCGCCGACTTCACCCGTTTCCAGGGGATGCCTCCGTACCAAGGAGGGAATTCCGAATCCTTTACGGTAATGTACCTTGGAGGTCACGCCCGTTATCACAAGCTAGACGTGGCTCTAGGGGCTGCCGAGATTCTCCAAAAGGAAGGTAAGAAAAACATACGGTTCGTGTTTGTCGGAGATGGCGCAGAGAAACCTCGGCTGGTTGAACACGCGAGGCAGATAGGATTGCGCAACGTGGAGTTTCGAGGTTTGGTACCTAAGAGCGATCTGTGGAAAGTGATGAGTGAAGCCGATGCCCTTCTGTTCTGCTTCCGGAGAATGAACGTTTTGAAGTACGGAACGAACCCCATGAAGATATTCGACTACCTGTGCTCAGGTCGCCCTATCATTTATGCTCACGAAGCCAGCAATGCTATAGTCGAGGAGGCGAAGGCCGGCATCACTGTGCCTCCGGAGAACCCAGAAGCGATGGCGCGTGCGATCATTAGGCTGTCCGAATTAGGTCCTGAAGAGAGAATTGCAATGGGAAAGAATGGCCTGGAATATGTGAGGAGAAATCACGACATCAGGCTCCTGACCGACCGCCTGGAAGCCTGCCTTCTGTCCAGCACGGACACTCGGCAGTAGAGCGGGGAGGGGGGCCTGAAAGAGAGCGCATGGAATACTTGGCTAGACAAGTCAGCCTTACAAACGTCCGCTTCCTTCCGGCACAACAGGCCCGCGAGATTCCGCGTATCCTTGCGGCGATGGACGTGGCCTTGATCCCCGGAAAAGCGTCATTCGCGATCGCCTCCGTCCCCTCGAAGATTTTCAAAATGATGGCCAGCGGCCGCTCGGTAGTAGTGGCCAGTGCGATCAAAGAGAGCCGGGATTGCAAGCATGCCGATAAGGATGGCCTGCTAGACCGGGTAGATGACGGTGGGCGGGCCACCGTTGACGCTTACGGGAAGATACCAGAAGCATTTCGCTAAGCTTCGGCGCCGGGCCTGCAAATCGTTTGTCATGTCGTGGTCCGACGATATTTTCGTTCAGCATGCCTGGGAACTCGTCTTGATCGGCTGGGAGCATGATTCAGTTGTCAGTTTCACGAGAACTCGGGGCGTTTTGCTGGTTGATTTGTACCCCAGGATAGGCTGTGGGGGACCGTAGTTTCTTGCCAAGTTCCCGCAAGCACAAGGAAGGTCTTATTCGGTGCTCGGGAGTGAAGCCTTTTGGCCTGCGGGAAACGCAAGGAGGCGTTTGAATAGGACCAATCGCCATGTCGGGAATTCCGAGCAGTGAACTTGCTCTGCTGTATTTGAGAAAGATGGGACAGAAACATGTTCGGCCGATGACGCCGGAGGATGTCCCTGTGGTTGTTGACATACACATGGCTGCTTTTCCTGGTTATTTCCTAACCTCGCTGGGACGGAAGTTTGTGGCCCTTTACTACGCGGAGGTCCAGCGTTCTAGCTGGGGCATCAGTTACGTCTTCGAGCGGGACGGGCGGGTACTCGGGTTTTGTGCTGGCACATTCAGTCCGGGAAGGTTTTACCGGGGACTCTTCATCAGGCGATGGTTCCTCTTCGCGCATTACTCCTTGAGGGCGGTGGTCAAGCAACCTTTGATCCTCGTGAGAATCGTCCGTTCGGTATTTCAGCGGCTCACGACGCCCAGAGAGAAGGACATCGCGGTCCTGGCTTCGGCTGCCGTCCTGCCTGAGGAAGAAGCGCGAGGCTATGGACTGGCGATTGTATCTGCCTGCGTCGACCACATCAAGAAACTTGGTGGCAAGCAAGTGTATTTGGAGGTCCGAAAAGAAAACCAGAGCCTCATCCGGGCATATCAGAAGATGGGCTTCGAAGTGCTGCGTGAGACACATCTGCCGCCTGCGCCAGCGCTCGTGGAACTCTGTTGTCGCATTCGTTATGAGGAGAGTCGGGGATGAAGACAGAAGCATTCGTCGCAATACTAGAAGATATTCTCCAAGCTCCGAAGGGGTCGCTCAAAATGGAGGATGGCCCGAAGACTGTGAAAACATGGGACTCGATGGCCCAGGTCACTATTCTTGCCACCATCGACCAGGAGTTGCACGTCGAGCTGTCCGACGAGCTGGTTTCGAAGTTGACAACAGTGGGACAGATGATCGAGGTGCTGAAATCGCAAGGCTTGCTTCAAGATTAACCCCCGGCGAGCAGGAAGTGTCGAGGAATGGCGAGGCGGCATTCAAACTAGCGGGCAGCTATACGTGCCCCCTTAAGGAGCTGGGTGAGCTTGCCAGATTTTGACGCGGGTTCAGGCACAAAGGCAAGGTTCGAGCAAAGCGGGAGTATGTTTCGGTAAGAGCAGGCAGTCCAGTAAACTAGACAGGCCGAGGCACCTTATGGGTCACGCGAGAATCGCTGCAATTGAATACTACTTGCCGGAGAAGCTCGAGACCAACGAACAGTTAGCCAGGGAGAACCCCGATTGGCGGATGGACGATATCTACCAGAAAACGGGCATCCGAGCCCGACACCTCGCGGCGCCGGACGAGACCGCTGGAGATTTGGTGTGTAAGGCCGCCGAGAAGCTGTTCGAGCGGAACACGGTACAAGCATCCCAGATCGATTTCGTACTGTTCTGCACTCAATCTCCGGACTACTTCCTTCCTGCCACGGCGTGTTGCATCCAGCATCGCTTGGGAATCCCCAAGAGCGCGGGGGCTATTGATTTCAACCAGGGCTGTTCCGGATATGTCTACGGGCTGAGCATCGCAAAGTGCCTCGTCGAATCGGGTACATGCAAAAACGTTCTACTACTTACCGCGGAGACTTACAGCAAGTACATTAATCCCCGAGACCGCCTTAACCGTCCCCTTTTTGGCGACGGAGCCGCCGCGACGCTGATTTCAGAATCCGGTTCTAGTCCTGGCCGCATTGGAGATTTCGTTTTCGGGACCGACGGGAGTGGCGCGCGTAATCTCATTGTTCCGGCGGGTGCGGCGCGAACTCCTGCCTCGCCGTCCATGTTTAATCAACACGTCGAACAGAATGGCTGCGTTCGGGCACCTCACCAGCTTTTCATGGATGGAGCAGCGGTCTTTGCCTTTGCGGTCAATACGGTTCCCAAGTCCATCCAGGCACTTCTCGATAAGACCGGATTAAGCATGAGCGATATCGACTTCTTTATCTTTCACCAAGCCAGTCGATTCATGCTCGAGCATCTCCTCAAGAAGCTGGGCCTTCCGCCGGAAAAGGCGCCATTCTTCATGGAAGAGGTCGGAAACACCGTTTCGGCCACCATTCCCATTCTCCTCCGTGCGCACGCCGAGCAGGGGCGCTTCAAGCCGGGGGCGAGAATGATGCTCATTGGATTTGGCGTGGGTTATTCGTGGGCTGCGGGGCTGATCGAGTGGGACCAACTGTTGTAGGCCCAAGGTTTGAAGATTGATTCAAGCCTGGGCGGAGGCGACTTCAGCAACCAACGACAGCGGAGGCAGTGTGATCCGACCTGTGACTGAGGAATCCTTTATCCCCTTTCATCGCCCTTCGATCGGACAGGAAGAAATCGGGGCGGTTTCGGAAGTGCTCCGCAACGGCTGGCTCACGACCGGCCCGAAGACGAAGGAGTTGGAAAAAGCTTTTGCGCGCTACGTCGGCTGCAAACATGCCCTGGCCGTAAGCTCTTGTACAGCAGCTTTACACCTTGCTCTGGAAGCCATTGGATTAAAGGAAGATGACGAGGTCCTGGTTCCGACTCTCACTTTCACTGCCACAGCGGAAGTGGTGGCGTATTTTAAGGCGAAGCCAGTGCTGGTGGATTCTGAATCGTTGTCTTACAACATGGACGTTTGTGAAGCCGAAAAGAAAGTCACTCGGAGAACCCGTGGTATCATTCCTGTCCATTTTGCGGGCCACCCCTGCGACATGGAGGCCGTCGGCGAACTGGCCCGGAGTCATCGCTTGACCGTAGTTGAAGATGCAGCCCACGCCCTACCGGCCAAATACCGCGGACATTTTATCGGAACCCTCAGCCCGTTGACGGCGTTTAGCTTCTACGCCACCAAAACGATCACCACTGGCGAAGGCGGAATGGTGACCACCGACGATGATCGACTGGCTTCCCGGATCAGTCTCATGCGGCTGCACGGGATGAGCCAGGATGCTTGGAAGCGATACAGCGCACAAGGTTCTTGGCGTTACGAGGTCTTGGAAGCTGGATTCAAGTACAACCTGACGGATATTCAGGCTGCCTTGGGGCTGGTGCAGCTTGCCAAGTGTGACGCCATGTGGAGACGGCGCGCCGCTATCGCCGAAAGATACAACCAGGGCCTCTCTTCGCTCGATGCCTATCGAATCCCCCAAGTGGCATCCGAAATCCAACATGCCTGGCACCTCTATGTTATGTTGGTCGACCCGGTGGTGCTCCGCATTCATCGCGATCAGGTTATCGAAGAGCTCCGGGGGCGGGGAATTGGAACGGCTGTGCACTTTATCCCCTTGCACCTTCATCCTTACTACCAGCGGGTGTGGGGCTATCGACCGGGTCAGTTTCCAGTTGCGGAGAGCTATTTCGAGCGATGCATTTCGCTCCCAATCTATCCGGGCATGAGCGACGGCGATGTCGATAGAGTGGTCGAAAGCTTGAAAGACATTGCGTCGAAGTTTCGAAGATAGCGCTGGCGAGAGCTCTCGTTTAGGATATTGAGTTGGGCTTATGCATCTTTCCGGCTCAGTCGAGGGTGTGTTCAAACCAAGGTGTGTCGGTGGGCAGGCCAATCGGACGCTGCATGGGCCTACTGCCAGAGGAAGTCAGGCAATGACGAGTGAGGCCTGTAGCGCAGCAGCCCGTCGGTCAGCTACCTTCTATGCGCGCTACGCGAAAAGGGGACTGGATTTGTTGTTCGCCGCAGGAGGCCTAGTTGTCGCTCTTCCGCTGCTCGTTGTCTGTGGGATTGCGATACGGCTAGAGTCTGAAGGTCCCGTGTTCTTTCGTCAGTGGCGTGTGGGAAAGGATGGCCGTCCCTTTCGAATTATGAAACTCAGGACAATGGTGGACAAGGCCGATCAGGGGGGGCCAAAACTTACAGCGCGGGGAGATCCTAGGATTACAAGGATTGGGACTTGGCTTCGCAAAACGAAAATCGATGAAGTCCCGCAATTATTTAACGTGCTTCGCGGAGAAATGAGCCTGGTAGGTCCGCGCCCGGAGGTCCCCGAATACGTGGCGGCTTATAACAGCGACCAGAGGCGAGTGCTTGAACTTAGGCCGGGCCTTACAGGGCCTGCGTCCCTGGCCTTTATCGACGAGGGAAAGATTCTCGCCGGAAGCTCTGACAAGGTGAACTTTTACACGACGACGTTAATGGTTCGGAAGCTTGAACTGGACCTCGCCTACTGCGAGAAAGTTAGTTTTCTCGAAGACATGAGGCTAATCCTGCTTACCTTGGGGAGACTCTTCAATTTGCGCTAATCTAAAATGGCGGGTTTTCAAGCATGAGACGCAAGTTTGATCCTTATAGTCGAACCAATCAGCTCATTATTGATGGGGGCCTCTTTGCCTTCGCTTTCGCCGCTGCCTATTTGATGCGCTTTGAGGGTTTGCCAGCGTGGGCTTTAACCAAGCAGTTTCTCCTTTGGCTCCCTTACTTGGTCGGCGCCCGCTTGCTGGTGAATTGGAGGCTGGGAATCTATCGGTTTATCTGGAGGTATGTTTCCCTTCCTGACGCCCTGGCGATTGCTCGGTCTCTGTCTTTGGTCACGGCGGTACTGTTGGGCTTGCGGCTGTTCTATCCAGGCTGGGCAATCTTCTCGCGCTGGGCTCGCCTCCCGCTGAGCGTGATTGCCCTGGAATTCTTGCTCTCGCTTGTGGGGTCCCTCGGCGTTCGCGCTCTGCGCCGCATGCTCTACGAGAGAGGACAGAAGACAGCTCGTACCCCCCTCCGGGATGTAAAGCGAGTGATTCTATACGGTGCCGGAAGGGCGGGCATTCTACTTCTGAAAGAGCTGAAGAACCACGGGGACGTTGAAGTAGTCGGGTTCGTGGATGACGACCCCAAGAAGATCGGGACGGTTATTTCAGGGAGCAGAGTGCTGGGGGATCGCAAGGCGCTGGGGAGGCTCGTTCGGGCCTCAAAGGTCGATGAGGTTGTGATCAGCATTGCCAAGGCGGACCGCAGGACCTTGAGCCAGATTCTCGCCCGGTGCGAGGAGATCGATGTCCCTGCCAAGATCATTCCCAGCGTGCAAGAGCTTTTCCAGGACCGCGTCAATATCAGCCAGGTCCGCCAGGTGCGCGTTGAGGACCTGCTTGGCCGTGACAGTGTCGAGGTCACGGAATTCGACGAAGACGTTCGGCGGGTCTACACCGGGTCGCGAATCCTGGTGACAGGAGCTGGTGGATCCATCGGCAGTGAGTTGGTCCGTCAGCTCTTGCTCCTCAATCCTTCCTCTATTGCCATCCTCGACAAAGATGAGAACTCCACCTATGAGTTGCAGCAGGAGTTGGTCTTTCGGTTTCCGGAGGCGCGCATTGAACCTCAGATTGCGGACGTGAGGCACGCCGAGAGGCTGCGCGCTATCTTTCAGGAGTTCAAGCCTCAGGTGGTCTTCCATGCCGCGGCCCACAAGCACGTCCCTTTGATGGAGAGGCATCCTTGCGAAGCCGTCCTGAACAACGTGTTTGGCACGAAGACGCTGCTGGAGGTGTGCCGCCAACACGAGGTTGAACGATTTGTTTTCATTTCCACCGATAAGGCCGTGAACCCCACCAGCGTCATGGGGGCCACCAAGGGTGTAGGAGAGATGCTGGTTCAGACTTATGCCAGCCACGGTTCGTTGCCTGCGGCCTGCGTCCGTTTCGGCAACGTCATGGGGAGCCGCGGCAGCGTCATCCCGTTGTTTCAGAAGCAGATTGCCGAGGGAGGTCCCATCACCGTCACCCATCCCGATGTCGTTCGTTTCTTCATGACCATCCCGGAGGCCGTTCAGCTTGTCATCTGCGCCGGGTCCCTGGGTCGGCAGGGCGAGATTTTCGTGATGGATATGGGAAACCCCCGCAAAGTGCTGGACCTCGCCAAGGAGATGGTGGCGCTCTGTGGACTTGAACCGGAAAAGGACATTCAGATTGAGATCATGGGATTGCGCCCGGGGGAGAAACTCGAAGAAGAGCTGGTGCGACCCGACGAACGGGTGGCCCCGACAAGGTTCGAGAAGCTGTTCATGATCACTCCCCAGCTTCCCGACGTGAACGAGGTGACTACGGGCGTGACCAAACTAGTGCAGGCTGCCCGAGAGAATAACCGTGAAGCGGTTTACGAAGCTCTGGCTAACATGGGGATAGGGTACCGACCTAATACTGGAGAGACGAGAGAACCTGGCGCGCCGAATTCAACCCATCGCGCGGTCAGTTAACGGCCCGAAGCGGCAGGCGCGGGTTCACACCGTGCAGAAAGTTGAGACGGCTCAGGGATTGAGCCCGAAACTTCCCTGACTGTTGCTGCCGGGGTGCCCATGAGCAAGGTGGCTCTGGTGACGGGTGTAACAGGCCAGGACGGTTCCTACCTGGCCGAATTCTTGCTTTCCCAAGGGTACAAGGTTTACGGCCTGGTGCGCCGGAGCAGTACGATCAACTTCGAGCGGCTTGCGCACCTTCAGAACAAGATTGAGTTGGTTCCTGGGGATCTCCTCGACCAGAACTCGCTGATCAGTGCGCTCAAGCAGTCTCAGCCCCAGGAAGTCTAGAATCTTGCCTCCCAGACCTTTGTGCCGACTTCCTGGAACCAGCCGGTGCTGACGGGTGAGTTCACGGCTTTGGGTGTAACGAGAATGCTGGAGGCCATTCGTCTCGTCGATCCCGGGATTCGGTTCTATCAGGCCTCCTCGAGCGGAATGTTCGGCATGGTCCGCGAATCGCCCCAAAACGAGAAAACCCCGTTCTATCCGCGCAGCCCCTACGGAGTGGCCAAGCTGTACGGGCACTGGATTACCGTCAACTATCGTGAGAGCTACGATCTGTTTGCCTGCTCGGGGATTCTCTTCAACCACGAGTCGCCCCGCCGTAGCTTCGAATTCGTCAGCCGCAAGGTCACTTATGGTGCGGCGCGCATCAAACTGGGGATTCAGAAGAAGCTGAAAATGGGAAACCTGGATGCCGAACGCGACTGGGGTTTTGCGGGCGACTATACCCCGGCCAGGTGGATGATGTTGCAGCAGGACAAACCGCAAGATTACGTTGTCGCTACCGGCATGACCCACTCCGTTCGCCAGCTCCTGGAGGTGGCATTCGGACATCTCGGCTTGGATTGCCGCGCGCATGTCGAAGCCGATCCCGCTCTTCTTCGCCCCGCCGAGGTTTGTCGCTTACGGGGTGATTATTCGAAAGCAGAACGGGAACTCGGCTGGAAGCCCACGGTAAGCTTCGAGGAACTGATCAAGATGATGGTTGACGCAGACATGGCGCGACTGCAGAATCCGCTGGTAAATACCTCGGTTGGGGAGACCGTACCGTGAAATCCCTGATCACTGGGGCCGCCGGCTTTGCTGGTTCGCACCTGGCTGATTACCTTCTTAGCCAGGGCGAAGACGTAGTGGGCATGATCGCCCCACAGAATGACCTCGCCAACCTGAATCACATCCTCTCCAGAATTGTCATTGAACGTGTTGACGTCCAGGACGCGCAGTGTGTGTTTCGGTTTCTGAGCAACACGCGACCGCAGCGGATCTATCACTTGGCTGCCTTGTCCTCCCCGGTGGAATCGCTTCGCGATCCTCTGCTTACCTACAATGTGAATTTCTGTGGAACTCTTAATCTGCTCTGCGCCTGGCGCCAGGTTGAAATGGATTGTCGTTTCCTGTACGTCAGTTCCGGAGAGGTTTACGGGGCCGATCCGCCGGGCCCAATGCCCTTGCGAGAAGATTGCCCCTTGCGACCTGCCAACCCTTATGCGGCTAGCAAGGCTGCCGCCGAACTCCTTGCATTCCAGTTCTACAAGAGCTATGGATTCCCCATCGTGCGGGTGAGACCCTTCAACCACACCGGGCCGAGGCAGACCGCGGCATTCGTGTGCTCGAGCCTGGCCCGGCAAATTGTGGAAATCGAGGCGGGCCTGCGACCGCCTACGATCACGGTTGGCAATCTCAACGTCCAGCGTGATTTCAGTGATGTGCGTGACATTGTGCGCGGTTGCCACTTGCTGTTGGAGAAAGGCGAGCCCGGGGATGTTTACCAACTCTGCTCGGGCCGGCCTGTATCGATCGAGTCGATAGTGGAGATCTTGTGTTCTTTCACAGCGAAGCCTATCCGGGTTGCCGTTGATGAATCGAAGGTGCGCACGCAGGAGGCGGCTGCCCTGTGGGGTGATCCCACCAAGGCCAAGCGCGCTGTCGGGTGGCTCCCGCAATACGCCTTGGAAACGACGCTCCGGGACCTCTGGGCCGGGTGGGAGGAAGCGTTGCGCTCTTAGCACTTGTCAGATCTGGAGAAGGCGAGTCGAAGATGAAGTTTCAGATTCCGGCTGCTTGCGGTTCAGCCTGGAGAGGAAGCGGGGCTTACCTTTATGAACAGAGTACTTGAACTGGTGCTGGCAGTGACGATCGTGGGGGCAACCCTGGCCTTTGGCGGCGTTCAGCCCCTTACCTACACGCTAATGGAGTTCGCTCTGTTCCTTGCCGTGTTGTTGCTCTTGTGGAAGCAGACGCGGCAGGGCGAGATCTCTATCCCGTTGCCGCTCTGGCCGGTTCTGTTCGCGCTTTGGGCTCTATTGCAGTTAGTGCCACTCCCCTCCTTTGTCATCGGTTGGCTTTCTCCCGCGCGTTTCCTCGACCCGACCCTGAGCGGCTTGTCGCCAGGCCAATGGGTCTGGAGCACTTTGAGTATCTATCCCCACGATACCTTTGTCGTATTGGTCAAATTCGTTGCTTACCTAAGCGCGTTTGTGCTGGCTGCCTACCTTTTCGATTCCGCAAAGAGGAAGAGTACTTTGATTCGTGCGTTGATCCTTCTTGGCTGCTTTGAGGCTTG
>Ga0315280_10003323_pt1 | contig 24835 bp, 18 predicted proteins | sample YL17G06_40_MG_FD_203697 | JGI IMG/M metagenome (GOLD analysis project Ga0315280, IMG submission 203697) | Sediment microbial communities from Yellowstone Lake, YNP, Wyoming, USA - YL17G06_40 | ecosystem: Environmental > Aquatic > Freshwater > Lake > Sediment | place: USA: Wyoming | collected...
ACCTGTCTTATATCTCCATATAGGTTCTCCACTCTCCGCTGAGAGGCAGTATATGTAATTATCATAACTACCTACATATAACCTGCCATTATATATTGTGGGGGATGAAGGCACATCATCACCTGTCTTATACCTCCATATAAGTTCTCCACTATCCGCTGAGAGGCAGTATATGTAAGTATCTCTACTACCTACATATAACCTGCCATTATATATTGTGGGGTCTGATTCCACACAACTACCTGTCTTATATCTCCATATAGGTTCTCCACTATTCTCTGAGAGGCAGTATATGTAATTATCCATACTACCTACATATAACCTGCCATTATATATTGTGGGGGATGAACGCACATAACTACCTGTCTTATATCTCCATATAAGGTCTCCACTCTCCGCTGAGAGGCAGTATATGTAAGTATCAATACTACCTACATATAACCTGCCATTATATATAGTGGGGGATGAATACACACAATTACCTGTCTTATATCTCCATAATAATGAAGGTTCTTTTTGTATTTCAGAAGTAGAAATAGGCAGTTCTTTTTTGTATTTCCACCAATTAGTATTAGCACCCCATATAATTACCGAAATTGCAAGTATTATAATCATTGTAATAAGTAAACTTATTAAACAACCTTTATGTGATTTATCTTCTTTTAATTTTGTTTCTATAGGTTCTTTCTTTAATTCATTTACAGTTTCTGGCTTCTTATGTTCATTTTTAATACTGACAATTGGTTTTTCTACTACACGCCTCCTCTCCAAATCAACTGCCATCTCCTCGGGCGTCTGATACCTCTCACTCAATGGCTTATAAAGCGCCCTCAGTATGATACCCTCAAGCCATTCAGGTATGTCGGGCTTTATTAACCTCGGTCTTTTCGGTCTAATAGACGGGTCAAGGTGCTGTCTCAGTATCCCCCATGTTGTGTCCGCATCATAAGGCACCCTCCCCGTAGCCATCTCATACATCACAACACCAAGCGAATAGATGTCTGACCTCTTGTCGCAACTCTTCGCACCCTCCGCCTGCTCAGGGCTCACATAGTACGGCGAACCAATGAACTGACCGCTCTTCGTCATCACCGTGTCTGTAAGTGCCTTCACTATGCCAAGGTCCATAAGTTTGACCCTGCCATCAACTGTTATCATTATATTCGCTGGCTTTATGTCCCTGTGGGCTGTTACGCCAACCTTATATAGATATGACAGGGCAGACAACACCGCTTTTGTTATCTTAACGATAACATTCTCTGAAAGATAGCCCTTCTTCTGAATATAGGCGGAGAGCGTTATGCCCTCTATATATTCCATTATGAGATACGGCTTGCCATCGTATTCACCGTAGTCAAGACCCTTCACCAGATTTTGATGATTTGACTCAATTGATATTCTCGCCTCACGCTGAAACCTCTTTATAATCTCATCTTTGTTCTTTATTGTCTCATCATCTATAATTGTCAGGTGCTTGACCGCAACCATTTTGCCCGTCTCTTTGTCTCTGCCAAGATATACCTCACCAAACCCACCCTTGCCTATTCGCTCGTATATTCTGTATCTCTCTTTAAGCGTCTTACCTATCATTTATTTGTATTTTCCCCTTAATTAGATTCACCAGGTTGTGGAATTTTTACATCTGGTTCCTTTTTCATACTGCCTGATTCAACAGATTCAGGTTGTGTTTCACTACCTTTTTCAGTGCCAGTTTTCTCATCTGGTTTTGGAGTGGTCTCTGGTTTTACTTCCTCCTCCTTCTTTACATCTTCCTTATTTATTACTGTAAAACTCAGTTTTATATCAATATCTGGTCTAAGTTTATGTATATCATTTGCTATACCTAAAATACTATCCTTTATACTATCAAGTGCCTTTTCAATACTTCTGATAACTTCTGGACCAGCAAGTGAACCTGGGTCAGTAAGACCCTTCTTCAGTTCATCCTGATATTCTTTTAGAGGTTTTTCTAATTTATTTAGTTTATATATAATTTCATTGAATTGAGTAGATAAATCCCTCAATGTCTTTATATCTCCTGAATAACCATCTGCTCTCTTGTTGAGTTTACTTATAGTATCCTTCAATTCACGCAATACATTATCTGGCATTGTAGTCGTAACTGGTGGTTCACCCGGTTTATGTTCCTTTGCATATTCCTCCCAGGGATAACCCTCAAGTTCTGTTGTTTTCTTTACCTCCTCCTTCTCAACTTCTTCTCTTTGTGATATTAAGTGAACTATTCCCCATATAACAACAGTCAATATAATTAGTGAACCTACTAAAGTACCAGCAATCTTACCCTTTCTCGCTCCCTTCTTAATTCTCTTACCTTCCTCTTTTTCATCCTTCTTCTCTTCTATGTCCTCTCGTTTTTCTTGTGATTCTACTTTCACTTCAGATATGCTGACCCCTATCTTCCCCTCCATCGCTGCGACAAGCTCACTCGCTGTCCCCGGTCTATCCTCCGGCTCTTTTGCCAAGCCCCATAATACCGCTCTATTAACCTCATCAGGAATACCCTCAATTGGCTCTGGCTCCTCATTCAATATCTGATACTCAATGTTCCCCCTATAAAACGGCGGATGACCCGATAATAGTTCATATATTGTCGCTGAAAATGAATATATATCCGTCGCCTCCGTTATCTCCCTCCCCTTATACTGCTCAGGGCTCATATAGACAGGTGTCCCCTTTACCTCCGTCTTTGATATCCTGCTGTGCGTCTCCTTTATCGCCCTTGCTATACCAAAGTCCATCACCTTCACCATAAGATTTTGTGTCACCATTATGTTTGATGGCTTTATGTCCCTGTGGATAACATTGTTTTTATGGGCATAGTCAAGGGCGTCCGCAATCTGACCTGCTAATTTGATAACTATATTTAACGGGAGGGGTCCCTTAATGGCGAGTATCTCCGATAGGTTCTTACCCTTCACACGCTCCATAGTGATGAAGACGAGGTCGCCGTCCTTGCCAAGGTCGTGAACACGAACTATATTGTGATGCGATAGACCCCTTGCCACCTTGACCTCGCTTCTCATATCATTGATAGCCCTTGTGTCGTATGCGAACTCCCTCGGCAGTGTCTTCAATGCAATCTCCTCATCAAGTTCCCTGTCATAAGCGAGATATACCACACCCATACCTCCCCTGCCAAGAATATCCAATATCTTGTATCTCTTTGCGATTACTTTATCTAACAATGGGTCAGTCATAACATAAATAACTATAGTTATTTTACCTATAAATAATTTTTATTTCAAGTTTAGTCCCATCATCCTCACAATAATTATAATCAAAAGGATATGACTTACCGCATTTTGGACATACATTAATTTCATATTTTACTTCTGGCTTCTTATCGGGAATTCCGTCTTCATCCATATAACCATTGAAGTTCTCTGGTTCGTTTGGAGCTCCATCTTTGAGGTCAGGAATGCCATCACCATCATTATCTATGTCTCGTACACCATCATCATCTTCCCAGCCATCAATGTCTTCAGGGTCGTTGGGTGCGCCATCCATTACATCAGGAATACCATCGTTGTCGTTGTCGGGGTCAGGTGCGCCATCCCAGTCCTGGAAGAGGTCAAAGTCCTCGGGGTCTTTTGGGCATAAATCATTTTTGTTAGAAATACCATCATCATCATAATCCCAAATTTTATAACTGTGACAAATTTCTGGATGTAGTGAAATTCCAATAATTATAATTGATAAAAAAGATAAAATATAATTTATCCTAAACATAAATCAACCTTTCAATTATTTCTTGAATATAACTAAGTATAAACTTATTAACACAACAAATTCTAACAAAACAAATTAAATAATGAACATTAAAATATACGACCATAGAAATGACAATTTTAAGATATAAAAGTATTTTTTTGTAGCAATTAGGGCACTCTTTATACTTCAGCATTTTTCCAACTACATACTCCATTGTGATGAAGACGAGGTCGCCATCCTTGCCAAGGTCGTGAACTCTGACTATATTATGGTGCGACAGACCCCTCGCAACCTTGACCTCGCTTCTCATATCATTGATAGCCCTAGTGTCGTATGCGAACTCCCTCGGCAGTGTCTTTAGTGCTATCTCCTCATCAAGTTCCCTATCGTAGGCGAGATATACGACACCCATACCTCCCCTGCCAAGAATATCCAGTATCTTGTATCTATTGGCAATCACTTTATCTATCAAAGGGTCAGTCATAGTAGTAAATCATTCTTATTTTTCCTACTTATAAATAAAGTATCCATATAAGTAAATATGGCACAAAACAGCAAAAAATAATAGAATAATTCCAAAACATCCCAATACTTCACCACTTCCTAATTTACTTGCTCTAAAACATCCTACAATTGAACATATAATTCCTAAAATAATGAATAATATACCTATAGCTGGAATAAAACCAAGTATTGAAAATATAAAACCAGTTTTAGAAGCAGGATTTGACTTTTTAGTAACTTCTTCAAATTTTATTTTATTAATTTCTTCTTTCTCTTCCTCTAAATCTTCATGCTCCTCTTCTTCCTCCTCAATCTCCTCTGCCACTTCTCCTATCTCTTCTTCATCTTCTTCCTCCACTTCAATCTCTGGTGTCTCCTTCTTATCCAAATAATCCAATAGAACATCCGCCTGTGGTCTTTTCTTCTCATCAGGTGAGAGCATCATTCTAATCAATCCCCATAACCAGTCAGAGATACCAGCAATCCTTCGGGGAGGGGTGTTAACCTTCTGATAGTAAATGTCCCCTGTAGTATATGGTGGAGAACCTGTGAGCATCTCATAAGCAGTAATGCCCAAACTGTATATGTCTGAAGCATAGGATACACCCACACCAATGTGTTGCTCGGGGCTCATATATACAGGCGTCCCCGCAACTACTGTCTTTGAGATTCTGCTCTGTGTGTCTGCTATCACCCTTGCTATTCCAAAATCCATCACCTTGACCTTCTTATTTACAAAATCTATCATTATATTACTCGGCTTTATATCTCTATGAACTATCCTCTTATCCTTTGCGTATTCAAGTGCCCTCAATGTATGCTTTAGAACTATAATTGCCTGTTCCTCTGATAAATGCCCCTTTTCATATATAAGTTCAGACAGCGTCTTACCCTCAACATACTCCATTGTAATATAGTATATATTAAGTTCTTCATCAAAGGCGAGGTCGTGAATCCTTACGATATTTTCATGCGTAAGCGCCCTTGCCAATATGACCTCTCTTCTCATGTCATCAATTGCCCTTCTATCATATGTAAATTCGGGCGGAAGGGTCTTTACTGCAATATATATATCTTTATCGCCAAGTGAGAGTTCTTGGTCCCTTGCCAGATATACAGCACCCATACCTCCCCTGCCAAGCGGTTTAATAATCTTAAATCTTTTAGATAGGATATGACCGATAAGCGGGTCTGTTTTAGGTGTTGAAATTAGGCGAGTTCCACATTCAGGGCAGAACTTGCTATCATCTCTAATCTTCAATCCACAATTCGGACAATACATAAGTCCATCTCTTTAAGGTTAATTATATTTTATAATATTTCTTAATAAATATTGTTAATAACATTTATCTTATTCTATCTCTCTTAATAAATTTTCACCATTATAGTATGAACATACCCAACCTACATTACCATCTTCACCAATAACTTCATACCAACTTTCAATCTTATTATTTTCATTAACATATGACTCTTTTGCATAATAATAATAAACATCACTAGAAAATATCTTATCTATTATTTTGCATGATATACCTGGACCATCTCTAACATTTAATCCTGATTCAGATATAACCTGAATTTTACCAATCTTCTCACCTAACCCTGATGGTTCACTTTGCACTTTTTGAGGCGGAATATATATATCTTCTTCATTTTCTATAGAATTATTATAACTCATTGAATAATTAGGATTACTATAATAATCTGTAACTGGTTGTATTCTATGAGAAGAAAATTGCATAATTAAAATAGAAATAAGCCACCATATTAAACACAAAGAAATACCTACTAAACTCCAAATTATGCACTTCTTACCAACTTTCTTATTATAATATTCTTTCATATTTAAATAAACAATTCCTACTATTAAACCAATTAGAGGAGAAATAAAAGATATAAGATATAACCACCATTTTGACTTCTTAGGAACTTCTTCATATTTTATTTCTTTCTCTTCCTCCACTCTTTCATATCTCCCCACTGTAATTAATAACCCTGACCCCTTATTAACTTTAATTCCAGATGATGGATATTGCTTTATTACCTTATTATCTAATGTTATATCTTTTGTTCCTATTGTATTTATCTTGACACGCAATAATTTTCTGCTGATTATATCCCTCGCCATATCTATATCAAGACCAACAAGGTTTGGAACCTCCACTTCATCAGATGGAGGTGGCGGTTCCACTCTTTCACCCTCAAGCGCCCTTAATAGTTCACCCGCTGTCCTGAACCTATCATCGGGATTCTTCGCTAAGCCCTTAAGTAATGCCCTATTAACATTGTCAGGAACACCCTCTATTGGCTCCGGCTCAACATTTATTGTCGCATACTCACTTGGGCAGGGTGGCTTACCCGCCAATAGGTCATAGAATGTCGCAGAGAGGGCATAGACATCTGCACGCCTGCCAATCTGCTTACCCAAAATCTGCTCAGGCGGTGCATATCCACCTGTGTAGCCAGGCGCCCTGCTAATACGGGTCATGCTCTCATGCGCCGACCTCGCTATTCCAAAATCCATTATCTTATACCCACCACCCTTCATCGCTATTATATTCCCAGGCTTTATGTCAAGATGTAATACCCTCTGCTCGTGAGCATAGTCAATAGCGGGGCAGACATCCCTCGCTACCTCCAATACCTCCTCAACTGAAAAGTTCCTTCCATGCTCTTGATAGCGTCCCAACCTCGTATTCAAGTCCTCACCCTCAACATATTCCATACTGATAAAGTATCTATCACCATACTTCATTAAATCGTGAACACGGACTATATGTCTGTCTGTCAGTTTCTGTGCGTTCACCACCTCACGCCTGAGGTCGTTTATCGCCCTTGTGTCATTTGAAAGTTCTGACCTTACGAACTTAAGTGCGACTAAAACATTACCCTTCTCAATGTCCTCAGCGAGGACAACGACACCCATACCACCCGTGCCAAGGTGTTTCAGTAATCTGTATCTACCCGCAAATATATCGCCAAGTTTCATATTGCTTACTTTATCATTGCATTAAAAAGTTCCATTGCCGATTTTGGTCTATCTTTTGGGTCTCTCTCCAGACCCCATAATATAGCAGAGTTGATATTATATGGAATACCAACAATTTTTTCAGGTTTTTGTTCTAATTTTTTCTTAAACAATTCCCAATCGTTTTCTGAATAAAATGGTGGGTGTCCTGCCAGAAGGACATAAAATGTAGCAGATAGGGCATAGACATCTGTCCTTTCGTCAATCATCTTACCCAGTATTTGCTCAGGGCTCATATATATTGGTGTCCCTATATTTGATTCTCTTTTCCTACTTCTAATTACATTTAACATAACAATTATAAACCCAAACTCCCTTATTTTATAACCACCACTCTTAATTGCTATTATCTTAATTGGCTTGATATTCAGATGCAAAACCCCTTTTTTATGAGCATAGTCAATAGCAGGGCATACCTCCCTCGCTACCTCCATTACCTCCTCCACAGAAAAGTTTCTGCCATGCTCTTGATAGCGTCCCAACCTCGTGTTTAAGTCCTCACCTTCAACATATTCCATAATTATATAAGGTATATTAGACGTTATGCCTATATCAATTATTCTAACAATATTGGGGTTGATTAAAGTTGATAAGATTCTTGACTCTTCAATAAATATATTGCGAATCTCATCACTTTCAATTTTTGTATATATAAAAACATTTAATGCATATCTTCTTCTTGTTATGACATCCTCAACAAGGTAAACTTCCCCTAATCCTCCTTTACCAATGGGATGGAGTAAATTGTATCTACCCGCAAATATATCTCCTGGTTTCATATAATATTCTCCAGCATAAAGTTTAAATAAACAAATTATCAAAAAACCTGCAACAACATAAGTTATCTCTTTGGTTAAATCACAATTCTTACATTTATTTCTAATCTATCCAACTAACCAGCATAATTCGGGCTGTTTCTCTAAATCTTTCACATATATATAGCCAATGTTACCAAATGACAACTTCATTGAAATCTTACGGGGTGAATTGAAATTAGTTAAAAGTTCGCTTACCTCATCTGCAAGTTTCTCTGCGTCTATCCTCCTATCCTGTTCAAATTGCAAGCAATTAGTAATCAATTCTTCCCAGCGAGATAGTTGTGTGACATCTGCAGTATAAAGTTCAGCATCAATATATGATGAACGACAGTTAAGAATATTAAATCTCTTTAAGCCCTCGCCTTTAATTGGAAGAGTGTAGTTCTTTACCTCACCATAAGGAGTCGCACCAAGCAGGTGAGATAGAATTATGCCCAATGTATATACATCCGTTTGTGGTGAAACCGGCTCACCAAGGACTACCTCAGGTGATGCGAACTTTTTTGTAAGTGCTGGCGCCTTATCCCCTGCCTTTACATTCAGTTCATCTATCAACTTAACTCCATCAGATGTAATGATTATATTGGCTGGTTTTATATCACCGTGAACCACTCCTCTCTTGTGATATTCTACCAAATCTTTTACAACCATAAGAAATTTCTCTAAAACCTTCTTAAGTGAAATTATCATATATACATCGCTTGTGCCAATCCTCTCTTTATACCAGGTGCCTAAACTATTGTATGTTCTGTTATAAGAATCTATAAATAATTCATCACCAATATCTTTATCCTCTAATGCTGTTATAGATTCAAAGAAGACAGGTCTAGTATTTAGAATACTCTCAGATATTGGAACACCCTTCTTTACCTGAGCAACCTTAATATCACCTCCTTTTAATGGTATCAACAGATACTTATTAACCTCCTTTTCTAATCTTACCTCTGGCTTTTCCTTTGACTTCAGGGCTATATACTCTGTTGTTTGTTTAGTTTCTGCATCTTCAGGAACAGATAACTCACTTCTGTATAACTCATATAATGAATAGCCACTTCTTGTTAGGTTTGCTAAATAAGAGTTGTATAATTTCTCAAATAATGTCTCACCGAATATTCTATCAATTGGAACTCTATGTATATAACATTTACCATCATCTTTTGTATCAACAGTAAAGAACTCCTTCTCCAATTCCCTAAATACCTCTCTTAGTTTACTAACCCATTCCGACTTCTCACCTATCTCATCAATAATCAATTTATCAATTGAATTTATATACCCTGTAAGGGGATGTTCCTCCCTTCCCCTCAATATAAGTGCCCAGTCAAGTCCATCGGGTGCTAAACCAAGTTTAAACACCCCATAAGGAAAGTCAAGAAGTTCATCACGACTAACCCCTTTTAATTTCTGAGAGCTTACTCCATCATCAATACCCTCTATCCTCTCAATCTCTTCCATCTTCTACCCCTTTCTCTTATGAGTATAAGTTCTCATAAGTTATATATAATCTTAAACATAGTTCACAACCAATCTAAAATATCATCTCCCTTTCAAATAATTCAATCCTACTTTCCTGATAGGTCTGTTATTTCCACATCTTATTTATCTTCACCTTTAGGTCCTTCAGCCAGACCTTCATCTTATATGGCTCAAAACTGAAACCACCTGAGTCACAACTGAGGTTACTTGATGAAACGCTCTTCTTCCCATCCACATACAATGTAACAGAGAACCCCTCTGCGACAATATTGAAGTCATGCCAGACCTCCGGTTTGGGCACTGGTCCAATTCTATCCTTTTCATCATTTGTAAAGTCATAATTCCAAGTTCTAACGCCATTACAAAAAGTCCCTTTCCCTGACCCTTTCAATTTACCACCCATAAGTCTAAGATTAACAGATTCTTCAGCCACTAAATCATAAATAATATATTTATTACCATCCTTTATGAATATCATAGTTCTGCCAAATTTACCAAAATACTTCTCTCTTTGATTATTGTGAATAAATATCCTCAAATGACTTTCATCATCTACCTCTGTTTTAGGCAGGAAAAACTTTCCTGATATCTCATAGTCACGCCAACTGCTGTCACCAACACCTACATTCAAGTATCCATCCAGCTCAAGTATACCTTCCTTTATTGTTAGACCACTATATTGGATGGTATCACCATATAAAGCATATCTACCACTATCAATAAGGTCAATTATATAAAGTGTATCTCCCTCATTTACCGTCTTTTTCGTCTCCTCAGGCGGCTTCGCAGTGCCAGGCTTAGGTTCACCGCACTTGGGGCAGAAGTCATACCCTACCGCAACCTTTGTCCCACAGTTTGGGCATACCCATCCCAGTTCAAGCAATCCAACACCGCAATCCTCGCATACCCTATAATCAGGATTCTCGTATTCCTTACCACAGTTAGGGCAAAACTTTGTTGCGAGTGCTGGAAGTGCGATTAAAAATGACAATAAAACTATTAACATTAAAGCCCTTAGCGTATCAATACCCTCCTTATATTCAACAAATTTCTATAATTCATAAACATTAAATTACTACATAACCCTTGTCCCGTCTTTACCTGCCACCTCCTTTTTGCTGTGACTCTACATAATCTTCTAACCCTTTAACCCATCCTAAATCATTTATAGCATCACATACTTTACTTACAACAATTAATAAAATAATAAATTCTATAAAAAATAAAAGTAATCCAAATATAGTTCGACTCAAAAATATAGTAATTATTCTAATAATGCATAAACTAGAAAATGATCCCTTAGGAAGTAATCCAATTTTGGAAGCAAAACCTTTTTCAGTTATATATTTGTTATAATCTTCAGCAAACCCCTTTATAACCTGAAATATCCAGTAAATATTGTAAAAAGGTATAAATAAAAAACCAATTGCTCTTCCTGGTGTAGTTCTTGGGTGGTCATCCTGTATATAACCCCACGCTCTTCCCCACATATCTATTTCAATTATAAATGCAATTATAATAAATACAATTGATGAGAAAATTATAATACTGATATTTTCAGGATGACCTATTAAGCCATAATAAACTCCTAACCCAATACAAAAAAAATATAACAAATTACATATTATTATAGAAGATAAATAAAATCTCTTAGATATATTTTTCATAACATCCTCCATATCCATAAAAATAAAATTCTTATTATCTTTTTTTACACAACTCCCATTGTTGTCCTATATCTAACCTCCCTTCTGTTCATTATATATTATTACTTATTTATACTACATCACCCTTGTCCCGCCTTTACCTACCACCTCCTTTGGAAGTTCTAACCTCAATACATAAGACCTCCCAACACCTATAAGGTAGCCCGGCTTTAACTCCGCCCTGCCAACCTTCACAAACTCATCATCCTTCTTCGGTCTGTATATGAATGTCCCATTGGTGCTACCCATATCCTCTACAACAAAGTGCCTCTGGTCATACCTCACCTCTGCATGAACCCTTGATATGTAATCATCACCCTGAAGTATAATGTCTCTATCACTTGCTCTGCCAATAGCCATCTTCTCCTTCGTCATCTCATATAAATGCCCCTTAAGAGATGTCTTTGACTCAGGGACACCAACAACACGAAGGTAGGCAATGGTTTTGCCCTCTTCAAGATACTCCTCAATCTTCCTATCATCAGCTACACCGGCTGTAACTGTCTCTGGTTCTACATCTCCTCTGATAGGTCGTTTTCCACCTGTTTCATAATCACCAAGATTAAATCCTGTGCCAACCTCACCTTTCTTCAATTCTGGCACTCTTTCCTCTAACTCTTCAACATCTCCTTTACCCGGTCGTGGCTCTTCTTCTCTAAATGGTCTTCTCCTCGGTCTTCTTCTAACAGACAATATTATAATAATCATTAATAATATAAATCCTGCAACTACACCAATAATCAACCAAGGGCATTTTTTAACTTCTGTGGGAAGCTTGAACTCAGGCACCTTGTATGTTCCCCTTGTAACATTTGGAACACCCTTATACTTAACCTGGACATCAACCTTTCTCTCATCGCCTTCCTTGACACCTGTAAGATATGAATTCGGTATTGTATATGTCAGAGAATAATCACCCTTCATCCTTAACACAGTTATCTCTTTGAAGATGTCTTTTAACTCATCAGCAGTAGGTGAGTAGTAGTATTTGGCATTGGTTATCTCTGCAAACCTCTCTAAGTGTGGTTTATCTGCACCTCTTCCTATACCAATGCTGTATATAGGTATATTACTCATCTTCGCCTCAAATATACACTGGTCAAATATCAGAGCACTACCCTTCCCTGACTCTCCTGGCTCATTTGAGTCCTTACCATCTGTTAGAACAACCATTACCTTATTCTCAGCTTCTTTAATTTTATTAAGAATTATAGACGCTTTATGTATAGCATCATATAACCGCGTCTCTTTCCCTACCTCTGTTATTGCTGATAAACGCTTCTTGAGTTCTTCCTTATCACTGGTAAAGCCACCATACTGCTTTATCTCGTCACTGAATGTCATCAGGGCAAGTTGGTCATTTCCTGACAGATGGTCAATAAAATAGGCACACGCATCCTTCGCCTTGTCGATCCTACCTTCCTCCTTCATTGAACCACTAACATCTATCAGAAGAACATAGGCGGTCATACCCTCTGGCTCAATGGGGGTTAATGTTATTTCACTCCCTGTAAACTGCTTGCCATCGTTAATTGTGAAATCGTCGCTTTTTAGGTCAATTATTGGCACATCCTTCTCATCAACTACATTCACCTCTATATCAACAGTTGGAAATTTTGGGTTTTCTGCAATAATCTTCATTATTGTTATACTCGGTGGAGAAGGGACCTCTTCCTCCTTCTTCTCCTCTGTGAATACAGAAAACGACTGAAATAGTAATAGAACTACTACCAATATCATCTTTCTCATTATAATCCCTCCCTTCTGTATGAAGAAGAATATAAAACTCAATATCTTCTTAACTATACTTTTTATCCTCGCAATATTCCCCCTTTCTAAATGAAGAAGAATATGAACTTTAATAACTTATCAATTATGCCTATTATCCTCATTATCTTACCTGGAAGTTCTACTATCTTTCCAAGTGTGTCGGTTGACTTCTCATATAGTTTCTGAAGGTCACTAATGCTCACATCACCCAGACCCCCCGAGAAAAACTGCTCTATCAGACCTGGAAGATTTGCGACCGCACCCTTAAGTATATCAATAAGCGATGACAGACCTGAATTCGTGTCACTAAGAGATGACCTGTCTTCTGTCATTTTGTCCTTTACTGATTTAAGTTTTTCTATATCACCCGATGTCATCTTATTCTTCAAGTTGTTCTTAACACTCGTATCATCAATAAAAGACACAACCTCATCATTTCTCTTCTCTGCCTGTTCCTCATACTTGGCTGTTCCCGGCTGTGCTGTAACACTTGAAACTGAGTAGCCATACTTGGATAGAATATCTGCAATCTCTCCGATGTTTGTATTAACCGATATCTCAACTCTGAAGACAATGTCTGATGTATTATCTGCCTCTCCTATCGCACTCTCATATTCTCTTATCTGGTCATTAACATCTGTTGGTAAAGATAAGTTATAGAATATGAGAACTGCGGAGAACATAATAAACATAATCTTTCCAATTTTCCCAAACATAATAACCGACCTCCTTACATATTAAAAATTCTTATCAAAAAATCCCCCCTCTGTCGTTCATAGCACTCCTTCCTATTGTAAGGGAGAATGCGCATTCTCTCTTACGGTGGGTATTCTTAAATCAGGCGAAGAAACTACTTGGACAAGGGGCTTAAGCCACTTGCCTGTTAAATAAAGCATTATATATGAATAGAGATTCTTCACTCCGTTCAGAATGACAACTATTGCTCTTTTCAGTTTCATAATGTTTTAGTTAAATCAAAATACCTCCCTTTATCATTAGTTAATTTTTTATCATCTTCCTCATTTTGCATTGAAAATGATGAAAAATAGATAATTTTCGACAGTTTTCTGTTATTATAAATCATAACAAATTACAATAACTAAACTTATAATCAACATTCATTCTCTATTCTGAGGAACAAATTTATTTATTTTCAATTCGTTCATTTGCTTCATTAAATGATTCTTTAACAACATCTATATTGTAGTATTCAGGATAGTTATCCAATATAATTTTATAACAATATGCGGCAATTCCTGACATATCCTTTTTATGAAGATAGAGATCGCCTAGGAAATGCAATTCTTCGGGGATAAGATATTCTAAATTCCTTTCCTTAAGAAGATTTATTAGAATATATGGATCTGGTTTTGCTGAATACTCAGATATACATATAACTGAAAACTCCTTTGCTTCTCTGATTAAAGAGGGGTTAGAAACATTTGAATACTTGTCAAATAATTTCAAAAATGCGTCAAACGCGTTAATGTAATTTTTATCAGACACCCCCTTTGCAAGATTATAATAACACCATCCAATTTTATATAAACCCTTATAATAGAAAGGGCTTTTAGGGTCAATCTTTGTATAGAAATCTATCGCCTTATCAAATTCAAATTTGTCAAACCAATAATCACCAACCCTAAAATAACATTCTTGAACATACTTACTTTGTGGGTATTTCTTAATTAGTTTAGTCAATGTCTCTGCTGCTTCATTATATTCTTCCTGTGACATAAGGCAACATCCTAACTTATAATAGGCATAATCAATATATTTAAAATTTTCATAGTTGAGAATTATCTGAATTAAGGCACTTATGGTATTTTCAAAATTGACCTTTGGTTCCTCAATAATCCCAATATTAGAGGAATACTCGAGAGTCCTTTGGTATTCTTCAATATCATTTATATGTTGGGATTCAGCTCTAATATAATCAATTTCCCCAAGTAATAAAAGTGCCAACGCTTGTGCTATTCCCGTTTCAGCCTTTTCAACCACTTTCTTTGACATATCAACCAAAGTTTCAACTTTATTAATATAAGCAATAGAACCTTTTCCTTCACTCCCAAGTTTTCTTATTGACATAAATATATCTTTAATATCTTTAAAATCTGATTTCGATATATTACCATCTGAGTAGCAAGTATTAATGAATGACTCTAAACTATCATAATCTAAACTTCTCACTTCTATAACAAATGAAATTGGTCTATCATATCGTCCTTCTATTGTCATAATCTCTAAACTTACCTCACCTTTAGTAACTAACTCTGTTGGTGGAAAACAATAAATACAGAAATTGTAACTGTCGGGATATTCTGTGCCACATTTTGGGCAGACCTTGACAGCAAGAGCAAATGAAGTAAATATTATTATAACCAAAAATATTATAATAACTCTTCTTACCATTGTTACCTCCTCACCTTAGTAACTGATATATTTCTAATATCTTCCCCACAATTTGAACACACATTTGCATCGGGACGATTATATGTCCCACAAATAGGGCATATTTTAACATCATATTCTTTGCTCTTTGCTCCAACAACAAGATAAACATCACTACCCGAATCTACCTTCACACCCGCTGATGGCGACTGCTCTATCACCTTATTGACATTCTCCTTTGTTGTCTCCTTCGTTGTTATATTATATAATGATAGATTATTAGATTCCAGTATCTCAATCGCCTCCTCCTTGCTCTTACCTATAAGTGATGGCATCTTGACTCCTGACCTCACACCCACAGTCAATTTTATCTGACCTGAGAAATCACTATTAAACTCACTCTCCCTGTATTTCCCCTCAACCGGCAGTTGCTTAATAACCATACCAATATCTCTCTCATTTGTTTCACCCTCTTCTTCAATTTTATATTTAATTCCTTTCTGCTCAATCTTATTGGTTGCTTCATCTTTTTTCAACTTTGTTACATCTGGAATATATATCGTCTTCTCCTTCGTAAGATAATATAATAATAAAACAGAGATAATGGCGATTGAAAAGATAGGAATAAGGATTTTTACGAGCGACCTTCGGGGTTTATAAGACCCTATTGTTATTGATACCTCATCACCAATTGACACCTCCCTGCCAGATGTTGGCTCCTGTGAGATTACAATATTGTCTTTGCGAATGTCCCTTACATCCTGAACATAAACCTTAACAGCAAAGCCCTTCTCTCTTAGCATTCTGATTGCTCCTTCTCTATCAGCACCAATGATCTTTGGAACAGGAATCTTTTTGGGTATCTTTATATACCGTCCAACAGTTACTGATACCTCGCCACCAACAGGAGGTTCACTATAAGGTTGTGGGCTCTGAGATATTATAAGACCATCTTTATTAACATCATTTACATCCTCTACCCCTACTTTCACAGAGAAGCCCTTCTCTTTCAGGATTCTTACAGCCCTTTCTCTATCAATTCCAACAATGTTGGGAACAGTCATTCCTTTTCCCTTGCTCAAGATTATCTCTATCACAGAACCTTGCTTTATTGGGGTTCCTGGCGTTATGCTCTGCCATATAACAATGTCCACCGGTGCGGACTTATGAGATTCATTACCCCTTACTTTTATATTCAAATTCAATTCCTTTGAAATCACTTCAGCATCGTTTATGTGTTTACCTGTGAGGTTTGGTGCTAATAACTCTCTATATCTACCAACTACAACGATAACACTTGAACCATAGGTTGCTTTACTATCAGGAGATGGTTTTTGCGATAGGACTTTTGACGCATCACGACTGTCTCTTACATCCCTATATTCAATTTTGTATTTAAAGCCCTCCTTATCAAGAATACTCACCGCCTTATCCATTGTCATTTCAACTATATCCGGCACTTCAACGAACTCTTCTACTTTACCCCCTTCCAACGCCTTTGACATCTCCTCTGCGCTCTGAAATCTCTCTTCCTGCCTCTTCCTCATCGCCCTCTCAACCACCCTACAGAAATTCACTGAAAGAGATGGATTGAGTTTCATAATGCTTGGTGGCTCCTCTGTCATATGCTTTACAAGAACCTCACCCGTGTCACCACGAAACGGTGGTCTTCCTGACGCAAGGCAGTATAGCGTGACACCAAATGAATAGATATCTGTCCTTACTGAGTGTTCTCCAAACCTCTCCCTGCTTGCCTGCTCGGGTGCTGCAAACTCTGGCGTGAGCAATGTCTGACTCATCTTCTGTGAAAGACCTGCCTTATCAAGCGCCTTTGCTATTCCAAAGTCAGTTAAATATGTCCTGCCTTCATCTGTAAGTATAATATTTGAGGGCTTGAGGTCCCTATGGATAATGCCCTTATCATGTGCATAACCTAAAGCATCAAGAACCTGGAACGATATTTGGCATATCATCTCTTCCCTAAACTCTTCTATTTCCATAAGTTGTAAGAGATTCTTACCATCGATATACTCCATCACTATGAAGCAGTTCCCCTCCTTAAAGTCGATATCAAAGACCTCAACGATGTTTGGGTGCTTAAACTGGGCACCTATCTGCGCCTCTTCAATAAACTTCCTTCTTATCAAGTCGTTATCAAGTAGGGATGGATTTAAGAATTTGATTGCAAATCTCTTCTTTAAATAACGGTGGCTTGCTAGATATACCTTCCCCATACCACCACTACCAAGATGCCTTTCCAGTATATACTTTCCCGCTATTATATCTCCTTCTTTCATATATCAACCATTCTAAATTTTAAAACTGTAAATATTTTCTCATAAGAATTATAATTACTTTTCTGAAAGGCAGTATATATAATTATCAAAACTACCAATATATATTCTTTCATTATAAATATATGGAGAAGAATAAACTTTACCATCTGCTTTATTCTCCCATTTAGGTTCTCCACTTTTTGCAGAAATACAATAAATGTTCATATCATTACTTCCAAAATATAAATAATCACCATAAATATAAGGAGTTGAATCTATATAATAATTCGTTTTGAACCTCCATATAAGCTTTCCGTCATCAACTGAAAGGCAATAAATAAAGTAATCTCTACTACCTATATATATCCTATCGCTAGATAAACAAGGGGATGAATGAATACTCCCTTCTGTTTTATATTTCCATATTAAGGAACCATAATCTGCAGATAGACAATAAATATAACCATCATCACTGCCAATATATAATCTTTTTTCTTTGACAATTGGTGATGAATAAATAATATCGCCTGTTTTATATCTCCATATTAATTCTCCTTTAATCTCAGACAAACAATATACATACCCATCTTTACTACCAAAATATACTCTCCCATTAACAATAAATGGTGAGGAGAATATATCACCTTCTGTTCTATATCTCCATATGAGTTCTCCATTTTTTGCTGATAAACAATAATGATAATTATCATAACTTCCAATATATAACCTTTGATTAGAAACAATTGGTGATGAATAAACATACCCATCTGTTTTATATTTCCATATCAAATCACCACTATCCTCTGAAACACAATAGATATAACAATCCTCGCTTCCAAAATACACCATTCTATTCAAAATATAAGGAGACGAATATATAGAATTATCTGCTTTAAATTTCCATATCATTTCACCTTTAACATATGTCAGACAGTATAAAAATCCATCATCGCTACCAATGAACACTTTTCCATCTATAACACGAGGTGATGATCCTACACTACCACCCGTCTTGAACTTCCACAGAGTATTAATTTCATTCAATACTATCTTGCTTTTATATTGTTTTTCTTCAACCTTATTTTTGATTATATTAGTTCTTATCATTACTGTAATAACACTTAAAACAATCACTGTTAAAATTATAGCTATAATCCATTTTAATGACCTTTGTCTTCTATAATTGATAATTTCCAAATTTGCCTCTTCTCCTTTTTCAAGTTCCCCAACAGGTAATGATTCATTTTTTCTAACAATAACTTTCTTCCTATTCTTAATTGCTTTCATCATCTCCTCTGCACTCTGAAATCTATCCTCCTGCCTCTTCTTCACCGCCCTCTCAACTGCAGCACAGAATCCCTCTGATAGCTCAGAATTTAACTCTTTTAGACCTTGCGGTGTTTCTGTCATATGCTTTAAAAGAACCTCACCTGTATCCCCAGTAAATGGTGGTTTACCAGACGCTAAATAATACAATGTAACTCCAAGTGAGTAGATATCGGTCCTTTGAGACACATCCCCAAATCTCTCTTTACTTATCTGCTCAGGTGCTGCGAACTCTGGTGTGAGAATTGTCTGGCTTTTCTTCAGTGAGAGACCTGCACTTGACAATGCTTTTGCTATTCCAAAATCAGTAAGATACGCCTTACCCTCCCTTGTAAGCATTATATTTGATGGCTTTATATCCCTGTGGACTATACCTTTTCTATGAGCAAAACCCAACGCATCAAGAATCTGCATAGATATATGACATATTTCTTCTTCATATAATATCCCATTTTTAATTCTACAAGACAAATCATCACCTTCTATATACTCCATAACGATAAAACAAGTGTCTTCTTTAATATCTATATCATTTACATTAACAATGTTTGGATGTTGAAGTAATACACCTATCCTTGCCTCATTAATAAATTTTCTTCTTATATTTTCATCATCAAATAGAAAAGGATTTAGGAATTTAATTGCATAATCTATCTTCAATAAAGTGTGTCTTACAAGATATACCTTACCCATACCACCGCTACCAATATGTTTCTTTATCAAATACTTGCCTGCTATTATATCGCCCTCTTTTACCATTTTTTAAAATACCTCAATATATTTACATAAAATCATATATAATCACCTCGTCTCACCAAGGCAGTATATGTAGTTATCATAACTTCCAACATAGACCCGGGAGCCTATTACACAGGGGGAGGAGGTAACATAACTACCTGTCTTATACCTCCATATTAGGTCTCCACTATCAGCTGAAAGGCAGTATATGTAGTTATCACCACTTCCAACATAGACCCGGGAGCCTATTACACAGGGGGAGGATTCAACCCAACCACCTGTCTTATACCTCCATATAAGAGCGCCATTATCAGATGATAAGCAGTATATGTAGTTATCACAACTTCCAACATAGACCCTTCCATCTATTACACAGGGGGAGGAGTAAACCCAATCACCTGTCTCATACCTCCATATAAGAGCGCCATTATAAGATGATAAGCAGTATATGTAGTTATCATGACTTCCAACATAGACCCGGGAGCCTACTACTTCTGGGGAGGATAAAACAGAATCACCTGTCTCATAACTCCATATAAGAGCGCCATTATCAGATGATAAGCAGTATATATATTTATCATCACTTCCAACATAGACCCGGGAGCCTATTACAAAGGGTGAGGAGGATACATAATTGTCTGTCTCATATCTCCATATTAATGAGCCATTATCAGCATTGAGGCAATATATGTATTTATCATAACTTCCAACATAGACCCTTCCATCTATTACACAGGGGGAGGTGAAAACAGGATAACCTGTCTCATACCTCCATATAAGAGCGCCATTATAAGATGATAAGCAGTATATGTAGTTATCATGACTTCCAACATAGACCCGGGAGCCTACTACTTCTGGGGAGGATAAAACAGAATCACCTGTCTTATAACTCCATATAAGAGCGCCATTATCAGATGATAAGCAGTATATGTATTTATCATCACTTCCAACATAGACCCGGGAGCCTATTACACAGGGGGAGGAGGAAACATGACTACCTGTCTTATACCTCCATAGAAGTTTTACACCTCTAAGTGATGTTCCACACTGGTCGCAGAAGTTCCCACCCTCGGGGTTCATTATTCCACAATCGGGGTTTGGGCAATTTATATCAGCATTGGAAATAACGACTATAAATAAAAATGATATAGACAAAATAATATTGAAAAGGGCTTTCTTAACAAACATATAATACCTCAATTGATAGATTTTGCCAATTATAACCTAAATAAATAACTACTTCAAATAAAACTACAAGATTGCTTTTCTACTGTTGCTTTTTCTCTGGCTCTACCCTCTTGAAGACGAACTTCTGCTTTCCAATGACAATTCTGTCTCCATCCTTCAACTCCCTCGCGGATGTAAGCGCCTCACCATTCACCTGCGTGCCATTCGCACTACCAAGGTCCCATATAATATACTTATCTGTCTCAACCTTAATAACCGCATGCAGTTCTGATACAAAATCATCCTTAAGACGGATATGGCATCTCTCTGCCCGACCTATGAGGTTCTGACCGGCGAAGATCTGAAATAACTTGCCTCTGTAGTCGCCCTCAACAGCAACAAGCCATGAGAAGAGTCCCTCCTCATCTAAGCCCGACTTTCCCTCGGCTTGAATGATACGCGTTCCCCTTTTTGGCTCAACCTCTGGTTTGAAATCAATATCACCAGCAACGCCTGTCTCATCTTCCTGTCTGCGACGCTTTTGAAAATCATTATCAAAATCAAAATCATCCTCATCTTTACCTCTTCCCATAAATACACCTCCATTACAAGTGGCTATAATGCTACTACCTTACCTATTTTCAAATCCCTTCCTCTCCTTTGAGAGAATGGCAATATAAGCCATAATAAATGGTATTAAGATGAAAATACCAATTATGCTAAGATTGGGTTTGAATTTCTCATATGTCCTCTGTCTATCAGAGCACATTTTCCTCATCATCTTGACAATTTCGTCATTAGAATAATTTCCACCAAGGTCAAGTTTCTCTGCTAGATTCATTTTGCTTAATTCTGTTGGAATTGGTTTATTACTTTCTACCTTCTTACCAACGGTTATTTCATTGATTAGTGAATACGACCAATAGGATACGCAGACCTTTGAGATTGCCTTTGAGACATCGTCCATCTCCTCAACCGGTTTCAAAAGTCCACTGAATATTATCTGAGGGATAAGAACTATTGGAATTAAACTTATAGCCATATTTGTTGTCTTGACAACAGATGATATAAACAGCCCGAGTGTTACACCTGATAGAGCGGTAAGAAATACAATTAGCATTATATCAACTATATTACCTTTCAGTCCAATCAATCCATCCATCATCAAAACCAGTATGACTGTCTGAAAAAGACATATAAAGGCAAGGACAATAAACTTGGAGAAAAGGTATGGAAATATCTTGAGGAAGACCATCCTCTCTCTACGATAGACCGACTGTTCCTTTGATATCTCCCTTGCTGAGTTGTTGGCACCAAACCATATGGCAGCAATTATGAGAACAAATAACAGTTGTTCCATTATTACCTCCTCAGGTGGAAACTGACCGATTTTATGAGCACCCTTAAATGCAAAGTAAGTGAGGATGCCAATCACCGGTGCTTGAAGGAGCAATGTGAGGATGTTTCTTGTGTCCTTGACCATAATCTTGGAATATCTTGAGGTTAGCAAAAATAGTTGACTGAACCAGTCACCCAATCTTCGGAATATACCCTTCTCTTCTCTGCGTATCCCTTCAGTTTCTATCTTTTCCTCTTCTTTAACTTTTTGATATATATAACTATATTTTTTAGCATATTCTGAACTGAGGTATTTGCTGTTCCAGTTACTGCTTTCCTCTATCTTCTCGTATATCTCAATAAAGTCACCAACATTAAAGAAATCCAATGACTCCTCTGGTGTTCCAAAAAATGCTGTCCTTCCACCCTTCTTTACATCATTTCCTTTCTCTGTTTCCAAGATTATAAGTTTATCCATCATTGAGACATTCTGGGTAACATGGGTTACCATCACCACCGTCTTCTTCTCTCTATGTGAATACTCCTCAAATAACTCCATAACATCCTTCTCACTAGCTGGGTCTAAACCAGATGTTGGCTCGTCCAGGAAGAATACCTGTGGGTCTGTCACCAGTTCAACTGCCATATTCACCTTCTTCTTTTCACCACCACTGAGTTCTTTGAAATCAGTATAAATCTCATTCGAAAGTCCAACAGTTCTGAGTGTCTTCATTATCAATTCCTCTATATAATCACGAGAGGGGTCCTCAACCTGACGCAGTTTTGCGGAATAATATAGTATCTCGCCTACCGAAAGCTCTGTGTGTATAATATCATGCTGGGGAACATAACCCATTTGCTTCTTCAAGTAATTATAATGTGGGTATAATTCCATATCATTGAACCATACACTACCGTTCGTTGGCATAATACTACCATTGAGAAGTGAGAGCAATGTCGTCTTCCCTGAGCCAGATGCACCAAGTATTCCCATAAACTCACCCGGTTTAACTGTCAAATAAGTTTCCTGCAGAATGCACCCAACACTCTTAATATATCTTGTTAAATCCTTCCCATCAATTCTCATTCCCTCACCGGGAAGCGCCTCCTCTATTATCGTCTCCATCTTTGGACCTATTGAAAATGTCACCGGACCTATACCAAGAATATCGCCCTCATCCATTAAATCCCTATTTATTCGTCTGCCATTGACAAATGTCCCATTCTTACTGCCCAGATCCTCTACCAGAATCCCATCTAATTGCAATGTTATCCTTGCGTGATGGCGTGATACCTGTGGGTGGTCTATTATATAATCACAGTCAGATGACCTGCCGATAACCACACTGCGGTCAGATGGTATCTCAAGATGGCGCCTCTTCTTTAATACCTCGCCCGTCTTTCTGTCAATCTTCTCCTTTATTGATGTCGCAAGATTCGTCCTTACAATACCCTCACACTCATATCCCATCAATTGCTCAATTCGCACCCTCACATTCGGTCCAATATATATAATCTCGCTTACATCAACCTTAATTATTTTTTTTGGTGGAATTCTATTACCCCTATCACCTATGAATGTCCCATTCTTACTGCCAAGGTCCTCTACATATATCCTTCTATCCATTATTATCAGGCGAATATGCCTCCTTGATACAGTCCTTCTTGAATCACACAATCTGATATTATTATCCTCACCTGCGCCAATGTAAATCTCACTCCCGAATGCCTTAATCTCCCTCTCCACACCACCATCTATTGATACAGATATTTTTATGCCCTTATCTTTTTCATCATCTGTTATCATATTTATCGCCTCCTTCTCATTGTATGGGAGAATGCGCATTCTCCATTACTCTTGTTATCCTTAAATCAGCCGAAGAAACTACTTTTTTAAGGGGCTTAAACCCCTTGCCTGCTAAATAAAGCAATTTATATCCATAAAGATTCTTTATTCCGTTCATAATTAGAACATCTAATATTTCAATCACCTCGCCACATCAAGGCAGTATATGTAATTATCATCACTACCTACATATAACCTGCCATTATATATTGTGGGGGATGACCACACATAATCACCTGTCTCATATCTCCATATAAGTTCTCCACTCTCCGCTGAGAGGCAGTATATGTAATAATCATCACTACCTACATATAACCTGCCATTATATATTGTGGGGGATGAAAACACCTTACCACCTGTCTCATATCTCCATATAAGTTCTCCACTATCCGCTGAGAGGCAGTATATGTAATTATCAAAACTACCTACATATAACCTGCCATTATATATTGTGGGGGATGAATACACAACATCACCTGTCTCATATCTCCATATAAGGTCTCCACTATTCTCTGAGAGGCAGTATATGTAATTATCTCTACTACCTACATATAACCTGCCATTATATATAGTGGGGGATGAATACACACTACTACCTGTCTTATATCTCCATATAGGTTCTCCACTCTCCGCTGAGAGGCAGTATATGTAATTATCATAACTACCTACATATAACCTGCCATTATATATTGTGGGGGATGAAGGCACATCATCAC
>Ga0315280_10003324_pt1 | contig 24834 bp, 22 predicted proteins | sample YL17G06_40_MG_FD_203697 | JGI IMG/M metagenome (GOLD analysis project Ga0315280, IMG submission 203697) | Sediment microbial communities from Yellowstone Lake, YNP, Wyoming, USA - YL17G06_40 | ecosystem: Environmental > Aquatic > Freshwater > Lake > Sediment | place: USA: Wyoming | collected...
CTGTGGGATCGAGAGTGATGCTACATTTTGCCCACCACAATGCTGCTGGAAGATCACCGCGACGCATGTATTGGTCAGCCAGATTGAGTGCAACAATCGGGCTTTGACTGCCAATCTCCATCGCCTGTGCCATCAACCTTTGTGCTTTATTCCCATCACTCGCAGCAAGCGCCAGTCCCTCTATCAAATAGCTGTTGCCCACAAAATCCCTCGCCCAGGGGTCAAGCCGCCACTCCCACTCATCAAATCCTTCCCACCTGACTTGATCCCAGGGATTGCCATGTAATTGTGGCAACCCTATATAAAACCACATCCCCCATTCACCCATGCGGCGATACTGCTCCAGCCGGGCTTGCGGATAAGTATAGAACACACCTTGCGGGTGAGCCGCGATGAGTGCATCCTCAGCTTGGGCGAGCAAACGGAGCCGGCGATAGATGTTGGTGGAATAGTCAATCCCCAAGTCACCGGGCACATCGTGGAAGAAGCCATTACCCGTAAAATCGTAGATTTCCACATCGGGGCGCAGGGCATAGACCTGCTTAAGCGCTGCCATCTGGCTCATGCCCTCACTGGCTTCCACGGTCATTACTGCGGTTGCCGAAGGGGGTAATGTAGTCAACAGATTCCTTCCCGCATTATCCGCCAGACGATAGTCCCCCCGCCAATAACCCGGCTCGGTGACTATGCCGTAACCCAGCACTAGAATGATCACCACAGCTGATGTGAATGCTAATGTTTTGCCCGCATGCGATAATCGGGTGAGAATCCACACCCAAAGGTAGCCCATACCAATTGCCATTGCCAGATAGAGCGGCAAATGCCAGGCTCTGAACCCGTAACTGGGATAACCCAATGCAATCAGCGAGGATGTAACCATGGGTAGGATGATCAGGAACACATAGTGCCAATTCCACCTTATGATGACGATGAATCCGAGCAGTGCAGCCACTATGCCTATGACGCCCCATTGTTCCAGTATCAATCCGACCAATGCTGCTCCTCTATCACCCATGATCGTCCACGACGAATTGAACATCTGGAAGCCATACTGCTGCGCGGTTAGATGGAAGTAGAGCTGTTCCCAGGTGCCGGGATGCCCCCAATCGTTTTGAGGCTGTGCCAGCGAGCGGAATGGCAAATAGAGGTGGGCGGAGAATGCCAGCAGAAAGAATAGTGTCGCCAAAGGAAGTATGCGCCAGGTCAGTTTGGGTTGCACCAGCAGCGCAAAGACCAGCCAGAATGGCAGCAGGAATACCGGCTGGGGATGCACCCCCAGCAGCAGACCAAATAAAAATGTCGCCAGCAGAAATAAGCCTGGCTTACCGTTGCGGGCATAGAGCGCCAACAGCCAGATTATCCCGGCTTGAAACGCGAGCGAAACCGAATAGACTTCACAAGTAGCGGATTCATCGCGCAGGGTAGGCGAGGCAAGGAATAAAACCGCTGCCACTGTTGCACCCCACATGGATGGTGCTTCTCCAAATCCACTCAGCAACTCCCGCGCGGCAAACCACACTAGACACACTGCTGCAATTGCGCCAAAGGAGCTCAGCAGATTAAGCGCATAGATAGCATCAGTGAGGCTGGAGAGCCAGGTGCCCAATCCCAGCAACATATACACGGGGAAACCGGGTGGGATCGTGTTGGAAAGCCCACTCAACGAGACCGGATAGATAGCGGCATCCTGCCAATAAACATAGCGGCAGGTCGCCGGCGTGAACATCAGTATGGATGCCACAAATACGCCCAGCGGGAAAATCCAATCCCGAACTTTACCCCAAGCCATGTTATATATTAATGCAGTTATGCCACTTTGGTCAATGAGAGTTCACCTTTGGCTTTATCAGGGATGACAAATAATGGGGAATAATCGCCATGTATGAAACCCTGACCATCGTATTTTGGGTGTGCCTTGCATTGCTGGGCTGGAGCTATCTCCTTTATCCAACTCTAGTCATTTTGCTTGCCCGACTGCTTCCCCGCCAACCCATCCCCGGCAAACTATTGACCGATGACAGCCTGCCTGCCATCACAGTGGTTATTGCTGCTTATAACGAAGAGGAAGAGATAGAGTGGAGAATAGAAAACCTTCTGGCGCAGGATTACCCGGCGGAATTATTGAGTATCATAATCGCCTCGGATGGCAGCAGCGACCGCACAGTGGAATTTGCGCGCCGAGTGCAAAGCGAACGGGTAGAGGTGCGGGACTATGCTGAAAGGCGTGGCAAAGCCAACCTGCTCAACCAGATAATTCCCACCATACAAACCGAACTGGTAGCGTTTAGTGATGCCAACACGGCATGGGAGCCGCAAGTGCTCCGATTGCTAGCCTTGGCATTGGCTGATCCCAAGGTGGGGGTTGCCACCGGCATTTTGATAATCAAGCCGGCAGCAAAGCGCGAGATAGCCAGCCAGGAGACAACCTACGGCACCTTGGAGAACCGGTTGCGTCTGGCGGAATCGCGCCTGGGCATGGCACTGGGCGCTTATGGCTCGGTTTATGCGCTGCACAAGAGTCAATTCATCAGCTTCCCGCCAAATACGGCAGTAGACGATTTTTACGAGGCGATGAAACTGGCGGGCAAGGGACTAAAAACCATGCTGATTCCCCAAGCCCGTGCTTCTGAATTCAGCTCACCCAGCACCCGTGGGGAATTTCGGCGGAGGGTGCGCATCGGCACCGGCGATTTCCAGAACCTTTTCCGCCTAGCAAGGATGCTTCTACCGGATAAGGGTTTTCTGGCGCTTGCTTTTCTCAGCCACAAAGCACTGCGCTGGCTGGGACCGTTCTTTATCCTGGCTATGTGGTTGACCTCTGCATACCTTGCCCATACTGAGCTTGATCCATTCTGGCAATGGTGCTTCTGGCTGCAAACGGGATGGCATGGGTTTGCCATTTTAGGCTGGCTGGCAACCCTTTCCGGGATTTCCAAGCTCAAAGTGCTGTTCCTGCCGTATTATTTTGATCTCATCAATCTGGCGCTTTTTATCGGATTTTTCAGGGCAATCATCAAATCGCAGGCAGCGGCATGGCGCAAAGGTCGCTAGCATTCCCGTTCCCATAAAACATGACCTTAATCGGCAACGAATAGAATTCAATTATGGTATTATAATAAATTAGGCTCTAGCCACTCCTTTGGGAATTTGGGAGGCGTTTTAATGAAAGAGATACAACTCACCCTTTCGCAAAAGACTGAAGAGGGAATTCACATCTTCAAGCTGGGTGGGGTATTGGGCGTGGAGGGAGCCAGCGGGTTGCAGGGTCTCTTTAATGCCTGTCTGCGGGAAAAAGCCTATAAATTGATAATAGACATGTCGGATTTGACATTTATATCGTCAGCTGGCGTGGGGACTTTCCTTTCGGTGATTGGGGAGTTGCGCAAGCAGGGCGGCGACCTGATCTTTGTGAGCATGCCGGAAAAAATCCGCCGGGTCTTTGATTCGTTGGATATGCTTGACTATTTTTTGGTGCAGGATTCGATAGAGGATGCCATCAAATCGTTTGCCCACAAGACCGGCGAGGAGATGCCCGAACCGCCCACTGAAACGCCAACGCAGGTCAGCAGCCTGCAAACCGAGCCTTCCCCTGAATTTAATTCCGCCCGCGACCTTGTGCAAATGCTTGCCGCCGAACCCCCGGAAGGTCGCATAGAAGCGCTGCTTAATTATGTGATGAATAATCTCAAGCTTTCCTACAGCCAACTTTTACCCATGCCCGAAAGCACCAAGGGTATCTTTCTCATTCACAAGGGCGACTATTTTCCCCCTATTGAGGTGGAGGATTTGGAGGGAATATCATCATCGTTGGTCACATTGAAGGCACCGTTGGAGCGGGATGGAATAGAGGAGAACTCCGGCTTTATGCGGGTGTTCGGCAGCCGTCAGACGGTCCTGCTGGAACCTGTGATAGTGGAGGAGCGCCTGGAAGGTCTGTTGTTGATAGGTGCCAGAGTTGATGGCAAGCCTTTTACCGAAATGCAAAAGGCATTTTTGGATACCGCCGCCGGCATGTTATCGGTCGTCATCGCCAATCCTGTATCCACCGAAATAGACACCGCCCGCGAGTTGGAACGGCGCATGGTGGAGATGGAAACGCTCTTCATCGTCAGTCGGGAGCTTAACAAATCGCTGGAGGTTGAGGATCTCATCAACAACTTCCTCATCATCCTGCTGGGGCAAATGAGCACCAACCGCGCCGCCTTCCTTATTTTTGATGAGACCAATTCATCCTTCACTTTCTATGCCACTAAGGGTGTGCCAGCCGAATATACCGAGAAGTTCGCACTGCCCGCCAGTTCCCCCTTGATCGCCCTCATGAGCAAAGTGAACGAGCCGATCCTCGCCAAGAGCATCCCCGCCGACCTGGAAGCACGCGGCAGGCTTAAAACCCTCACCCAACTTTTTGAAATTTTCCTGCCGCTTAAATCCAAGGGGAGATTATTGGGAATTGTGTGCCTGGGCGCCAAGGTGACCAACCGCGACTACACACCAAAGAATCAGGAGATACTCACCGCCATGGGCAATCAGGCGAGCACTGCTCTGGACAATGCTTTCCTGATTAACCGGCTGCGGGAGACCATCGGCGGTGTTATGAAGGCATTGATTAGTGCCATTGAAGCCAAAGACCCATTCACCAGGGGGCACACCGAACGGGTGGCACGCTTGAGCACTGCCATCGCTGACCGCCTCAACCTCTCGGTAGAGGAAAGGCGCCAGTTGCTCTATGGCTGTGTTTTGCACGATATCGGTAAGATTGGCATCCCCGAATCTATTCTTACTAATCCCAACACCCTCACCGAAGCAGAGTTACGGGAATTGCAACGCCATCCACTCATCGGTGTTTCCATCCTGGATAAAATGAAATTCCTGGATAAAGCCAAACTAATCGTGCGCCACCACCACGAACGGTTTGACGGGCGCGGCTACCCCGATGGATTAGCCGATAAAGATATCCCATTGGGCGCGCGCATACTAGCCATCTCCAATGCCTTTGATGCCATGACCCACGACCGCCGGCATCGTGCCGCCCCGGGCTATGCCAAGGCGCTGGAGGAAATTCGTCAGCACGCCGGCACCCAATTTGACCCAGAACTCGCCCAGCTTTTCCTTAATATCCTTTCGGAAAACCCGAAAGCCTGGCAATAGAGGTAAACAATGAGAATAACCATTTCCGCGATGCTGATTGCATCAGCACTGTTCTTTTTGACCAGTTGCGAAGCTTTCCCGCCGGCAAGTGACGCCAACAAATCGCAATTTACGGTTTATTCGTCCATAGATAATGATCCCGAGATTTATCCCGACAACGACACTCTGGAGACATTCAACAACTATGCCATTGATCTTCGCCTGGATACTGAATGGACGACTTGGGTGGCACAAAAACCCGGTGACTGGCTGATGATAGACATGGGTAAGAAATACCGTCTATCCCAAATAGTTCTGGATGACCGGGCTACCATCAATGATTTTCCTCATGGATTTATAGTGGAAGTAACAGACCAGCCTCCGGAAAAATCCCTTAACGATACAGGAGCATGGCGTAAAATAGCAGAATACGGGTTGGAGGCAACCAATAAAGGTTTGACAACCATCAAGCTCGATCATCCCGTTAATACCCGTTATTTCCGCATACGGCTGACCAAGGATGATCCGCACTGGTGGTCGGTTTACAACATTGAGTTGCAATAATCGACCTGGATAGCGAATATTCATGAAACATCCCGGCGATCCCGGTGTCACCAAAATACCGATTAAGACCCATCTGGTGATGCGGGGGGAAGATATAGAGGATATTGTATCCTCCTATGCTCCTCCCCACCTTAAGCCCGGTGATACAGTGATTATCACATCCAAGATCGTGTCGGTATGCCAGCGTCGCATCAAGCATTTTCGTAACCTAAAACCGGGATTTTGGGCGAATATACTGTGGCGCCATGTTACCAAGCCCAAGTGGGGCATTGGCGCGGTGGGTTTACCGGAAAAGATGCAGGCAGCCATAGACCTGGCAGATCTGCCTACCATAATCATTGCCGCGGTTTGGGGAATGGTGGCGCGGGCATTCAGGCGCACCGGTTATTTCTTCAAAATTGCCGGGCATGGGGTGGCGGAGATAGACGGCAGCCGGGTGCTCACTTTTGACCCCTATATCCGCGTCATTATTTGGGGACCGCATGATGCCGACAGGGTGGCAGAACGAATCGCACAGAAGATAGGCGCCCCGGTGGGAATCATAGATGCCGGCGACTGGGGTAATGTGGATGTGCTGGGCGCCAGCAACGAGTGCGACCGGGCGTTCGTATGGCGCAACTGCCGCGATAATCCGCTGGGTCAAACCACCGAATGCACCCCGGTAGGAATCCTTCGTCCCCATCAAGTTCAGATTGATAAAACAGACCAGAGGTGACGCCATGAAAAGGATAATCCTGCTAATTACCATTCAAGTTCTGCTCACATATACTCTGGTTTCAGGCGATACCTTCAATCATTACGATAACAACCTTAATCTATTCATATCGGCATATTCACTGGGCATGGGTGGTGCCACCGGCGCACAGGGAAACGGTCTTGGTAATGCACTCAATAATCCCGCAGCATTAGCCAACAGCAATCTGTTTGAGGTTGGTGCAAATTCCGGTGTGATAATGGGATATCGCACTGCATTCACTGCCGGAGCTATCTGGCATGGTGCTTTGCTGGGCTTGGGAGTTGATGAACCCAGGATTCACGAATATTTCCATACCGATGATCAGAACGAAAATACACTACGAGATCGTTATGGCATCAAAGGTGGAGGACTATTTACGGGCTATGGCATGAATTTTACCGAATGGTTGAAGGGTGGAGCTATTCTAAGCATCATGGATGTAAAAGTGGTGCCTCCCCGCGACGAGGATAATACCAAGGCAGAACTCGGCAGCGGATCGACTACACTTCACTTAGGATTGCAAGGTGATTTTAATTGGTTACATCTGGGTTTGGCTGCACGCAATCTTGGTGGTGGGAATAGAACTACAAGAAACTATCCCGGCGGCAAGGATATCCTGGACTTTACACCTGCTCGTGTCTTTAGCTTGAGCACTGCCTATGAACCATTAAAAAACCTTGTCACCGCTATTCAACTGGATGCCAATCAAAGCCAAAGTGAGATCCCATTTGTGTTTAAGTTGGGCGCGGAGTATGGCTTTACCGATTGGTTGTGGGGTAGAATTGGCTATAACGATGAGTTAAGTGTGTTTGATAACGGTGGTTTTTCGCTGGGCGCCGGATTCAGGTTCACCGGATTCCTTTTTGACCTGGGATATGCCTATGGCGGCAGGATGGCAAATGCCTGGAGAAATGCATCCTCGCTGCTGATAGATGCGAGCTATTTCATCCCCTACTCTCAGGAGAAGAAAGGCGCTACCTCGGTAGGCAGACCGGCAGGTTTGGATAAACAAACGCTGGAAACGATCAATCTGCTCAAGTCCAATGCGAGCAAGTTTGAAGCCAGCGGTGATTTGCAATCAGCCCGTGAGAATTATGATTTCGTGCTGGTGCGTAACCCCGGTGATGAAGAGGCACAGCAAAAGCTGACCGAGTTGGATAAAAAGATCAAGCAGGCGCAGATTGACAAACATCTTTCGGCAGGGAATGCATTTCTGGCAAGTCTAGCCTATTCAGATGCCTACAAAGAGGCAAGTGAGGCGCTTCGCTTGGATCCCGCCAACGAAAACGCCATCACCTTGATGAATCAAACCAAAGCCGCCATGGAGGAATCCCGCACCAGCACCAAGGAAAATGTTATCAAACTCATGGATGATGCACTGGTTGCGCTTGATAACGATGAATATTCCAGGGCAATTGGGATCTACACCGAGATCATCAAGGCTGATCCTTCCAATCGCGATGCCACGATGGCTATAGTAAGAACCCAAAGTCGTTTGGAGAACTTCAAGAAGAATGTTCTGGGAAAAGCACAAAGTGCTGAGGAGGAGAAGAAGTACCAGAACGCACTTGCGCTATATCAGAAGCTGTTGAAAGCCGATTCCGGGAGCACCGAAGCCGTAGCCGGCATAGAGCGTTGCCAGAAAGCGCTGGGTGAACGGATTAACCGCTTGAATGATGACGGGATCAATCTGTTTAACCAGGGCGCCTATAATGAGGCAGAGTCTTACTTCAGGACGGTGCTAAACCTGGAGCCCGGCAACAACACGGCGAAAAGCTATTTGGGCAGGATTGACGAGAAGCGCCGCGAGAAGAATCTGCCACCACCCACCCGCACTGACTATTCCCGAACATATCAAATGGGGGTTGCTGCCTACACCGATCGTGACTATGCCGCTGCCATCGGTTACTGGAACCAGATACCCCAGAGCGATCCCTACTATTCCAAGGCGCAGATCAACATCAACCGGGCACAGGCGATTCTGGCGGAGCTGAATCAATATTAGCAGGCATCATCATACCGTTTAGGACGATCCCACCTGCAGTCTCTTGCTTCCACCTGCCCAGCGAATCTCCACTTCCAGCAGGATATTTGATTCAACCTTGATTATCGGTTCCGCAGCCTCATCCTTCCGCTCCCCGCAAACAAGATTCAGCGTCCCGTTCACACCAAAAGGATACTGACTGACTCCGTGCTCCTCCAACAGCCGGACATCCCATACAAGCTTCTTCTCATGGACATCCGCCCTCAGCCCGAACACATTCTCTAAAAGCACCGCCACCGGTGGCAATCCAGTCCAGCCCACAAAATCGCCCTTGGCGGGCTTGCCCGGCAGCATTCGTTCGGACGAATAATTCTCCCACACCGTGCCCGTCCCCTCAAACACCTTAACCACATTTTCCAGGTGGTTGCGCGCGATGCGGTGTGCCAGTTCCTCCTGCCCCACCTTGACCAGCCCCCTTAGCACCATGTAATTGGTCGGTGCCCACACTGCGCCCAGCCAATATCCACCATGTGCGTCGTAGCGGGGATGATCGGCGGAGAGGGTGGGAATGCGGTGCGGACGGGCGAACTCGCCTGGGTTCTCCAAATGGGCGATGAACCGAGGCAAACGCTGCGGTGGGATTATCCCCGCCAGCAGGCTCCAATACGCCCCGATGGTTTTGACCATGTTCAGCCTGCCATCGGCAAAGCGATCGTAATAAAACGCCGTCTCTTCATCCCACAGCAGTGTATTCACATAGTCAGTCAGGAAGGCGATCTCTTTCTGCAGCGCGGCAACATCCTTTTCCCTGTCAATCACCTGGCTCATGCGCACCAGATGCTTGGCGGAGAATATCTGCCACAGGCAGGTATCCACCCAGGTCATTTTGCCGCTGCCATAGCAGGGATTCTCATCCTCGGGCAGGCGGGGCTGGTTATCCATGCCGCTCCCCCACCCGGTGTTAAAGTAGCTCCCATCCTGCCAGGTGCGGTATTTTGCGAACCACTGGTAGTATGCCAGCAGGACGGGAAAAACCCGCCCCAGCCGTGCCCTATCCCCCGTGTGCCTATAGAACTCCCACTCTGTCCACGGCATCAGGTTGGGTCCGGTGCTGGAGGGATTATGGCGATAGAACCAGTCATGACCGTCCGCTTCGTCTATCTCGCGGCAGATGAAGCCATCAGGATGCTGCTTGGTATAAAGGTTATCCAGTGTGCCCAGGAAGTCAAACGCGCGGCGCGCATAGAGACAGAATAGCAGGATGAAACACGAGTCCCACATGAACAGATGGTCGTTGAACGCAGTATCTATATAGTTGGAGACGAAGCAGTTGCCGGGCGTGGGTTGGCGCAGATTAGCGAATGCCAGCTCCCACACCTTGTGGTAGCAAGCGATGGTGGAGTCGTGCCCCCGCCAGAACGGCTCCGGCAGCAGCGTTTTGGACTGCGCCAGCGTGGGCAATGCTTTCGGAGCGTATTTCATCCCCCGGAATTGATTCTCTTTGACCAGAGGATTATCTATATAGGTATCGTAATAAGCCACTTTTCCCTCCACAAAAAAGACAGACCTGATGTCTGTCTTAACCTTAAATATACTACTAATAGTTCAGGAAATTATTCGGACTTTGCCACCTTCTTGCGTGCCCGCCACTCATTGCGACCCTTGCGCACGAACTCAATCACTAGGTGTGCATAAAGCGCCCCTACCACGATGACAATGAGCCAGAAGAAGAAGCGCTCCACGCCGTAATGGGTGGGATCAACGAAGGTGCCATGGTAGCGCACATGCCCGCCCGCCTGCCCGAAGCCGCCGCCGGCATCGGGGTGGCAATCCTGGGTGGCGCAGGTTTTGGTTACATTGGCGCTGTTGACAGAGCTGGCGGGATCATCCGAGTTGATTATCTTGTGCGGACCGTGGCAATCGCTGCATACCGCGACCTTGGTGCTGCCATAGCTCAGGAATTTGTTGTGATAGGTTAGATCGTAGGCGGCGGGACGGTCCCAATCCACATTGTGGGCGTACATCAGCGCGGTGTCGGCATGGCATTGCACGCATTTTTCCTTCTTCTCCGCCTTGCTCCACTCCTTGGGGGTGGTGGAACTGTGCGGGTCGTGGCACTTGACGCAGATACCCTCGGTCCCCTCGTCGGATTTGGCGTGGGCGCTAACCTGCACTTCGGCGAGTTTATCTGCCGTGGGGCTGGGCTTGAAATCGGGCGGCAGGTTGTGGCACTGGCTGGTGCAGGTCACCTTGGGGAATGGCTCGCGGTGCGGCGAATAAGTAATGTAATAGTGGCAATTCAGGCAGCGCAACCTTTTGTGCACCGATGCCAGATATTTCTCTTTGTTGATGGAGAGGTCACGGGTGCCATTGGAAAAACCCAATCTGCCATGGCAATCCAGGCAGTAATCATTATCAGCGTTGGGATCCACCGCAACTTCCTGATACGATGGGTTGGGCATCTCTAGCGATGGCGCTAGAACCGCAGCGGTCGGCGTATTTGCCGGCTCCTCCGCCCAAACGCCAGCCATAGTCAATAATCCTGCCACAACCAAGCAGGCGACCAAAACGACTATCTTGCTCCAGCCTGTCAAATCATCTCCTACTTTGCGGCGACCGTTGTGGGTGCCGGCGTCGGTGGAGTTACCCCGTGCGGATAGCTTAGCCGTGCCGGAAGCTCCGGTATATTCTTCAGTTCCGCCAGGTTGACCAGATCATTTACACGCTGATCATCATAACCCAGGGCTTTGAAGTCCAGCAGCCCGTCGGCGCTGTGGCAGTCGGTGCAGCCAAAGCCCTTGCGCACGATGCCATGGCTTACTGTAAGCGTTGCACTGCACGGCACATAGCGGGCTTCCGCCTTGCCGCCCCACGGTATCTTCATCTGGGGCACCTCCAGATAGTGCATCATGGTATCCATCATGTAGTATTTGAAGAGCCAATCAAACAGCATCTTCATGATGGGCTGCTCCATGCACTTGCGGGCGGCTAGCTCGGGGTCGCCGGTCTCGGCGTAGGTGGGTATATCGTAGGGGAGGAACATGCCGCCAAAGGGTGAGATGTTATCGGTATCCAGGTGCATGCGCCCGTCAAAGCGCTTGAGGGGATAAATCTTGCTGGGGCGGGCATTGGCGATGGGTCTTATCACATTCTCATAGTAGGTGTCAAAGTCAAAATCGGCGAACTCGGGCTGGGGGTGGGTGATGGAGAATGCCCGATAGCGCTTGCCCCCGTCGGGGTTGTCGCCGATTGCCATGGCGAGGAACATGGCGTCGCCGCTGAACCACTTGTAGACAAAACAATCCCGCGGGTCACCCGACTGCTTATTGACCGGGTGATAAAGCCCGGTATCCTCATCCTTGACCGTGTGGGCAAAGTCGCGGTCATAAACATTGGTTTCGTATAACTTTACGATGTGGCAGGTTTTACAACTCAGTCGGCTGGTATGAGCGTTGAGATAAGCCCGAATGTTCTTGTTGGTTTTATGCGGGGCTGCAGTATGGCAGGTCTCGCAGGCGACATCGTAGTTGGGGAGGTCGTTGGCGACCAGATCCACACCGTGCTGCCCGCGCGGTATCTTGTGCCCCTGCGGGATGTGGCAATCTATGCAGTTCAATCCTGCATCATAGTGGACATCCCAGCCGGCGCCAAACACGCTGCCCCGCTTGGCGTATTCGTGATACATGCGCGGTGTTTGACCGGCGTTAAAGTCGGGATTATTCCCCTGGTACTGCTGGATTATCCAGGTATCGCCGCCCTGATTATGCGCATGGCAGCGGGCGCAGGTATCACGGGTGGGTCTGCCCACGCTCATGGCTGCCTGCAGGCTGCGGTCCTCGCCCCAGCGCAACCTGCCGTTGGGGTCACGGATGACTTCCTTTTTGGACATATTGTAGTCAACTGCATGGCAGATAAGGCAGTCTAAGGCGTCACGCTCAGCGTTGGTGGCGGCATAGCCGGGCATCATCATACCCAGGGGGGCGGCAGGCTGCCCGCCGATGTGGCACTGTCCGCAGCCGTCGGAGTACTCCTTGCCGGTGACCGGACTCTTGTAAATCATCGCCCAGGCGGTCATGGCGAAGGAGCCGGGGATGGGGCAGGCACGGTCTATCTTGCCCATGCTGATGCCTTCAACCTTTTTCCCGTTATAACCGTAGGTGGTGAAACCTTCACTGACGAACAGCTTGTAGTGCACAGTGTCCACTACATCATCCACCGGATTGACATCCTTGTAGCCGCCATGCCCGTCTGCCACCTTGATAGTGGGGTGACATTTGAGGCAGGTGGAGGGACCATCGTAGGTGCGGATGCCAGCGCGGCGGAAGCGGTCTATATGCGCCAGATTCACCGGGCGATAGTAGCTCGGCACATGTTCCCACGCCGAGATGAACTCGGCATGGCGCTCGGTTTGCACGGGCGGCTTGAGATATTTCAGCTCCAGATCGTGCGCCACCATCTCAAATTGCGCCTCGGTCAGCGGCTGGTCGCTATCAAAATGCACAGCTTCGGGTCGTTGATCCGCCGGTAGTATCCAATTGACCAATATTGAGTCAATATTATGGAAGAAGACGATCGCCAACACGATGATTGCGCCGTAGATAATGCGGCGTATCAGGCGAAAGCGCTTTTGCCGCGGTGTCCGTTCCTTCTTTATCTTGGGGGGGGTATCAGCCATCAGAGTTACCTCCCTGGGCTTCCCGTTTTAAAATCGCATCATATTCCGCGCCGTGCTCCTCCATCATCTCTTCCCGGGTAAGCTTGCCGTGCCAGAAGGAGAGGTTGATGGGAAAATAGCGCGGACGAAAATGAACATGATAAAAATGCCAGATGAATATCACCAACACTATGAGGATAACTTCGTCGCTGTGGGCAATCATGGAGATGGGCAGGATTTGCCCGGGCAGGATGTAGGTGACCACGGTGGGCAGGAACATGCAAACCCCGGTCACACCCATGATGACCATGCCCCACCACACTGCCCAGTAGTCAAACTTCTCCATGTAGTTGAATTTGGCGAAGTGAGGTGGTTCCTTGCGCAGCCAAAACATATAGAGTAGATTATGGTAGAGGTCAACGAAATCCTTGAGGGTGGGCAGAATGGTGAAGGCGGGGTCAAACTCCCACTGCATGGCTTTCTTTGCCCGCGCCACCAGCACCTTGCGGGTAATGTAATAGACATTGGCAAAAAAATCAGCGATAAGGATGATGCCGAAGATGCGGTGCAGAACTCGCGCTACCTCCAGCCCGCCGAAGAGCGAATATACCCAGCGCCAGAACGGCACATCGTAGTAGCGGAGCGGGAAGCCGGTGAGGATGAGCAGAATGACGGTGGTGAATAATATACCGTGCTGCCACCGCTCAAACAGGTTGAATCGTTGATAATACTTCTGCTCCATGAGCCTCCAGCATATAGCGGTTTTAATATATATCGGTCAGATTATATTTTACCAACACCCATAAAAAAGACAAGAAAAAACCGCCGTCAATTCCAGCGGTTATTCTTCAGTATCAACTATGGTAGGCCAAACCTGACCAGTCTTTTCCTTCTTCTTTTCCTTCTTCAGTTCACGCTTTTCCTTTAGGTTGTGCGTGGATTTCTTCTTGGTCTCCCTTCCCGATTTGTCCTTGTTAGCCATTTTTCCTCCTTGTGAGTATTTACAGAAAAATTACAGCACAAAACTTACGGTTAAGCAACCACTATCTCATTCCGCGATCATGCTGTTTGAGATGCGCCAGCCTTCCGGTGTCTCCTTAAGCAGCAGGTGGCGGACTTTGCCACCTATGGTGAAATCCACCTGGGCATAGTGTGTGACCTTGTCAACCTTCATCGCTGCATTGGCAAATAGTGGCACCTCCTGGTTGCGCAACTGTTCCGCCGTGATTTGCCGTGCTTGAGTTTCGGTCGTACCCTCCAGCTTGAATACCTCGGGAGCATATAGTGCCAATGCCGCATCCACATCGTTCTTTGCCAGCGCCTGTGCAAATTTCTCCACCGTGGTTTCAGGATCACCTTTATCTGCGTTATTCTGAGCCGCGGTTGTGGTCGTATTGATGCTGCATCCGATTGAGATTAAAGCGCATAATCCCAGTAATAGAGCTAACTTCATTTATTTCTTCCCTTCCTCTTTCTTATCCTTTGGTTCCTCTTCGTCATCCTCTCCGCTTACACCCTTCTTAAACTCACGAACCCCTTTGCCCAAACCTTTCATGAGAGCGGGGATTCGTGTCGCACCAAATAAAACCAGAATTATCAACAGGACTATCAGCCATTCACCCAATCCGAAATTAGGCATTAAACCTCACTTCCCCTCATCTGACGAACCGTAGAGAGCGATAACCAATTTATTTTGTTCATCCTTCTTCACGGTGAGGATGGTCGGCTCCGGCGGTGATTGTGGCACCCCCGGGGTCAATTTGTATGTGGCAAGCTGCCATGTTTTGGTGGCTAGATTAGCTTTGACGGTGCCCGGTTCGCTGGGTTTATTTACCTGCCACGCCCGGGCAAGTATGGTCGCTCCATCATAACCCAGGGCGACGAAGCTGTTGGGATCGCGCCCCACCCGTCCATGGTAACCCGAGGTGAACTGCCGTGCTCCCAAATCGGTTGCCAGAGGGCTGAACCGAGTATAAAAAAGCGCATCCGGGAAGAGCGACAGATCCAGCGTTACAAACTTTTCGGGGAAATCCTGTGATTCCAGGAAGATGAAGCGGGCACGGTATCGGTCCAATGCCAGCTGATAAGCCATCGGGTCTATTTCGGTGGGGCTGCCATCCACAAAAATGGTTCTTATACCTTTGTTGCGAATCTCCACTGCCGTCTCAATACTGTCGGGAGCTTCAGGCTGCCCTATATTCTGCCAGGCAAGCTCTCTTCCCCTATCCCTCAGATATTTCTGCAAATCAGCACCGTGTCGTGCCTTCTTGGGCATAGCGTTGATATAAGCCAGTGGTTCATTGCCGCATGTTTCAAGCGCATTAGCCACAACCGCTTTCCACTCGGTTAATTTATCGGCACCCAGCTCTATGAAATCCTTTTCGGCGATTTGCCAGCCGGCACCACTCAGGCTGACCAGAGCGGTGTTGCGGGCATTGCATTCACGGGCAATTGCGGCAAGGATAGTCGGATCCTCTACATAGACGATCAGACCCAGCACTTTATCCCGCTCCAGCAGGCGTTTTGCCTGGTCAATGATAGCGCCGGGATTATTGCTGTAATCGTAGTGGATGATGCCGACTATAAATCCCGAAAAGAAGCCGGGGCGCGCATTTACTTCATCGGCGAAGGTCATGGCACCGTTGGTGACTTCCCTGCCTATGTATTCCATATCACCGGTTTCGGGCGCAATCAGCCCAAAGCGAACCTGTGGTGGGCTGCCACAACCAACCAGCGTCAAAGCCAACGCGAGAAGGGAATAGAGAACGATCATAAGGATATTGATACTCATAGCCACTATATTAACAAAGTAGGAACAAAATTAGCAACCTAAATGGGAGGATGGATTCCTCCCTTGGAGCTGAAGGGAATCGAACCCTTGGCCTCCTCCACGCCAAGGAGGCGCTCTCCCATCTGAGCTACAGCCCCGAATGAGCGTGCATTATACTATCCTGACTCTCGTATGTCAATTCTTTAAAAAGAAATAATAATTGATTACAATCTTTCTTTTTTGAGAATTTTTTATTGACTTTCGGGTGTAGAGGTTTATACTTTTAGTGATGGTTTGGGAAAGGAGGGAAAAATGAAAACCATAATGCTAGTAGCTTTAACAGTCGTCAGCCTGGTTGCCTTCAACTGGACATATCAGGGGATGTGGGGCAGATTTGGCAGCGGCAATGGCGAATTTGTCTCCCCCGGCTTCATTGCCGCCGACCCCGCAACTAGCAACCTCTATGTCAGCGATGTCCTCAATGACCGCGTGCAATACTTCACGCCCAACGGAAGCTATCTGGGTAAATGGGGCACTGCGGGTTCTGGGCCGGGGCAATTTAATGGTCCTTCAGGTATAACAATAACTAACAACAAAGTGTATGTCGTGGATTTCGCTAACCATCGCGTACAGTATTTCACACTAACCGGCAGTTACCTCGGGCAATGGGGCAGTCAAGGCAGCGGCAACGGGCAGTTTTATTTTCCTCGTGGGATCGCCAATTCCCCAGGTAATAACATTTATGTAGCAGATACACAAAATCACCGCATCCAGTATTTTACTGATACTGGACAATATCTGGGTTCCTTCAATGTTGCCCAGTGGGCTAGTCCTTTTGGCATTGCCACAACTCACGACAACAGGATCCTAATAACTGATCCCAATAAAGCCAAAGTGTTTATTTACACACTTACTGGTGTTTTTGTGTATCAGTTTGGAGAATGGGGGCATAATCCAGGATCATTTTTAACGCCGCACGGTATCAGTTCTTCACCAGATAATAATATCTATGTTGCGGATTGTCAGCATTACATCGTTCAGTATTTCACCCAACATGGAGAATTCCTGGGATACTTTGGGAGTTATGGTTATGGGCCCGGTCAGTTTAGAGGTCCTTGGGGAATAGTCATACCTGGAAATAACCTGATTTATGTTGTGGACGCAGCTAATAATCGTGTGGAGTATTTTTCCAGCGATACTGGCGTGGAACCTATATCCATAGGGATTTTACGAACGCTGTATCATTAGAAGTAACCCTACAATGAAAGGAGGGAAAAATGAAAACCATAATGCTAGTAGCTTTAACAGTCGTCAGCCTGGTTGCCTTCAACTGGACATATCAGGGGATGTGGGGCAAGTATGGTTTCGGAAACAGTCAATTTATCTCACCTGGATTCATTGCTGCTGACATGAGCGGAAACCTGTATGTGAGCGATGTTCTTAACAGCCGCGTGCAATACTTCACGCCTACCGGCAGTTATCTGGGGAAGTGGGGCAGCGCAGGTTCTGGACCTGGACAATTCAACGATCCGTCAGGCATAACGATTACTAACAATAAAGTATATGTTGCGGATTTCGGCAACGACCGCATTCAATACTTTACACTCACCGGCAGTTATCTGGGGCAATGGGGAGAATTTGGAAGCGGTAATGGACAGTTTTACGGACCCAGAGGTGTTGCCAACAGTATGCAAGGTTACATCTATGTCGCAGATCACAACAACCACCGCATCCAATACTTTACTGACACCGGTCAATATCTGGGTTCCTTCAATGTTGCCCAGTGGGCAAGTCCTTTTGGCATTGCCATAACACACGACGGCAAGATTTTGATAACCGACTCCAGTAAATGCAAAGTCTTCATCTACACGCTTACTGGTTCGTTTATCTATCAATTCGGAGAATGGGGACATAATCCAGGCTCTTTCATGTCTCCAAGAGGCGTATCCTCATCACCAGATAACAATGTCTATGTTGCTGATGGCGACCACTACATCGTTCAATACTTCACACAACATGGAGAATTCCTGGGCTATTTCGGTGGATATGGATATGGTCCTGGTCAGTTTAGAGGGCCTTGGGGAATAGTAATACCTGGGAATAACCTGATTTATGTTACGGACGCAGCCAATAACCGTGTGGAGTATTTTTCCAGTGATACTGGCGTGGAACCCATATCCATTGGTTTATTGAGATCGCTGTATCATTAACCAACTCAGCATGGAAGGAGAACAAATGAAAGGCACTATCATTCTTCTCACGATTCTATTTGCAATGTGCGTCAGCATTCTCTTTGGCTGCACTGAAAAAGAACCGCAAACTGCAATAAAAGAAAATGCTGATGAAACAACATTCTATATAAGAATCCACGTTTCTGCTGAAGATCCCCCAAACCCCGGAATAATGCCATTCCCCGGAAAGGTTGGTTTATGGCATGATACCTCACCTTTTTCACCGCCAACGGTGTGGGATCCTGATAACGAATTAACATGGAACACAGGAGACAGTTTTCCAACCCTAAGTGTCCCTCACCAAGGTGGATCCGGCAATTGGTATATCTACTATGTAGCAATACAGACAACTGCCACCTATCCACCAAGCCCTTGGGAAATGAGAACCAGAGCATACAGCGACATTGCTTATGATGATGATGATTACGATGGATACTGCGTTTTCTATAAGAATTAATCAAAATCTACAGCAATCCCCACTGAAACCCACAGGATAAAATCCTGTGGGTTTTTATATCCACCATATTTATCAGAATCCAAGGCGATTGACAACAACTTATGCCGCGTGCTACCTTTATTGGATGCCCGCCCGATTCCATCATAGACTGACCATACTTATGGCGCTCATCACCCTTGCTACAGGCTGGGGCGAGAGCATAAACATAGCGGGCTTCGCCTTTCCTGCTTCGGGAGGCAAACTGACTGCCGCCGGTTGGGATAGCATGCTGGATAAATGCCAGCTCCTGCTGGGTAACGACCGGCTGGATGCGTTTAACAATCTTGCTTCGCAATCTCTCCCCTATGTTCCGCTGGGATATGAACCCGATGGAGAATTATTGGCAGCAGAAATCCAGTTTCATGCCGGCAAGGGACTGGAAGCCTATCAAAGGGTGAAGAAACTAACCGAACCTCTGACAAAGATGACTACCGAGGAACGCAAAGCCCAGCCTTTGATCAAGGAACAATGGCTGCGCAAGTTCCTCCTGCGCATTGCTGCCTATCCCATCATCGCCAAGGAAATAAGACCACAAAAAGGCGCCGAGGGTATGGCTAACGATATCCAGCAAGTCAACCACAGCGTTTTTTTGAGCTGCATGGATTTGCGCAGCGCTTTAAACCTCTGCGATCTTATACGGGGATTGGATGCGCAAGGTTTTTTAGAAGTCAATAAAACGCTAATTGTCACTTTCAGCCAAAAACGCAGTTTTTCGGTCGGGTTTCAGAATCATGGCAGGGTGGAGATAACGCCGGAGCGTGCCTGCGACCAGGCTATCATCTCGCTGGATTTGTGGGCGAAACCAGCACTGCCCAACAGTCTGGCGCGGCAGATACAAATTTACTGGGGCATGGATTTCTTCACCTATTCGCTTTCCCGCTCCATCTCTATCTATGATTTGACCTATGCCATGACCAGTCATGTGAAGTATGAAGAAGGCAAGATAGTGCGCATAGAAACTTATGGAACGGAGGATTTGGACCGAGGTTATCGTGCCTACGCCGAGACGAGTGGCTCGGTGGAAGCATCGCTAGTGGATGTATTAAGCTGGTTCGGCATTGCCCCCACCGCCTGGCATGCTTCGGTGCCCGCTGCCAAGACTAAGGAGGAGAAAGCCCCGGCAGTCAGTGAGGAGACCATCCCCACAGAATCGCCAGGCACCACCCTGCCTCCAGAGGCTCCTGATACCCAATGATTTGTAATAATTTATACTGACAACTAATATTAAAATAGTGATAAGGGAAGGAGACGGACAATGGAAGACATATCTGTTCTCAAATCGGTTGAATTGTTCAATGAATTGACCGAAGAAGAGCTGGGCAAAGTTTCAAAGCACCTTTCTTCGTTGGATTTGCCTAAGGGGTCTGTCTTGTTCAAGATCAGGGATTTTGGTGATGAACTCTATATTATTACCGAGGGAAAGATACGCATCAGCCGCGAGGTTGGCGATGTGGAACTGGTATTCACCACTTTAGGCAAAGGAACATTCTTCGGTGAAATTGCAGTGATAGACGAGCTCTACCGCAGCGCATCGGCAACCGCCGAGGAGGATTGCCACCTGCTGGTGATGAGCCGCAAGGATTTGGAGGAGATGGCTGCCCGCGAACCGCTGATAGCCTACAAATTGCTCTATACCATTGCCAAAGTGCTGAGCCGGCGCATCCGCCGCTCCAACGAAGCGATGGAGACATATATCCGTATCAATCAAGCATTGGTGGATAACCCGGGCTTTAGAGACCTTTATAAAGGTGTAATAAGTTAAGCAGATTGGTGGTGATATCAAGACCAACAAGGCGAGATCAGCTAGGGGGAAAGGATCTTACCCGTACTGATGCCAAATACACGACCTTAAAACCGTTACTGTTCCCTGCTTGAACCGCTACATTCTCCCCGGATAACGAACTCACTACTGCCTTATCCCATGCCCCTTCCGATTGCAGCACTTCCACCGCCATTCCCGGATTCATCCGCCACTGTGCCAGCTTTTCCTGCTTCAGCCTGCCCTTTTCCCCATCGGCATAGAGCACATAATAGCGTTCGTTGATGGGCTTGGTTATTTTGGCAGGATAATAGCAGCCATCCTTTTTCATCGCCCAAACCATGTCGCCAATTTTGAGTTCTTCCAGCGATACACCAACCTGTGGCTGACTGACGAAGCTTTGCGACGTGGTCGCAGTGCCCGCAGTTGCCGTCCCTTGTGGGGATTGGTAACCCCCGCCGCAGTGGATTCCACCGATGGTTACAGTTCCTGCCAGCAGAGCAAAAAGCAGATGATGACTGGATTTGATGAATTGGTTCACGAGGATTATCCTTTTATTACGATCAATGGACGCAGGCGGACCACTGGTCGTGCCAGCCCGGCGCATACCATGCTGTTAACTACTTCGCTCACATCCTTATATGCCTCGGGCATCTCTTCCGCCAGTGTGCCGCGGGCTTTTGCCATGACAACTACGCCAGCGCGGGCAAGTTCCTCGTCTATGCGCCGACCATGGGCTTGCTTAATTGCCGCGTGCCGGCTGAGACGACGCCCGGCACCGTGGCACGCCGAAGCAAAGACCTCCCGTTCCGCCTGCTCTGTCCCCACCAGCACGAAGCTGGCATGCCCCATCTCGCCAGGGACTAACACCGGCTGCCCCACCGCACGATAACGCTCGGGTAACTGGCTGTTGCCGGCAGGAAACGCTCGCGTGGCGCCCTTGCGATGCACCAGAACACGCTGTCGCTTCCCATCAAAGGTGTATTCTTCAAACTTGGCTATGTTGTGCGCCACATCATAGACCTGCGCAAATCCTGCCTGATCGAGGTTTATCCCCAGCGCGTTCAATATCGCCAGGCGTGCCAGATGCCCCAGTATCTGCCGGTTCGCCCAGGCATAGTTCGCCGCCGCCGCCATCGCCCCCAAATACGCCGCCCCCTCGGGGCTTTGGATGGGCACTGCAGCAAGCTGGCGATCGGGCAACATGATTCCGTAGCGCGCCGAGGCTCTGCCCAGCACTGCCAGAAAGTCCTCGCACACTTGATGCCCCAAGCCCCGACTGCCGCTGTGAACCATCAGAGTGAGCGTGCCGGCACCCAACCCGAAAATTGCGGCTATCTTCTTATCAAGTACTTCCTCTACTATTCCTATCTCAACAAAGTGGTTGCCGCTGCCCAGGGTGCCCAATTGCGGCGTGCCCCGTTCCCGTGGGTGCGCTCCGACCTCATCCGGGTTGGCGTCATCAAGCCTGCCACCACTTTCGGTATAGTCCAAATCATCCTTTTCGCCAAAGCCTTTGCCCACCGCCCAACGAGCGCCATCCTCCAGCACTCTCTTCATCTCGGTAGGTGAAAGGTGGACCTGCCCCTCCGATCCCACCCCACTGGGGATGGCGGCAAACATGGTGGATGCTATGCTGTGCTCCTTGCCGGCAATATCCTTTTTGCTGAGGAAGGAGGAGAAGAGCCGCACGCCACAATTTATATCGTAGCCAACGCCGCCGGGGCTGACCACCCCATCCCGGGCAGAGAATGCCGCCACCCCACCGATGGCAAATCCATAACCCCAATGGATATCCGGCATGGCGATGGACTTGCCCACAATGCCGGGCAGACAGGCGACATTGGCAACTTGCTCCGGCGCTTTATCGGCTAATATGCCGGGCAGCAGCTTCTCGCTGGCAATGATCAAGCCCTCGGTGCGCATCCCCTCCCGTGCATCCTTGCGAATCCGCCACCGGCAATCGCCGGCATTTTCCAGTTTCATCCTGTCACCATCTTTATATCATTATTATCCACAGAATTCCTGCCTTTAGCAACTCCGTGTCAAAGATTTGTTTGCCAATCACTATTAGGTCATAGCGAGTAATTTGTGATACCATATAACAATATGTTCCGTTCCAAAAGGTCGTTCATCCAAGTGGGACTGCTGCTTTTGTGCGTGACCATTGTTCCGGCAGTTACAGACGACATAACGCTTGGCGAGCCGATCCCCTGGGATGGATTTACCATCTACCCGCTGCTGGGCGACGATATTGCCATGCCGTATTCCATCGTGGCAGCCGACAGGGCATTGGGTGTGAATGCTGCCTTCATTACAGAGGCGGGGGTGGCACCTCCAACCAAAAGCACCCGCTCCCCCGATAAAACCAGCGAAGAAGCCCTGCTGGCGACCATGAATCTGTTGCAGTCGCATAATATATCGCGGTTCTACCTCCTGCTTATTTGCGGCGAACTTTCCATAGGTGGCATGCAGGACCGCATCATCGCACAGGATGTTGTTATCCCACCGGGCGCCTCGCAAATGGATACCCCGGCTTTTTGTGTGGAATTGGACCGCTGGTTCCCCAACGGGCAGAACCCGCAAATCAACGGCGTAATCATAGATCCGCAACTGCGCTTACAGGCACTTATCAACCCGCTCCAGTCCCACATCTGGCAGTTAATCAACGATATTTTGAAGGAAACCAGGGTAAAAACCATCACCCGCACCTATAACTCACTATATAGCGCTATTTTGGAAGATCAGGATGTTTGGAAGAAAGTGGAGGCAGTTCAGGATATCCCGCGTAATCCCAAGATCCGTGGGCTGCTGATTGCAAACGGTGATCATTTTTGGGCGCTGGATGTATTTTGCTCCCACGATTTGCTGGTTACATATTGGCCCAAACTGCTGCTGGCATACCAGCTTGGCGGAAAGCGTCTGACAAAGCGTTCGGGCAGTTTCAGGCTGGCAGAGGCACAGGCTGTGCTGGATACCATGCAAAACGCGATAAGGCGCAAAATAGCGTTGGAATATTATCCACCCGATTGTGACTACCAAAAGCTGATTTACGAGGATAAATATGTGGGTATGGATTTTACCTATCGAAACACTTCCATTCACACCGTATTCTTTAACCGAGAGCCGTAAGTCAGCCAAATGCCACATCGGTTATCAGACTTGAAATCACATCAATCAAGTATTTCTGTTCACTTGACCAGGCACGAAAGCACCGTTACAATTTCAGTGGTGAGGTAAATGGCACTTAAAGGCAGACTTAAGCTCTATTTAATTTTAACGGGCATCGTTGTGATCCTTCTTGTTTTGGGTTATTTCATTCTGCAAGCCAACACCAGGACGATCACGCTTTCCGGCGGCTATGTTGTCACCTATACGGGCAGGCTGGATGGCAACGAAGCCGCCAAGCTGCTCACCTATTGCCAGGAGGTGCTATATCCGGCGGCAGCAAAGGATAAGGTCGCCCGCGAGCAGATAGCGGAAGCTCTCTCGCTCATCATCAAGGACAGGGGCTCTTATGCCGATGATGCATTATTGTTGCGTTCCAAAGTCTATCTATACAGTTCCGAGGTGGAAAAAACGCTGGACGATTTGGTGACGATAGCGGGGCAGTTCTCCGAAGACGACATTGTCAAGCAAGGGACCCTAAATGAGTTCCTGATGAACTTTATCAGCAACTATGTGGGGAGCAAAAGTAAGCGTCCGGCTGCCATCCCGCTTTATCAGGTGCTACGCGCGGAACACATCCTTAAGGAAGCGGCGTCACCACTGGATGCGCAAGCCCGCACAGTTATTGACGACCTTCTCAACGACGATAGACTGCTGGCTGGCATCACGGCAGCAACAGTAGGCATGCCGGATAACACCCGTAGCAGCGATGTCACCGCCAAGGAGGACGCCACCACCCAGGCTCGTTTTAACGCCCTGGAGAAGCTGCCGGCGGATATTGCTGGGCAGATTTCTTCCCGCGTTGACCTTTCCAATATCCTCCCCAACGGGCAGGACGAACTCATCAACTGGGTGCGTGACCACATAGACATTAAAGTGGGTGAAGTGAAGTCAGAACAGGCGAAGCAGAACGAGCCTAAACCCGGTGAGGAAGTAGCACCGCCCGAAGAAAAGCTCAAACCTACACCGCAGGTGGAGGAGAAGCCCAAAACACCTGAGGAGATCGCTTCAGATAAGCTCAAAACCCAGTTTGATACTAAGGATGATACCAAATTCCTCGCCACTGCACGCGCAGTTGCCACCTTAAAGGGAAAGAACCTTACATTGGGCGAACTGCTGCGCCAGTGTGAGATCTCCGATATATACAGTCTGGTTAAGGAACGATGAGAAGCGAACTCGGCGTGCGTGCGGACTACTGGGAGGAGCGACCGGAACAGAAGGTCCACTGCTTCCTTTGCCCGCACCATTGCGTCATCGCGCCGGGCGAGCGCGGCATCTGTCGGGTGCGCACCAACCACAATGGTGTGCTCTGGGCAAGCGTTTATGGGTTGACACCCTCCGTCTC
>Ga0315280_10003325_pt1 | contig 24829 bp, 26 predicted proteins | sample YL17G06_40_MG_FD_203697 | JGI IMG/M metagenome (GOLD analysis project Ga0315280, IMG submission 203697) | Sediment microbial communities from Yellowstone Lake, YNP, Wyoming, USA - YL17G06_40 | ecosystem: Environmental > Aquatic > Freshwater > Lake > Sediment | place: USA: Wyoming | collected...
TCCTACAGCAGCGCCAACAAGCGCCTTCCACGGATTAACAATAAAAAATGTGGCACCAAGCCAAGCGAAGAGGAAGCCGAAAAGAGTCCCTTCAATCTTCTTACCTTTATTATATGGAAAGACATGTCTACCAAGTTTCTTTCCAAACAATGTAGCAAAGCCGTCGCCTAGCGTGAATATGGCGATGGATGCGTAGCCCACGGAGACAGGAAAAATTATCAAGGCTAACATTATGCCAACTGCGAAAAAAATTGGAGAGGTCACGAATTCATATATTTCAGGCGTGATGGCAGCGTTCCAAGTTATGGTGGACGCCACTGGGACATTGTAGCCTAGCACGCGTGCTAGTTCTGATATTATGTAGAGCGAAGTGACTATGAAAATGATGAAAACCACCAGAAATCGATCATGTAACAGATATTTTGATATAACGGGCACAAGGAAGCCGCCAATGTGTATGGTTTCGCGAATAATGTCTCGTTTCGAAACTGATCGCGCATCCAGCTTAGGAGTAGTCTCCTTTATTGGCTGCAAGACTTCATTAAAATCGCCTTTCACAACTACGTCTGATTTGGCGCTTAAGATAAAGTCGGGATTGTAACCGATTTTTAGAGCGCATAACTTGAACATAGGCAGATTGTTTCTGTCGTCGGCGACTAAGGCGCATTCTTTCGGTGTCAAACCCTCTTTTTTCATAATTTTGTCTAGAACCAGTGCCTTGCCGTTTGGTTGGATAACGTCGCCGCCAATTTGACCCGTTAAGCGACCTTCACTAACATCCAAGTTTAAGCCAAAGGCGTATTCTGCGCCTAATTCATTGGCTAGGTGTTCGACGAAGGGCTGTGGCAGACCAGAGCTGATGAGAGCGGTTTTGTACCCTTCGCTTTTTAGTGTTTCAAAAACTTCTCTGACGCCTGGGATTAGGGGAATCTTCTTGTAGAGTTGGAACATGTCTTCGGCGGCTAGTCCGCGCAGTTGTTTGAAGATTTTTGTGAGTGCCGATTCGAGTGTTATCAGTCCGGTTTCGTAGAGTAAGCCCGTCCACAGCATTTTTAGGAAGTTCACAAAACTCAAGCGTCGAGATGCCTCAAAGAGGAGATAGCGTCTCTTTGGGATCAGCACTCCTTCAACGTCGAAAACTATTAGGCGTGGTTTCAAGTGGGTGGGGTGCGAGGTGGTTTTGGCATCCAAATAGATGCATCCTTAGCGTTGACGATGTTGATTGGTTGAGTCTTAAAATTCTCTTATGGGCTATTCAAACTTTTAGGCATATTTTTTGTAGGCTTCGCCGTATTGGCCTGGCAGTGGGAACTCGTGTCGGCATTTTGGGCATTTTGCCATGCCGCATTGAACTATGGATGGGCAGGGTCCACAGGCGAAGGTTCTGCCGTAGCTTATGTCAAAAGTGAAGTTGCATTTCGGACAACGAATAATGTGTTTTGTCTGTGTCATGAAGGATGTCACTGTGGTTGTTTGTATGTTTTGAAGATGGGTTGATTGTGTTTTAAAAATGTTTCCAGTATGTGTGTGCGCACAAGCCTAGACCCCCCTCTATTTGGATCCAAATAGAAAGTGATACTTGGTGAGAGACAGAGACGGGTAGAGGGTCGTCTAGACTGTCTATTAGGCTCCATAAGTCATCTACCGATTAGCATATATTTTGGTTGTGTTATCTTGTTTTGGGCTCTGCTAACTAATCATATAGGTGCTGTGTTGTCTTGCCTCAACCCTACGACGTCATCATCGTGGGCACAGGACCCGCAGGCATATTCTCAGCCCTAGAACTCACCAAAAACAACAAAAACACATCGTTAAAAATACTCATGTTGGACAAAGGACCTGACTTAGAGAAGCGTCGTTGTCCAGCCAGCCGTGGTTTTGGTTGCGTCAACTGTGACCCCTGCACTCTATTGCAAGGTTGGGGTGGCGCTGGAGCCTTCAGTGATGGTAAACTTGATTTGTCAACTGAAGTGGGCGGATGGTTAACCGATTACATAACTAAAGAAAAATTAGCCGAATACATCACTTATACGGATACAATTTATCGCAACTTCGGCGCACCTGAACATGTTTATGGAACAGACCCAGATAAAATAGACAAAATCGAACGTAAGGCAGCGTTCGCTGGACTCAAACTTATCCACCAGAAAATTAGGCATATGGGCACTGAGCAGTGTGCCAATGTTCTGCGCAATATGCGTCGGGCTTTAAAGGACAAGGTGGAAATCCAAACAGGTGTCGAAGTTAAAAACCTGTTAGTTAAAAACGACATGGTTGAAGGTGTGGAAACCACAAAAGGCGAACGGGTTCAAGGCAAATACGTTATTGTTGCGCCTGGCAGAAGTGGCGCCGAATGGCTCAAAACTGAAGCCCAAACACTTGGATTAAAAACTCTCAACAACCCAGTTGACGTTGGCGTAAGAGTCGAAGTTTTAGCTTCAGTTATGGAAGAATTAACCGAAGCCCTTTATGAACCAAAATTTGTTTACTTTTCAAAATCGTTCGATGACAATGTGCGCACTTTCTGTGTGTGTCCCAGAGGCGAAGTTATAACTGAATCCTATGAAGGCATCATCACAGTCAATGGGCAGAGCTACACGGAACGCAAAACAGACAACACGAACTTCGCAATACTTGTGAGCACAAGATTCACTGAACCATTCCGCGAACCAATAGCCTACGGCAAATACATTGCAAGATTAACAAATCTTCTAAGCGGCGGCATAATTGTCCAACGCCTAGGCGACTTGGAAGTTGGAAGACGTAGCACTGAAGAAAGAATGAACCGTAGCCTAGTTGTGCCTACCTTAAAAAATGCCACACCCGGCGACCTCAGTTTCGTCTTGCCATACCGTTACTTAGCTGACATCAGAGAAATGATTCAAGCCTTAGACCAAGTTTCCCCCGGGCTCAATAGCAAAGACACATTATTATACGGTGCAGAAGTGAAATTCTATACGTCAAGATTAGAATTAAGCAATCATTTAGAGACACGGATACACAATATGTTCACCATAGGCGACGGAGCAGGCGTCACAAGAGGCTTAATCCAAGCATCTGTTTCAGGCATCATAGCAGCCAGAGAAATCCTTAAACGAGAAAAGAAAGCCAACCAACTAACAAACAGTAACAACAAACTAACACAAAAAACACAAACCTAGTTTTTAATTATAAAACCCATTTGACTTTGATGGTGGGGCTGCCCGGATTTGGACCGGGGTCTAGAGAGCCCAAGTCTCCAAGCCTAGACCATGCTAGCCGACAGCCCCAGTGGCATTCTGTTCTTCTTTTCAGTAAAAGACACGGGGCATATAAATAAAACTTCACTTGCTTCGGCAAAGCTTATTTTTCTCAAGCATAGAAGAGATTGCGGTGCTTAGACAAGTATGAAGTTTTCTTTCGTGAACCCAGCGCCTTCCGCCGACACACCGAGCATGGTCACGTCAGCTTGGCCACCTTTAGGCATGCTGTACATCGCTGGCATTCTCATGCGTGAAGGAATAGAAGTTTCAATTCTAGACCAAGCCATAAGAAACGTCTCCATTGAACAAGCTATCAACTGGGTGAAAAAAGAAAACCCCGACCTAGTCGGCTTCTCTGTCTGCGGCAGCTCCGCACGCGAAGCGTTCAAAGTGGCAGAAGCCGTGAAAAAAGAAATGCCCGACATTACGGTTGTCTTGGGCAACTACCACGCAACCTTCAACGCTGAAAGAATTCTCAAAAAATATCCCTCAGTCGATGTCATCGTTCGAGGTGAAGGCGAATACACCAGCCTCGACTTAGTAAAATGCTTAGAGAAAAAGCATCCACTCAAAGAAGTCGACGGCATAACCTTCCGAAACAACGGAGAAATAGTATCCACACCTGACAGACCCCTAATCAAAAACATAGATGAGCTGCCTTTTCCAGATCGACGCTTAATGAATGCTGAATACACCTCGCTTATACATGGCATAAGAACCGCCACAAAAAGATTCACTACGGTTGTCTCTTCGCGAGGCTGCCCCTTCCAATGCACTTTCTGCGGCTGCAGAAAATTCGCTAGAGGTGTCTGGCGACCTAGGTCTGTTGAAAACATAATGAAAGAATTAGAGTATTTGAAAAGCAAAGGCTATGAACAGTTCCTCTTCGTAGACGACAACTTTACATTAAACACCAAACGGGTTGTGAAGCTCTGCCGAGTAATGAGGAAAGAGAAGTTAAACATGGAATGGTTCTGCGACTCACGTGTTGACCACGTCAGCTACGACTTGTTCAGTGAAATGGTGAAAGCTGGATGCAAAATTCTGTATTTTGGAATTGAAAGCGGCAACCAGAGAATCTTAAACTACTATAAGAAAGGCATCACTCCAGACCAATCTCGTAGCGCTGTCAAAAAAGCCAGAAAAGCAGGCATGGACGTAATTGTAGGTTCATTTATTGTAGGCGCCCCAGATGAAACGAGGAAAGAGGTTGAGAATACACTGCGTTTTGCCCATGAATTAGATATAGACGTGCCCCAGTTGAATGTTCTAGGCGCATTCACGGGAACCGACCTCTGGCGAGAAGTAGTCTCCAAAGGCTGGATCAACGAAGAAACAATGTGGGAAACAGGCGCCTACGTTGCAAACATCTCTCCATACGCCGTGCCCTTTGAAGAATTGCGCACAATGATCTTTGAATACTTCAAAAGTTTCTATCTCAGATCCGAACTGTTAACTAAAGAAATCTTAAGAACTCTGACTAGTTCTTATCGATTCTCGGCTCTAATTAACAATGTGGCTAGATTCAATGAAATCGTAGAAAATGTGCAGAGAGGAATTAGACTCGACTAAAACTAAGCTTTAATGGCGCTGCCTTGAGATTTTTTGACGAAACAGTGCATGACTTTGGGGCAGACGGCGCATTCGTCTGGAATTTGAGCTTTTTCGTCGAGAACCTTTAGATAACCAAAATAGTGTTTGCAGTTGACAGGAGCCTCGTAAACAGGATTGCTGGTAGCCTCAATTGAAATCACGCCGCCTTTTGCCTTGTCAATTGCTACGTCTAGTTTGTTGTGGCAGTGGGGACATGCGTAATAGGTTTCCCGTAAAATTTTTGTTGCGTCAGTTAACACTATGGGCTTTTCAAATCGTTTCTTACATTGAGTGTAGGGACAGTGAAGTGCTCCTGAATCGTTTGGTGGTGTCATTGAGGCTACCAGCAATATGACTTTAATATGCCTAAATATTACAAATAAGTATATGGAATCAGCAACCAATAAACATTTTTGTGCCGTTGTGCAACAAAAATACAGTTCCAAAGGGAAGGGCGCGGGTCTTCTGTCCAGCAAAAGGCGCCTGCCTAAAAGACTGGAGAAAGCGACCTGACAAATTTGGATTTCAATACATAGAGCATCAATGAAAGATTGAGAAGCCAAAAAATGAAGAGAACATGAATGATTTATGGAGCCCCGGGCGGGATTTGAACCCGCGACCTACAGCTTTCTTTCAGCTTATACAAGGCTGTTGCTCTACCGGCTGAGCTATCGGGGCACTCGTTACTCATCTTCAAATATCTCGTGGCATTTAAAATTTGATGCTGCACATACATTTTTTCACAAGGCTTGAATGGTTTGTAAAATCGTGAGCACTCCAGCTTCTTTGGCTCTTTTCTGAAGGTATTTATTGTCCAGTTTGTTTTCCTGTCTAGTCAGCACACTTTTTACATCTTGTTCATCGGTTACTCCTCTATCGGGTCTAGCCAGCTTGTTTACTATGAAATCTTCGGCAGAGATAATCCATGCCCAAATGTTTGCATCTAGTTTGACTTTTTGTCTTCTTTTTAGGGTTTCAGCGTCAAAAACGATTCCATCAGGCTTCAACCATAGTTCTATTTCTATTTTTTCTTTTTGATCCAAAACGACCATTACAGGGTTAAGAGGCGAATAGGTGGTTGGTTCAAAGTCTATTGATTGTAGCATATTAAGGAGTTGCTTTCGTTCTTCGTTGGTTTTAATTGATACAGCCAAATCAATGTCAACTGTTGTTCGGATTCTTCCATAGAAAGGAAGAGCGTAACCACCAATTATCATGTAGGGAACATTTTTGTTTTCAAATAGTTTCAGAAGTCTGTGAAGAGACCTTAATATTGCGGGCAATTGTGTTCAACTCCATAAAGATTTGGAAGGTTGAATGACCATTTGCAACAAGTCTACTAGCATATAATGCGTCTTTCGCCGCATGTTCCAAATCCTCTTTTCTCGCTCCAAGTGGCTGCATTTTCAATCTTCTGTAAGTTTCAAGAAACTCGAAACCTAAGGGAGTGCATATCACATTCTTTTTAGGTCTACCTCTTCTCGAATATGAGACTTGTTGCAAATCAATCAATTTCTCTCTGTTCATCTCTCTTAATAAGGAGATAACCTTTGATGTCTTCCATTTTAGCGTTTGGACTAAGTCTCTGACACCGCAGGTGGTTGATGCAGCGGCTTCAAGTATTTGAGCTCTCTGATCCAAAGACATTTAGTTTCCCTTAAGGAAACTTATTCAGTTGTGGTATTTAAAGATGTTGCAACCTCTTCTCATTCAATGGTCAAAAAAATAAAACTAGTGCTGGAGGGGTGGGATTTGAACCCAGTTCAAGTGGGAACATCTCCTCGAAACCTATCTTTTCTTCGACGTTGGGTGTGCAGGGCACTTGACGCATAGGTTCTTTTATATTCTTCGATGTCAAGTTCGAGGAAGATTTCTCCCATGTTGCTCTTGCCCATAAACTGTTTGAAATGGTGTTTTTCGTACAATTGCCTTGCTTCTGGATTAGCCGTGGACGCTTCAATCCCCACCACCCCTTTTTCAAAAGCATTCAGTATTGCTGCATTGAGAAGAGCCGAGCCAACACCACTTCTGCGAAATCTAGGAAGGACGTAGAAAGCCGTGATAAAGCCGTTTGGTGCACCATCAATAATATCCTCATGTATTACGCAATGAATGAAGCCAACAACCTTTCCTTGCTTTTCAGCTACGAAGACTTCGCCATTCTTTGTGGCTCGCTTGATGGATTCTTGCCGAGGAATTTTCCAGTTCAACCATTTCACAAGCAATCTCTCTATACTAGAAATGTCTTCAACTGTTCCTCTTCGAACTTTTATTGATGGCTGCAAATTCCAGCAAAGCCTCCTTTAGTAAGTGCGGGGGGTGGGATTTGAACCCACGAAGGCCTACGCCACAGGGTCCTAAGCCCTGCTCCTTAGACCAGGCTTGGAAACCCCCGCCTCTTCCTTTTTCATTAGATAAGAGTAGATTAAGGTTTTCTACATTGAAATTGCTTTGTGCAAAGTTTGCTGTTTAGTGGATTGGTATTTTAAGCAGTCTTTGTTTGTAGATGACAAAAAACACGTATCACAATGTCAATTTTTCAATAAAACAACTGAATAAGAATAAGTAAGGATACGAACACTGCAAAAATTACTATTGATAGAATTAAATCAATTAAATCAGTAATCTTTCTTGTTGTTTTTGCTTTTGCTTTCCTCCTCCACTGCCAAACTTCAAATATTAAAATTGGAATCATGATTATAACAACAACCATAAACCATTCTTTATAACTTCTCAAATTAAACCAAAAAATTTTTGAATTAATCTGTCCTTCAATTTCTTCCAAACTCTCTTCTGGCTCCTTAGATAAAAAATCCTGAACATACCTTCTTTGGCTAAGAAGATAATCATCATTAACATTGACAGTTTTCCCTTGAAAATCAACTGGAATATTCCAATCTTTTTCACCGCTCAGCCGATAAGATTCAACTTTAAACTCTATTGTTCCAACCCAACCTGGAGCAAAAGGAACAAAGATTCTCCCAAAAATCTCTCTCATAGGATACCAATGATCTGGGCAGTTGGCATCTTGCAGCAGATGAGCTGCAGCTCCAAGCAAATTCGAATCTTTTTGCCCCTCCACATAATATTTCTTCACATAATATTTTGCAATAAGCCTCACTGGAGCATCTGACTTATTATCATAGCAATGATGAATTATATCACCATAAGGATACTTTTTCTTGAAATCTTGCGTATCTGCAATTTTGCAATCTATCTGAAAGCCTTCAGGACGCATATAATCATGAACAGCACCTGTCCAAGCAATTGCAGTTGAGGGAAACAACGATATAATTATTAACAAAAATACAAAAATCAGCAAAGGAAATTTTTGATTCACCACAAATTAACTCCTTCTTTCATGCACCTCACCAATTTGTTATTAAATAAATAGTTTTTATGAACCAAGAATCTCTCAAAAGAAAATCTGAATCAGAATAAATCTTTTCTAAATCAAAGTTTCCCCATCGCACAAAATAAAACAACAAAACGCTTTAAACACTCCACACCCAAAATAATAGCTTATATGCAATATGCCTCGGTAGCCTAGCCTGGTGGGGCATCGCCTTGGTAAGGCGGTGGTCGCGGGTCCAAATCCCGCCCGAGGCTCCACACTCTGCTTATTAACATGAAACATAAAAATCAATTACAAAGAGGGTGCGAGACGTTGACCAGCTTAACATTTGAGCATTACCTTCAAGCTATTGACATGCAAAAACTCTTAGAAGAGCTAGCTGTTCCCAACGTCGAAATGGTCGTTAAAGAAATAAGGCATTTCACTCAAAAGGAAGCGGAAAAAAGAGACAAAATCCTCTTGAGCTACTTTGGCGAAGACAGCATCAACCTCATTGTTGATTCCATCTGCAACCGACTACTGTCAACACCCAAATTGAAAGAAGACGCTGAAATCTTAGATGTAGGCGCTGGCTCAGGCTTCTTCACCATCAAGGTGGCGAGAAAACTGCGAAACAAACTGCCCAAGGCAACATTCTACGCTATGGACGCTACTCCAATTATGCTCCAAATGCTAACGAGAAAAACCTCTGAGATTCAACCCTTCCTAGGCATAGCTGAAAACATCACAGAAAGCGCTAAACTGGCAAGAAAACACTTGAATGTTCCCATGAAATTCGACGCCTTGTTTTCAACTCTGATGTTGCACCACTGCGTAAGTGTGGAGAAAGTTTTCCAAAGCATGCATGAAGCTTTGAAAACTCATGGAAAAGTTGTTGTTGTAGATCTTTGCAAACACCCTTTTGAAGAGTTTAGAAAAGAGATGGGCAACATACACTTAGGATTTGAACCAAAACAAATTGAGAAAGTCGCCAAAAAATTTTTCACTGAAGCTTCTGTTAAAAAGTTGCTTGGAATCTGCTGCTCCAGTTCAGGACGCTGCGCAGAACTCTTCATTGCCTATATAACTACATAAAAAGAGAACTTTACTCTTACTAATTACCCTTGCATAAGTGTTTTTAATTGTTGGATTTCATTGGCTAAAGCAGGATAAAGATAATCAAGAATACGATTAATCTCATCACCACCAAAACCAAGCACTCATAGCATTAACTTGTCTATTGCAATAAAGGCTTTCTACTTTTTCTTTCGATATTCTCGCCATTTATGCCCAGATGAACATTGATAAATTGCTACGTCAAAGGTAGGACCTTTTCTATTTTTTGGACCATAAACCCATTGTTTTAACTGTTTGCCATCTTTTCCGCATTTGGGACATTTCACCATTAACTTTTCCCCATCGGATAATTTATCAACGGATTGACATATAAAACCTACCTAAATTTTGTGGGCAATCCACAACACATTCTTTTATTTTCTTGACTATTTTCTCACAAGTCTTTCGCATATTTTAATGAAATCCTCAATTTTTGGCTTAGTTTGTTCAATTGCATCAGAGAACTCCGTTACCTTAGAATAAGTAGAATATAGCACTTCTCTCTCACCTATTAGATGCTTAATAGATGGCTCTTCAGATATCCTCTGTAGAACTCTCACTTTTCTATCTGGGATGACAGTTATAGCTTTAACATTCAAATGAGGTAATTCTTCGAAGATATTGACCATTCTCATTAGTCCTAGTCTTGGGTCAGTCGTATGCTCGACTTCTATTATTGCAATAGGGATTGTTTTTCGCATTAGCCAGATAACATCGCTGTTCTTTAGCCTTCGAAGTGCTGTTTCATCAAAACCGCTTATTTCAAGTTCAGAAATTGTTGCGCATGCCTTGAGGTCTGGGTCTTTCTTAACTTCTGGTTCACCGATCCAAACATCATAACCCATTGCCTTACCTAACTCGCACATAACACGAATTATGCGGTCATGATTCAAGTCTTCCTCTGGTTCTTTTGTCAACGTGACTGGCACCTTTGGTGGGAGCGTTGGCGTCTCTTCTAGTGTGACTTGAATATCTTTTCTAAGTTCCCAATAAGGTTGCCCATTTTGCGGTTTTGGATCTGCAAAAGACCTTAGTACATCCAGTATTTCTTCATTTTCTGGAGTTTTTGCATTTCTTAAAGTCGTAAAAATTGCTGCCAATGCATCAGTGATCAAGATTTTGCCCCCCTTCTCGTTGAATACAGAAAAAATTATCCATTCTATCCTTTTGTCAAGCGGAATGAAATCAATAGGCGATACTTTCTCGTCTTGTCTGAGCCCCCAAATATCTATCTTGCCAATTCGTCTGAAGTTAGAATCGAATAGTTTTACATAATCTAGATCGCGTATCTCGGCTTTGTGCATTAATCCTTCATTAATAAGCCGTAATGTTATACCTCTAACGAGTTGATTGTAAGTTGCCTGCCCTCCATGCAACAAGATTATCTCTCGAGCCTCAGGAAGTACAGTGTTTTGAATTACTCTTCCCACATCAACTTGAGCCTCTTCTAGTGGTTCTTTAAATGGAGGCTTGTAGAATGTTATGTATATATCTCCACTCATTGAGCCGGGGTTCTGACGATACAGCCAATTTGTATACTCTTTCTGTGGAGTCTGATAGACCGATGAAACATACTTAAAACCAGCTACCTGAATAGCATACATTAGGGCGTTCCAGTATTTTATCTCCCTATTGTGGAACGTTACTGTCATGTATTTGCCCGTTTTCAGAACCTTGTTTATCTTTTTGAATGCTTCGACTAAAGCATCTCTGTAGACATCTGATGTTTTTCCTTGTTTCGTGTTAACAACTATTTCCTTTTTCCAATCAGTTTCCAGCTTCAGCCATTTGGACGCCATATAACTGAGTTCGTAATACTGGATCGAATCTCCATACTCTGGATCAGTGAACACGTAGTCAATTTTTTCTTCAGGCAACGATAGTTCTCTTGCATCAGTTTCCAAGAAGCAAACGTTTGCTTTTGCGTCTATCACGTTAAGAGGGTCTACAGATTCCTTGTAAAAGGAAGCTATTTCCTTTTCAATCTCCTTTTTTCCAGCAATTATTCTCTTAAACCTCGCTTCGAAGACTGGGTATACATTTTGTTCAAGAAATACAGGACGAATAATGTAATTTTTGGCATCCCACCCCTTCTTGTTTGGACGCTGCATTTTGCTAACATGTTCTAGAATTGCAGCAAAACAAAGGAAAAGTGCTTCCTTAATGCTGTCTTCGACATCTAATTGCTCTATTTCATTTCTGATTATTGAGAGCGCAATTAATGTGCGCTTGGTGAAAAGCTTGTCCACACTTTCAGTTCCGGGACGTTTTGTTAGAAATCGCTCTTTAGAAGGGTAGTATAGACTATCTGTTGGGTAATAATAGGTTGGCATCATCCGTGAAATTTCATCTAACTTTGCGATATCTTCTCTGCTGGGTTCCTTCTCTTTTTCATTGCACTTCTTGTTGCTGCACTCATATTTAATTAAAGTAGGGGTTTCGCCAACATTGACAATTAAGCCAAAGTCTTCAAGAACTCTGATAGCTCGTAGGTACATCTCGGGAGCTACTTTTACTTTGGCCTCCTTAACCACTTCAGGATGTGTTATTTGTTTATGTTTGCTGATGACTTTGTAAAGAACTACCGCTAATTTTGCTGTTTTGCGCTTTCTTCCAATTCTAACAAGTTTTGACAGCTTCTCCTTATCTTCTATAGGTTTATAGGATAATACATAGATTACGTCACGAATCTTCGCTGGCATATTATCAGCTGGACAAGTCGTCGAATAGAGCCAATCGTAATCTATCGAAATTGGTTTTCCGTCAAGTGAAACAGTATGCTTCTTTTGGAGAACTTGTTTGGTTAATATCTTAAAGTATTCATTGAGTTTATCAATGTCGACAGGTTTGCAGCTTGTCCTTGCAAGAAATCGAAGAAATTTATTTAAATCATTGTATATTGACCTCCTGCGTGCTTTGAGAGCTTCAATTGTCGCAACACCACAACCAGCAAAGGGATCAAAAACTATCTCTCCTTCTTTTGTGTAATGCTCTACATGTTTCCGAACAATGTTCCAAGGTTTTCTGCCCCAAAACCTAATCATATTATAGATCGCAGTGTTAGGGAACGCAACAGCTGCCTTAGGTGGCAATACAACTTCATAAAACAGTTTCTGAGAAGAGCCCAATAGTCTAAAACATCTCCTTACCCAGATAAATGGCTACTTCTTTTATAAGATTTAAATCGTGCGTTGAAACAGAAAACTCAGGAACAACCGTAACTCCTCTTTTTCGTAACTCTTCTTGCAATAAATCTCGTATGGTCATTTCTGTTGGTTTAGAAACACCCATATCTTAAACCCAACTAACCATTCACAAAAATGTTCACTCACAATATAATATGTTTTGTCATTCGCAAATCACAAAAACACTCTAGACACGTCTGAACACCCCTCTTCTCCGTCTCAACATCTCTCAACTTCTAACTGGCTAAAAAACCAAGAAACATATTTGAAGCCTATTAGGATCCAAATAGAGGGGCTAGGTCACAAGTGCACACACACAAACAGAAAATGTTTTCAACACACAAACAAAACACTTTAAACACATGACTACATAAAGTGAACTCAATCTTTCCGCACATTTATATAGCACTTACGGGGAAAACCAAGATGTTAACGAGGGAACCTCGTGGCAGATTATGATTGGTTGTACATCATCGTAGCGGCTGGGGCGGTCGCAATTGCTCTAGTCTTGCTCTACGCCACGAGGACTGAAAGAAGAAAGAAGAAGCCATCAGAAAAACCCCCTGTAGAAGCCAGAGAAAGCTGGCTTGCTCGCTCCTTAAAAACTGAGCGCACAATCACGGTTGATGAAGCAAAAAAAGCCAAGGAAGAACTCAAAACCTTGGATCTTGAAAGAGAAATTCTCAGTTTCGCTATCCGTAGGCTCTATGAAGCTCAGGCTGAAGGCAAAATCACCGAGGAAGAAAGAGAACGCCTTGCACAGTGGTATAAGTCTCGGATGATGGAGGTTCGAGACACCATCAACCGCAGCGAATCAGTGGTGGCACTGCACGAACTTGAAACCATGCAAGAAGACTTGGTCAAACTCTTCAGCAACCGCTTCGATGAATTAAGCAATAAAGTTGAGGAAATGAGAACCCAACTGCAGCTAAAACCAATTGAGGAGGAGACGCTTGTTCCCACTGCTCCGTCGCCTACCGCTGAACCTGCAGCCGAATCCGAGAAAGAGAAAAAGAAAATGCGCAAACGACCTGCACCTACGCCTCCACGTAAGACCGAGGCTGAAAAAAGAATTGAAGAGATAAAGGCTGAAGTTGAGAAGGTTCTTGAAAGATTGGGGCAAATCGAAGTTGAAGGCTAAACGCAAGGATGCTGACTGGGTAAAAACCGCCAAAAAATACGCAGCCTTAGAAGCAGTTAAACACATTAAAGACGGATTCGTTGTTGGGCTGGGAAGCGGAAGCACCGCAGCCTACGCCATACAAGAAATTGGCAGAATGATTCATCGAAAAGGTTGGAAGATTCTAGGTGTTCCAACCTCTCATCAAGCGTTTCTGTTAGCTGTTGACTGTGGCATCCCAATAACAACGCTGAATGAGCATCCCAGACTTAACCTAACTATAGACGGGGCAGACCAAATAGACTCTGAATTAAACATGATTAAAGGAATGGGCGGGGCATTAACACGTGAAAAAATTGTTGCTTCATCTTCCAAACAAAACGTTATAGTTGCCGATGAAACCAAACTTGTGAAAACATTGGGAACCAACCATCCGGTGCCAGTTGAGGTGTTGCCCTTTGCCACAGTCAGCGTCGTGTCAAAGATTCATGCGTTGAATGGAAAAACAATTTTGAGACAGAGACAAGGTAAAGTTGGTCCCATTGTGACTGACAACGGCAACTTCATCTTAGACGTAAACTTTGAGTCACCAATCAAAAGTTTACATCAACTCAACACTCAACTCAAATTGATTTCAGGCGTGATAGAAACTGGTTTTTTCTTAGACATGGCTCACATTGCTTACATAGGCGGGCTGAGAGGCGTTCAAAAACTGGAAAGAAAAAAGGCTAAAGGATGACCAATTTTGGTCGTTGGTTCATATCCAAAGAAGTATGCGACTCTATGGAAGCTTAGAAATGGCAGAACTCTGTTGCTTCGCCCAATAAAACCCGAAGATGAACCCTACATGGGTGAACTTTTCAAAACTTTTTCCGAAGAAACGGTTAGGCACCGTTTTTTCCAGATTCTCAAGGAGATGTCTCACGCTGCTTTGGCTAGATACTGCAATGTAGACTATGACAAGGAGATTGCCATTGTTGCGGAAACAAAAGAGAATGGGCGAAAAAGGCTTCTGGGTGTTGTTAGGCTGGCAACTGAGTCTGATGGAAAAACTGCTGAAATCGCTGTGGTGGTAGGTGACCCTTGGCAACGGTTGGGTTTGGGTTCGAAATTGGTTGATTACATTATAGAAATTGCCAGAGACAAAAAATTGAGGAGTTTGTATGCGTTGATGTTGCGAGAAAATTATAAGGCAATACGCTTTATGGAGGAGAAGGGCTTCAGAATAGACGGTGAGCAGGGTGAAACAGTTAGAGGTGTTCTCAAACTTTAATACTTTTATCTATGTATTCAAAATTAACAGAGCACAGCGTATTGGCATTGGGTAGCCGGGGTAGCCTAGCTTGGTTTGGGCGCCAGACTCATAATCTGGAGAACAACGAATGGGGCAAACGCCCAAGGTCCAGAAGTCGCGGGCTCGAATCCCGCCCCCGGCACCATAATAGCAATGTCCTGTGAAACATTTTCTTTGTGTGTGTGCGCACAAGGGTAGACCCCCCTCTATTAGGCTCCAAATATGAAATGTATCATTTGAAAGGCAGAGACAGAGACGGGTAGAAGGTCGTCTAAAGTCGTCTATTTGGAGGCAAATAGGTTGTTCTCTGTTCGTTTCAATAAGAGACAAATACTTGAAGTATTATTTTGTCATATTTGCAGCCCGGGATGCAGCCCGGTCGAGGCTAAATAGGCTCAGTTTAGCCGCCGAGTCTAGCGGTCAAGGATGGCGGGCTCTGGACCCGCTGACGAGAGTTCGAATCTCTCCCGGGCTACCACATTAGTATTTCAGTTTCTCTTCAATAAGGATGTTCATGCTCTGGGTAAAGGTGCAGGAAGACTTTGCCGCTAAAGGCTAAGTAATCAGGTTTGTTCTTGGCTCTGTTTTACAATCAGCTGGTTTCTACGGGTCATCATGATCCCCCTCCCCCTATTTCATCTATCTAACAATCAACAATGCCCCGCTGCATTACAGGTGCTTATCTACCTGCCACTTAAGAATCAAAAATGTTTACTTGTATCTTTCGCGTCTCTTTTTCCGCTTCCTTTTCTCTCTGCGCATTCGTTTTCGTTTGGATTTGCCCTTGATTTTGGTCTACCCCATGCAACTTGTGGTTTACGCACATTAATTGAATGTTCACTTTTAAGGTTTACTCGATGGTGGCGTGGCGCCTCTTCAAGTCGTTCTCATCCTTTTTCATTCGATACATGAGTTCAACAATCAAGCCGTCGAGAAAAACCATGCAATTATTTTCAAATATGCTTCCTAAGGGGCTTAGGGGTTCGCGTTCACCCAGAATTTGTCTGGCAAGGTAGTCTTCTTCACGAGGCCACCCCATCTTTGTCCGCCCTTTGATCAGAACCATTTGGTCGGCAGTTTGCCCGAGAGCCGAATCCTTGTAAGATGTTATAGCCACAACTTTAGTTCCAATCTCTTTTGCTGCGGCTGCAGCGCTCAGAACCAACTTGGTCATGCCTGTGCCAGAGATTGCTATTACCAAATCGTCTTTTCCAGCCGCAGGTGTTATGGTTTCGCCGAGAAAGTAAACGTTGAAGCCTAAATTCATGAGGCGCAATGCGAAGGCTCGTCCCACGAATCCGCTTCGACCCATGCCCACAACGAAAATCTTTCTTTCCTTAGCCTCAAGAATCATCTCAATCATTTTTTCCACTTGGTTAAGGTCAAGGTCCTTAATCGCTTTCTCAGCTCCAGCGAGAATTTCGTCTGCAGCCGCCTTCAACCACTTCACAATTCTTCGCCCCTACGAGAAACGAATTACAATTGTTAAATGCTAAAAAATCTTGTGGTTAAATGCATAATGCTGTCATTTCGTTAAGAGCCTAGTTAATGTAGGTATGGGAACATAGTATCGAACGTAGATGGCGGTTACCAATAATATTATGGATATGAATATGAGTATCAAATCGCCTTTTTTCATTTTCAAAACATATAGATTAGTGCGTTTTTTAGAGGCACCCCATGCTCGAGACTCCATAGCCTCGGCGAGTTCCAAACTGCGCCGTATGGCGCTGACAATAAGCGGAATCAAAATGGGAATGTAATTTCGTATTCTTTTCATGAAGTTGCCTTTCTCAAGTTCTAAGCCTCTAGCCTTCTGCGCATCCATGATAGTCTGCGCTTCTTCAGCCAAAACAGGAACAAAACGAACAGCAGTGGTGAAGGCAAACGTAAACTCATAGGGAACATGGCTCTGCTCCAATGCTAGGCTTAAATGGTCAGGTGACGTGGTTAAGAAGAATATAGAAAATGATTCCACTAAGACTAGAAAACGAAGAGCCATGGCAAAAGCGTACTCTAGAGGTGACATGCCATAGGGAGTGGTGCCGGGAGAAATATACCCGAAAATAAGGTTAAAGACGAAGAGGAAAGTTGCCAAAAACATGGCACCACGAAGCGAACGAAGCCACTGACGCTGGACACCTGCCACTAGCACAAAGGGAATTTGAAGAAGAAAAAGAACCAGCAGTACAGGCAATTCAATAAACATAACAGCCACAATAAACATCACTAAAACGTATAGAAACTTAACCCTAGGGTCTCGACGATGAATCGGCGATGAGACATGTCGAAACCTGAAGCCCTCAAATACACTCAATGTGCACTGCCCTCCAAATATTCGAGTAAAACCTTCTTTGCCTCAGAAACATCAATCACATCTGTAGGCAGTCCAAGGTCGGCTAATCCGAGAAAAATTTGAGTTATCTGCGGCGGAACAATCGAAGCTCGTAAGGCTATGTTGGGGTCAGTGAGTATTTTTTTGGCGTCTCCATCGGCTACAATCTGTCCCTGCGCCATTAAAACAACACGTGGACTGCATTCGGCGACAAACTCTACGTCGTGTGTAACAATTACCACAGTTTTGCCTTGTGCATTCATTTGAACGATGAACTGGCGAAGTATCTCCTTCTGCCTGTGATCCTGCCCAATGGTGGGTTCGTCGAGTATGATCACTTTTGGATTCCAAGCGAGAACAGAGGCTAAGGCTACGCGTTTGCGTTCTCCACCGCTCAGCATGAAGGGCGAAGTTTTTCGGTACTCTGTCAAGTCGAGTAGGTTGAGCGCCCACGTTACACGTCTCTTCAGTGTTGCCTCCTTAAAGCCGAAGTTTCTCAGCGCGAAGGCTATCTCTTCCTCCACAGTTTCGCTGAAGAGTTGATGATCAGGGTTTTGGAACACGAATCCAATTTTTCGGGCTAATTGAGCGATGCTCATGGTTCGTGTGTTGACGCCGTCGACTAAAACCTCGCCTTTAGTTGGCTTGAGCAATCCGTTAAACTGCTTCACCAGGGTTGTTTTTCCAGCGCCGTTCTGTCCCATTATGGCTACGAATTCGCCATTGCGGATGTTTAGGGAAATGCCTTTCAGCGCTTCGACTTCTGGTTCTCCTGTTGGATACGTGAAGTGAACGTCTTTGACTTCAATCATGTCTTCAGCCTCTCTCGCAAGAGTCGGGTTGCTTCCTCTGAGCTTGTGGGCACACTGTCCATCTTTATTCCATTTTGTTGGAGTAGTTGCCAGAGTAAGGTTGCCTTTGGAATTCCAACGCCGATCAACCGAGCGGTTTCGGAGTTGAAGATTTCTCTCGGTTTGCCGTTTAGAACGATTTTTCCGTCGTCCATTATGACAACGTGGTCGGCGTATTTTGAGGCTAGGTCTAGGCGATGTTCAACCAATATGACTGTGACGCCTAATTTCTTGTTCAGGTCGTTTATTACCTCGAAAATTTTTTGTGCGCCTAAGGGGTCAAGGAAAGATGTGGGTTCGTCGAAAACCATGATGCTTGGTTGCATGGCTAGCACACATGCGATGGCTACTCGTTGTTGTTGTCCGCCTGAGAGTTCATGTGGGGCTCTTTCTCGCAACTCTTCTATGTCTGTCATTTGAAGTGCCCAGTCAACTCGCTTTCTCATTTCGTCTCGGGGCACGCCTAAATTTTCAAGTCCAAAGGCTACGTCTTTCTCCACTGACAACGCAAAGAGTTGATTTTCTGGGTTTTGGAATACAAGTCCAACCCGCTGCGCCATTTCATAAATCGGCTGCTCCATCACCTTGAGTCCCGCAACAGTTAATTCGCCTTCGAGTTGCCCAGAGTAGAAGTGGGGAATTAAACCGTTGAAACAGCGACAAAGCGTGGTTTTACCGCATCCGCTTGGACCTGTTAAAATCACGAATTCTCCTTTTTCAATGGTTAGGGACACGTCTCTTATAGACGGTTTTGTGGCACCTGGATACGTGTAAGTTAAGCCTTTTGTCTCAATTATTGCCATGGTCGCTGTGTCGCCACCTTATCGGCAAAGAGCAAAGCGTCATTTAAGAGTAGCTACTTAAAACAGAGTTAACTTAATTTTTCTTTAAGCAGTTTAAAACAACGTTTAAGGCTGGTTTCAATGTCGCCGACGCCGTTTACTCCAGCCGAAACCGAGTGTCCGCCGCCCATGCCTTGTAGGTACTCGCCTAAAGGCTTGGCTATGTCTCTGCCCAAATGCACGCCAGTTTGCTCGTAAAAGTCGCGACTTGCCCTCATGCTTATCTGTATTTTTTCGTTGCGTTGACCCGCCACAACTGCCACATGTGCTCCTAAGGCGATTAGAGCTCTGGCTGCTGAAGCTTGGTAGGCGCTGACATGTGAGAATGCGATGAGCCAGTTGTTGATTTTCAAGAGTTTAGTTCGTTTTGACGCTTTCAACCTTGCTATGCGCTCGGAATGGTCCATAGGCAAAGATAGCAGCGCCAAGGTTTCTTCGGGTTTCACTCCGATGTCGATTAGGTCGGCGACAGCCTCAAATGTACTCGAATTAGCTAAGATGAAGTGGCGGGTGTCGAAGGCTATTCCTAAAAACAAAGCCTTGGCTTCCTCTTGTGTGGGCTTTATTTCGGCTTCTTTGAATAGGCGATACACAATTTCGCAGGTGGAAGACGCGTTCTCATCTGCTACGCTCAATGTGGCTAGACGTTCAGTTTCAGGATGACTCGCGTGATGGTCAATCACAATTAACGCAGCCTTTGACGCCTTGACTCTTTCACTACAGTCGCCTAATTGTTGAATGGTGTTAGTGTCTAACAGCACTATGACTTCTGCGCTCTCAATCTGCGGCTCTGCTGTCAATTCGGCTGGAATTGAACGCAGCATAAACTTTGAAAGTCGGCTTAGACCTTGTGCCGCCGCAATTTCCACCTTTAACGAAGGTCGCAAACGTTGTATGAGCCGAGAGAACGCGAAGGCTGCACAGACAGCGTCTGGGTCAGCGTTTATGTGACAGAGTAACAAAACGAGTTTAGCGTTTCGTTCATCTAAGAGCCTTATTATTTCGTGGATTTGCACGCAAGTTCACTCAAATAATCTTTAATCGACGCGAACGCTTTTTCTGTGGCTTCTTTCGCCAATTTTTCAATGTCAAATTCTTTCATTAGAGGTGACAAACTGATTTCTACGTCGATGTTGATTGTGACTGGCTTGGTGCCTTCAGTGTCTATAGATATATTTAGTGCTGAGATTTTGCTAGAAGAAACCTTAGATAAAACATATTCTCGAGCGGTTTTTTCTCCAATTTCGCATAGTTTTTCCAATTGTTTAGGCGTCAATTTGGGTATGCCGATTTCTTCCAAAAAATGTTTCACCTAAGATTCGGAAGGTGGAGGCGAAACTGGGCTGAGGTCTCGTTGCAATCTAGTCTGCAAATCTTTGGCTTGGCTTCGTATTCGTTCTTCCTGTTTTCCAAGCACGGTGATTCTTGTGTTGAGCAGTTCTTTGCGTTCGTTCAGTTCTGTTGTTACTGTTGCTTTCTGCGCTTTGACCAACAGTGAGCCAATTGACTTGTAAATAATGGTGTCTTCAGTTGTTTTCTCCAATTCGCTGAGCGCTTGCTCGGTTTCTGTGAGTTCCAACTCAAGCTGTTGCTTCTGAGTTAAGACTGTCTGCAACGTTTGTTGCAGTTGTTGAAGTCTGAGCAGTCGTTCTTGAACTTGAGGCGGAAGCCTTGAAATATCATCGCTCATGCCTATTCCTCAAACAATATTCTAGGCAATAGTGGTCACGGGTTAATTAAGTGTTTTTACACATTGTTCTGTAAAGTCTTGGGTTGATGATTCTAGGGGGGAGGGGGGTCATGATGAGCTGTAGAAGGGTGCTGTTTGTTGAACAGGATTATGGAAGGGTTCTGATTGTTTGGTTTTCAGGGATAAAGCCTATAGTTTGTATATTGGTCAGAATTGTTATTTTTTTTGCTAAGTCAACTTTTTTAGTTTCTTTTATCAACCCAAGCCTTTACAGAATCTTGCATGGCTTGCGCCTTCTCTTCTTAAAAAATCACCTATGTCTGAAATATTTTTCACAATAACCTTCTTTTTGTCGTTTTCTTCATCTATATTGCGCAGTATTTTGCCGAAGCCGAGGCATTCATCATGCTGGTTTAGAATTAACGTGTAATCGCCTTTTCTCTTTGAGCCCTTAATCCCGATTATTCCTCGTTTGAAAATGTCTCTTCCACAGATGAAAAGCCATTCCGTCTTCTCATCAATCACCATTTTATTAGCCTCTTTCCTCACAGCGATAAATCTTAAAAGATTGAAACTCGGAAAAAAAACTCCATCTTTACTCTTTCCAAGATAGGTTCCAGCGTAAAAGAAATCTTTAGAAATTACTTTCTTCAGATTCGGGTTAAGGAGAAAGTATCTGTTTTGTTTTTCAGCTATGAAATTCTCGTCTAAGCTTATGCTTACTCCAAATTGATTTACGAAATCGTTTATCAGCTTCATTCTGCATTCGCTCGTTTTTTGAGTTTGCAAATAAAGAAACCCTGAGTTTGTCCAGGCCAAATTCTTCTGCCATTCTCTATGGAACTGTCAAGTTTTTTTCCAAAAACGTTTGTCAACGCTTTTTCTCCGTAACAGTTTATCCTTTCAGTTTTAAGGTTGAGTTTCTTTATCGCCCAGTTAATGTTTAATTCGTTCTCCTCTGGCTCCAACGAACAGGTGGAATAGATTATTTCTCCATCATTCTGCACAATTTTAACAGCCTCGGCTAATATTTCTCTCTGAAGCAGCGCGTTTCTCTTCACATCTTCATTTGTTCTTCTATGAAACCATTCTTTATCTGTGGCAAAATTGCCTGAGCAAGGAACATCCAAAAGCACACGGTTAAACTTGACTTTCAACTGTGAAGCTTGCCGTGCATCTTTCAGGTAAACAATTGTGTTTTTCACTTGGCAACGCTCCAGCTGGTTTGATAAGGCGGTTAATCTTCGTTTGTCAATGTCTAAAGCCATTATTACGCCTGTATTACGCATAAAGTCAGCAAGCTGAACAGTTTTGCCGCCTGGAGCTGCGCAAGCATCGAGAACTGTTTTGTCTTTCAGTTCAGTGAATAATGTTGCTGGGATTTGTGCGGCTGCTTCCTGAATTGAGTACAAGCCTAAAAGATACTCTGATGTTGCTCCAACTGAAAATTCTGATTTGCGAATCCAGTAGCCATTTTGAAGAAAAGAAATCTTTTCAAGTGTTATTCCACGAAGCTCCAGTCTCTTTATAACATCGGCTTCTCCAGCGTTCATCGTGTTAACTCTAATCGCTTGTTTCAACTCAACGGGTTCATATTTCCAACCTAATTTGCGGTAGCGATTGATAAAAAATTCTTTGCCCGACATCAACAACAAAATGAAGATATTATCCTAAAAAGCTTGGTGTTCCATTGATTCTAGAACCTCTCTTGTTAATAGTATCCAGCGGAGGTAGGAGTTTATGGCAGCTCTCAACGCTGAAGTATCGGTTGCCTCAAAAATCAAGTTTAGGCTGTTGCCTTCTTTAGATATCCTAACTTTTGAACGTTGGGTTAATGCAGTGCGGGTTTCAGGCTCCAACGCCTTGAACACAGATTCCAACTTCTCCCTTGACTGAAACTTTAAACGGACACTCGCCTTTGCATTCATTTTGGTGGTTCCCACTCCATTTGTCGTATGGTTATTCTGGGACCAATCTCAACATTTTGAGGAAGCAGCATAAAAGTTATTTGAACTCGTCTAGTTGCATCGTGTGAAATGTGCATGGCAACTTGATAGTCAGATAACGCTTCTTTTTCAAGCAAGACTGGAAGGTTAAAGAATTTAGACAGAGCATCAACTATTTCCATAAAATTGAGTGTTGAATGTGTTATGGCTAATGAATGAACTGGCTTCAATTTGGCTGGAGCAAATTCTCTCTGCAAACATATGCCAGCAATGTAAAGGATAGGAGGAACAGGAACCAAACCCTCTACGCCTACATGAAAGAATTCGATTTTGCCTGGTCCACCCTGCCAACGGTCAACGATGAAGGCGCGGTCTGCATTATATTCTAAGGCTTTCTCAGCCACTTCGTCCATGCTCATTTTTCCACGGTTGACACGCACTATGCTCGGTATTACTCGTGTGAGGTCGTTGCAGAAGGTTCGAATGTTAGATGTTGGATTACGAGATGTGGTTAGCAGAATTTTGTTAGATGAAGCCATGAGCTAACATTTACCTTAACTTGTTCTTTAACCTTGAAGTTCTGAAATCAGTTTCAACACTCTTTTTTCTATTTCATCTCTGATTTGCCTAACTTTTTCTATAGGCTGATCCTTTGGGTCTTCCAATCCCCAATCAATCACGTTTTTGAGTAGTGGAGCTGGACAAAATTTTTCAACGCTGCAGCCCATGGTTATGATTTGGTCAGCTTCTTCCGCCATTTTCGTCGTGAGCAGTTTGGGTTTGTTCATGGATATGTCAATTCCCTTTTCTTTCATGACTTCAACCACAACTGGATTGATTTTATCTGCCAACATTACACCAGCGCTTGAGGCGACTATTTTTCCTTTTCCGTAATGATTCGCAAACGCCTTAGCCATCTGGCTTCTGCCAGCATTCTCGACGCAAACAAAAAGAATTTTCTTCATGGTTCTTTTCCTCTATTTGTCCTTAAGAGAATCGCTGAGGTAAGAATTTTTCGTGCAGCTTTACAGAACTTATAAGAAAGACTAATGTGAATGCTGTCAGAACGGCTAAATCGACTGGAACTGAATAGTAGCTTATGCCGTTGATCGCGTATCTTGCTAAGTCAGTGAAATATGTTAGTGGTGATGCGGACGCGGCTATTTTTGCCCATTCTGGCATTTGCTCTATAGGCACGAATACACCGCTAATGAAGACTAAGGGGAATTTGATTAACGACGAGAGCATCATGACGGTTGCAGGTATATCCGTGGGCGGGTAAACTGACAACAAAACGCTTAGAGAAGCAAAACATAATGTTGCCAGAATCATGCCTAAACTCAAGGCCAGCAAATCCACGATCTCAACCCCTATTATTAAGGCAACACCCAACGGAACGAGCGATACGAATATTCCAAAAATAAACGAAGCGAGTATATCGCCAAAAAATATCGCCCAAGTCGAGACTGGGGAGCATACAAGCCTCTCCAAGGTTTTCGACCTTGTTTCCCAAGGCAGAATTGCCGGCCCTACTGATGTTGCTGTAAAGAAGACTGCCATGCCAATAAGCCCTGGAAAAAGCTCTTTTGCTGACAAACTTCGTCCAATTGTAAAAGCTAAGAAGAGGAAAAGTGGAAATATTAATCCGAATACTACGACAGGTCCCTTTGAGTAATAAATCCGAATGTCCTTTTTTGCAATGGCAAAAGAACGCTTAAGCTGCTCCCAAAAAATGGCTGTTGAAGACATAGCTTGGTCATCCCTCATGTTTTGTCTGAGTTAATTTGAGAAATACCTCTTCCAGAGAAGGAGCAAGTGTGTTTAAGGTGATTATTTTCAAGTTATGTGAACGAGCGTAATCCATAATACAGTTTAAGGTTTCGCTAGGATCACTCGTGTAGAGTTTGATTCTGTCACCCATCTTTTTAACTTGTTTGATGCATGGAATTTTAGCCAAGTCATCCGTGTTTACCGAGTGGTCAAAGCTTACTTCTATTGATTGTAAACCACTGCTTTTCATTCGGAGATTTTCAGGTGTATCTATTGCTGCAATTTTACCATGATTTATTATGGCTATTCTGCCACATAGCTTATTGGCTTCTTCCATATTGTGTGTCGTTAAAAACACCGTAGTACCTGCATCATTAAGTTCCATTATCATTTCTCTTATTAGCTTTGCACTCTCAACGTCAAGACCAGAAGTTGGCTCGTCAAGGAACAGTATTGCAGGCTCGTTTATCAAAGCCATGCACAAAATAAGTCTTTGTTTCATTCCTTTAGA
>Ga0315280_10003326_pt1 | contig 24827 bp, 21 predicted proteins | sample YL17G06_40_MG_FD_203697 | JGI IMG/M metagenome (GOLD analysis project Ga0315280, IMG submission 203697) | Sediment microbial communities from Yellowstone Lake, YNP, Wyoming, USA - YL17G06_40 | ecosystem: Environmental > Aquatic > Freshwater > Lake > Sediment | place: USA: Wyoming | collected...
CGGCCAGTTCCGCTTCTTGAGCCTCATTCCCGGGAAATATATTCTTGTCGTCACGCACCCGGATATGACGCCGATCAATGAAAAAGAAGACGTCATCATCAGGCTTGACCGCTCGGCGCAGGTCGATGTGATCATGGTTGCGATCGGCAAAGTGGCCGAAGAGATCACGGTCACGGCCAAATCGCCGATCATCGATCTCAAATCCACGGAGATCTCGGCCAACTGGCAGAAAGAGGTCGTCGAGAGGCTTCCTCTGGGCCGGTCCTACGCGTCCCTCTTCCAGCTGGCCCCGGGCGTTGCCGACAACCGTGACTTCGCCCCAAACGCCGGCGGAAACAAGCAGGACAACGTCTTCTTCTATGACGGCTCGAACATCACCAACCCGTTCTTCGGCTTCCTCGGCGCGAATTTCTCCGAGCTCGACATCGCCGAGGTCAATATCAAACGGGGCGCCATCAGCGCCGAGTTCGGCCGCGCGGCGGGAATGGTCACGAACGCCATCACGAAGTCCGGAACGAACACATTCGCGGGCACGCTGCGGTTCGTTTTCGAGCCCGCAAGCTTCACCTGGAAAAGCAAAGACCCGAATATCGTCACCAAATACAACAGCTATAACCCCGCGTTTTCGCTGGGCGGTCCCATCATCAAGGATAAGGTCTGGTTCTATGCCTCAGGCAACATTCCGCGCACGACGACAACCGGTCGAATCAACAACCTCGGCCCCGTGCCCGACGCCAAAACGGATTCGAACGAGCTCTTCTTCAAATTGAGCGCGAATCCGCTCCCTAACCATCTCATCGTCGCCAGTATCCGGAACAACGATTACAGCGACAAGAACGCTGGCGTCGGTGTCAATGACCACCCCGACGTTTCTATCACCGGGGAAGGTCTGAGCCGGATCATCTTCTTCTCCTGGACCTGGACGATGACCCAATCCACGTACCTCGAATTGAAATACGATCATGTCGCTGAGAATTATAAAAGCGTGCCCAACAAGAGCCTCGGCTACCAACCGGCCTTCGACCCGACCCATCCCGAGCGGATGGGTTATTTCCAAACGGCCGCGAACTACATCGTCGGCGGCGCCACGACGTCCGGACAATATGTCGGGGGCGCGTCCGAGTACAACACCCAGAACTTCTTCCGCGATGAACTCAAACTGGCCCTGAGCCAGTATCTGGATTTTACCGGACATTCTCATCTGATCAAAGCCGGCTTCGGGTTCGATGATGGCGGCGAATATCTGGAAAGGCTCGCCAACGGCTGGGGCAGTATCATTTATTACCCGGCGCTGTCCTCGTCGATCGATCCGCTCAAACGGCCCGGATTCCGCGCTCGGTATTATCCCCAACAGGCTCCCCAGGATTCGCGCGGCCGGACCTATTCGATCTTCCTCCAGGACACGATCAGCATTGGGGAGCGCCTGACGCTGATGCTGGGCGTCCTCGCCAACCGAGACGAATTCAGCACCGAGACGGCCGGAGGGAAGAAAACATTCCTGACGTTCAATTTCGACAAAGAGATCCAACCCCGTCTCGGTTTTACGTACCAGATCAGCAAGAAGATCCGCGACAAGATCTACGCCAATTTCGGCCGCTACAACAACATGGACAACCGCTCTCTCGCCCGCGCCGCGGCGCCGCTCCGTGTCTATCGCCAGGACGCCTATTTCCTGCGCGAGGATGGGAGAAAGATCTACGACCTGCCCCAGGCGTCGGAGACCGGAAAGGTCATCTTGCCCGGCCTCAAGCCGACGTATACGGATGAGTATGTCGTCGGCTACAGCCGCCCGATCGGAAGAGATTGGAGCCTCGAGGTTTGGGGCCAGTACCGGAACGTGAAGCACGTCATCGAGGATTATCCGACCGTCAGCCGCGACACGTCTCCCGGAAAGTTTGTGTACGGCAACCTGGACGGCGACCTCAAGGATATCAACGGCAACATCGTCGCTACGGGCGCCTTGGCCAAACGGGAATACACTGCCGCGAGCATCGAGGTCAAAAAGCAGTGGTCGGATCATTGGTCCTTGACCGCCATGTACACCTGGAGCAAGCTCTATGGGAACTGGGACCTCGATTATGCCCCCGGGACGTCGCTATTCTACGCGTCGTCTTATATCGAAGACGCGCCCGGGCTGTATATCGAAGACCCGTTGCGGACGGGATACGCGGCCGGAGACCGGACGCATGTTTTCAAGCTCTTCGGCGCCTGGGAGTTCATGAAGAATTTCAATATCGGCGGATATCTTCGGGTCCAGAGCGGCCGGCCTTGGGAAGCCCGGATCAAAGATTATTATGGCAACTACTATAGATACATTGAGCCCGCGGGTTCGCATCGGCTCGACACCTGGACCAACCTGGACTTCCAAGTCACCTATACGATCCCGCTCGGAGGACGGTTCCAGGGCGTCATTGAAGCCCGGATGATGAATCTTCTGGGCCCGCAAACGGTAATGTCCATCGATATGCGCTCCGATCAGCCGACCTTCCAGAACCCGACCTCCTACGCGTCGCCGAGGAAGTTCGCTCTGTCGTTCTACGTCAACTTCTGAGTCCGGCGAAAACAGATTACAGGCTTGATTCAGGTTTTACTCCTACATATTTTGTGGATCCTCGTTTACCCGATGCAATTTCGTTTACTACCTATAGCAAAGCCCCTATCTGAGATCAATGAGAAGGACCGGAAGGGAGGATTTCTTTTTTAGAAGGGCAAAAAACAAAAGATAGACAGAGCCACATGGGATGTCATAGGAAAGAGAAGGGGGAGGAAAATATCCTCCCCCCTCAGACATATTTATAAGAAGGAGTGAACTCTTAAGCTGCCCTTCCTAAGGATGTCAACGATTCAGCCACTCTGCCCACGGCCAAAATGTAGGCGGCCTCTCTCATCGTGACGTTGTACTTTTCCATGGTGCCGAGGACGTCCCAGAAGGCCTTCTTCATCTTCTTTTCTGTCTTTTCGTGAATTTCTTCTTCAGAGTAAAAATATCGCGCCAGGTTTTGGACCCATTCGAGATAAGAAACGGTGACGCCTCCCGCATTAGCCAGGATATCCGGCGCGACAAACACCTTCTTTTCCTTCAATATTTCATCCGCCTCCAGAGTGGTCGGTCCGTTGGCCCCCTCAAGAACAATTCTCGCTTTGACTTTGTCGGCGTTGTCCCTATTGATCTGGCCTTCCACGGCTGCCGGGATAAGAATGTCACAGGCAAGCGCGATCAAGCTTTCATTATCGATCGGTTCTGTCTCCGGGAAGTTGACGATGCTGCCGGTCTGAGCCACCTGCTTTTCCAGCTCAAAGGGATCTATCCCTTTTTCACTTTGAATCCCGCCGAAGATATCGGTGACAGCGATGATTTTGCAGCCGGCTTTATGCACCAACTTGGCAATGGAAGACCCGACATTGCCGAACCCAAGGATGACCACTTTCTTCCCTTCGAGAGGGAACTTAAGGTATTTCGAAGCTTCTTCAAGGACAAAAAACAGCCCTGTGCCCGTTGCCATGGCTCTTCCTAAGGACCCCCAAAGATTGACTGGTTTGCCGGTAACGACAGCGGGTTCAAAATACCCCTTGCCATGGCTGTAGGCATCGGCGATCCAGGCCATGGTCTGGGCATTGGTGAACATATCCGGTGCGGGAATATCCTTATAAGGGCCGATGATATCTATTATGGCCAAGGTGTATTCTTTGGTCAGCTTCTTGAGCTCGTTCTCCGACATCTTCAACGGGTCGCAGATGATGGCCCCTTTGCTACCGCCGAACGGGAGATCGAGCACAGCGCATTTCCAGGTCATCCAGGTTGCCAGCGCCTTGCACTCGCTTATAGAGGCGTTCGAGCTGTACCGGATTCCCCCTTTGGCCGGGCCGCGGACAGTGGAGTGCTGAACCCTGAATCCGGTGAAGGTTTCTGCGCGGCCGTTGTCAAGCGTGATGGCCACATGGACGGTGAGTTCCTTTTCTGGATATTTCAGTCTCTGGTAAACCCATGGCTCAAGGTCCAAAAAGGAAGCCGCCCGCTCGAATTGAAGCGTGGCCTCGAGAAACGGATCATATTCCTTTTCTCTCAAACCAGGAATCGGGCTGATGTATCTGATTTTTGCCTCTTGTGCCATGGACGTCTCCTCTTTAACCAATTTCTTTGACCAGGAGCTTCAGCAGCTTATCATAGCCCGACTTCTGGAACTGAAGGATAGGGATTTTCTTTCCCTGATGATAAAGGTATTTGCCCTCCAGCCGAACCCTTTTCTTTTCCCGCGGTTTTTTGGCAACTATTTTGCAGATATCAGGCCAAGGAATGACTTCGGCCAATTGGCCCTCTGCTGCCTCAGGGAACGATTCTTCCTTGATTTTTTTGATTGCATTTGATGATTTTGTATGAATGCTCATTTGGACCTCCTTGTTTGAGCGCACCATAATACAAGCAATTCCCGTGCCAAGGCTTAACCTATTGAAAATAAAAGAATTAGATTTTTATGAAAGGCGTACTATAGCATAATGCAATAGTGCATTTCGCAACTGTCCAGGTCTTTTTCTCTTTTTTCTGCTTTATTAGGAACGCTCCCGGTGTTTGAGCTTCCTGAAAAGCGAGGTGGGATGGATCCCCAGGATTTTGGCGGCCCGGGATTTGTTCTGGCCGGTCGAGGCAAGGACTTTTTCGATATATTTCTTCTCCAGTTCCTCAAGCGTTAAGAATGAGTCCTGAGGGAGAATTTTTTCCAAGACTGTATTTCGTGGAGATTCCCTGTAGTTTCTGATCTCCGGCGGAAGATGAGTGAACTGAACCTCTTCTTCAGAGTAGAGAGACAGGATTCTTTCGATGATATTCTTGAGTTCCCTGACATTGCCCGGCCAGGGATAAGAAAGCATAGCCTGAGCAGCGTCTTGAGAAATCCCCTTAAAAGACCGCCGGAGCTCCTGATTAAATTCATGGATGAAAAGGAGGGTCAGAGGGAGAATATCTTCCTTCCGTTCCCTCAGGGGAGGAATGCAAAGGGGGACAACATTTAGCCTGTAAAAAAGGTCCGACCTGAATTCACCCCGTTCGGTGGCCTTGGCCAGGTCTGTGTTGGTGGCGGCGATGACGCGAATGTTGACTTTGATTTGCTGCGATCCCCCCAGCCGGGTAAAAGTGCCCTCCTCCAAAACCCGGAGAATCTTCGCCTGGAGATTAAGAGACATGTCACCGATTTCATCAAAGAAGATGGTCCCTTCATCGCCTTTTTCAAGAATCCCGATCTTTCTCTTTTTGGCATCCGTAAAAGCGCCCGCCTCGTAGCCGAATAACTCACTTTCCAGAAGGTTTTCCGGAATGGCGGCGCAGTTGATCTCTATGATGGGCTTTTCAGCCCTGGGGCTGTGATAGTGGATGGCCTTGGCAAGAAGCTCTTTCCCCGTCCCGCTTTCTCCCTGAAGGAGCACCGTCGTCTTTTCCGATGCGGCCACCCTTTTAGCCATCCCGATAACATCTTTCATCTTCTTGCTCTCGGCGCTGATTTTCCCGAAATAATAACGGCCTTTTTCTGACTCAAGGTGTTCCAGGACTCTTATCCGTAAAGAGAGAGTCTCCAGGGCACGCCGGATGGCGTTTTTCAAATCGCTTATTTTAAAGGGCTTCAACAAATAGTCATAGGCGCCTAATTTCATAGATTCGACCGCTTTTTCCAGGATCTCATAGGCGCTCATCATGATGACAATGGTTTCTCGTTCGATCTCTTTGATGCGTTTGAGGACTTCGATCCCAGAAATCCCGGGAAGCATCAGATCCAGAAGAACAAGCTGGGGCTTATATTTTTCAAAAATCTCCAGGGCTGTCTCGCCGGAGTTGGTGACCAGGACCTCGTAGTCCTCTTTTTCCAGGGCCTTTTTCAGGTTATTCAGAGTGAGAATCTCGTCATCAACGATCAGGATGGAATGCGTGCTCAAAAGATGACCTCCTCATCCTTTGTGAGGATTTTGCCTTTCTGCCGGAGGGGAAGCACAATCGAAAATGTCGTGCCTTTCCCGACCTCGCTCCGGACAAAAATATCTCCGTTGTGGTTCTTGATGTAGCTCAAGCTGATGCTCAGTCCGAGCCCCGTGCCCTGGCTTTTTTTGGTGGTAAAAAACGGGTCAAAGATCTTTTTGAGATTCTCCGGAGGGATGCCGATGCCCGTATCAGATATATCGATCTGGATGAGCTCTTTGAATTTGACTTTTGACGTCTCCGCTCGGAGCTCTCCGCCGTTGAGCATGGATTGGGCGGCATTGATGAACATGTTCGTCAGGACCTGCCTGATCTGATTCAAGTCGGCAGTGATTTGAGGCACGGAAGGAGGGAGATTTTTTTCTATTTTGACGTTCCTGAAGATAGGCTGATGGCTTAAAAAGGAAAGTGTATCCTCGACAAGCTGATTTATGTTCACTTTGGTGAATTGAGGCGGCGTCGGCCGGGCGAAATTGAGCAGGCCTCGGATGGTCTCGGAGATCCTGTAAACATTCTCCAGGACAACTTCAATTTCCTGTTTTTCGGCCTCAGCTTTGGCTCCATCACGAAGAATTTCGAGATAAGAAGAGATGCCTAAGAGAGGATTGTTGATCTCGTGGGCGGCTCCGAGAGCAAGCTGGCTTAGGGCGGAGAGCTTTTCATATTCGGCCAGCTGCTCATGGAGTTTTTCCCGTTCGGTGACGTTTTCGATGAGGATGCTCACGCCCAGAATTTTGCCGCGGGCATCCTCGACCGGGAAGAAAGAGAGGTTGAAAAATTCATCGCCTTTGTGCCGGTCAATTTTTTTCTTCTCGATCCGGTTGGGCTTGCCTCTGAAAATAGTGTTTTCAAAAGCCAATTCGATATCTTTGTCGTTGAGCCAGGGCAGCGCCTGAAAAATGTCCTGCCCTTTCCTCAAATCTTTAAGGTTGAACAGATGTCGGATCTCTCTGTTGAAGTGAGTGATTTTTCCGGATGAATCCAGGCCGATGACACCCAGGGAAATGCTGTCCACGAGATTCGTGATGTACTCTTCGGAGAGCCGGAGTTCCTGAGCCAGGAGTTCGCTTTCCTCGGCTCTCTTTTCGAGCTCGACGTTCATCGTGTCGACTTCTCTTTTCTTGGCCCGCGCCTCATCCAGGGCTCGGCGAAGATTGACCGTCAATTTCCGGAGGAGGGATGTTGTTCTTCTTGAATATAGGTTCGAAATGATGACAAGCAAGACGAAGAAAGGAATGAAGAGATAGAGAACGATTTTATTCACCTCTTTAAGAGGCAGAAGCGCTTCCTTCAGATCCATCTCCGAGACAAGATAGTCATCGAATCCGGAGAGCCTCTCATAAGCGCAGAGGACTTTCTGACCGCGATAATCCACGTGCGTTTTGACTCCTCTGGCCCCGGTGTGAGGATTTCCTTCTTTTTCGTAATAGCCCTTGTTTTTGAAAGGGGTGCCGCCCAGTTTAGTCGGTGAAAGAAGTGTGCCCTGGGCATCGGCCAGGAAGAGTTCGCTCGTCTCTCCGATCCTGAGGTCGAAGAGAAGGTTGTAAAAGCTATTCAAGTCCAAGGAAGCCGCCAGGACGCCTATCGCCTGGCTCTTCCGGTTCATCAAGGGATGGGAAAGGATCATGACCGAAGACTCGAGCATCTCGGAGTAAAAAATCCCTGAGTTAAAGAATTTTCCGCTCCTGGAAACCTGGAAATACTCTCTGTCAGAGATGTTGCCGCTGAAATCTGTGTTGATGGAGAGAACGATATTGCCCTCAAGATCAGCGATGATGAGAAAATCGTACCATTTTTTCTCGTTGAGAAGAGATTTCAGGAACGGCGCGAAGCTCAAGACATCCTCGATCTTGTCAACATTTAAGCGAGAGATGGATTTGAGGTCGATCTGCCTGTCTTCGAGGAAGATATTTATCGTTTTGTTGTTCTCTGTGACCGTCTCGGCCAGCCTGTTGTAGATTTGATTTTTGATGAGGGAAGAAACCTCAAAATTGACGCTTAGATAAAGCAACAAAAAAGGGCTGACAAAGAGGATGATGGTTAAAAGAGTATTCCTTGAAGTCAGCTTTCTATAGTCGGTTTCTTCCTGAAACTTGAGGCCCATTTATCATACCATCTCTTGAAATATGTCATTTTATCAAAAAAAATGAGATTTGTAATATTTTTCCGCAAATAAAACGAGTTGCCCTCTTTCTCCATTTTTTATAAAATGACACAAAATAAAGATGAAAATAAACGCTCTTCTTAAGTCCATGAGGCCGGTCCAGTGGACCAAGAACCTCTTTGTCTTTGCAGCCTTGATTTTTGCCCAGAAGTTCTTCTCTGTCCCGCTTCTCCTCAAATCATTTGCCGCCTTTCTCGTGTTTTGCCTTGTTTCCGGAGCCCTTTACATTTTCAATGACCTCCAGGATAGAGAAGAGGATCGAGCTCATCCCAAGAAATCGAAGAGGCCGATTGCCAAAGGAGAAATCGGCAAAACCGAGGCGCTCGCTGTCTTTGTGCTTTTGGCCGGCGGCGCTCTTATCGCTGCCTTTTTCCTCAACAGATATTTTTTTATCGCTGTCGTCATTTATTTTTTCCTCCAGTTAGGCTATTCCCTGAAGTTGAAGCAGGTCGTTATCCTTGACATCTTCGTTATCGCCGCCGGGTTTGTCATCCGCGTCGTTGCGGGCGGTCTTGTTATCGATGTCCCAATCTCTTCCTGGCTGCTCATTTGCACGACGCTGCTGGCTCTTTTCCTGGCCATGGGCAAAAGGCGGCATGAGCTTGTACTTCTTGAAGATCGGGCGACAGACCACAGGCCTATTCTTAAGGAGTACAGCGCCTACCTTCTTGACCAAATGATTGCTGTCGTGACAGCCTCCACCCTCATTGCTTACTGCCTTTACACAATCAGCGCGGAGACAGTGGAAAAATTCGGGACCGAACATCTTGTCTGGACTTCCGCTTTTGTCCTCTATGGCATCTTCCGTTATCTCTACCTCGTCCATCAAAAAGGAAAAGGGGGGAGCCCGGAGGAGCTCATCCTTCAAGACAAGCCACTGCTCCTGAACATCGTTCTCTGGATCGGAGCGGTCATTCTTATTTTATACCTGAGGTAAAAAACAGATGTCCCGTGCTAAAGTTGCTGTTTTGAAAACGTCCCCAGAAACGGTTCTTGCCGACTACAAGAAGCTGATGCACCTGGCGGAATACCAGAAATACCTGCCCAAAGACAAGGACACGGCCCTTAAAATCAATATTTCCTGGCACTATTTTTATCCCGCCTGCTCTACACCTCCTTGGCAGCTCGAAGGAGTCATCAAGACTTTGCTTGAGGATGGCTATAAAAAGGAGCTCATTCACGCTTGCCACAACCGGACAGTGGTTGTCTCAGCCAGACGAGGAGAGAGAAACAACAAACACTTTCCGGTCGTCCAAAAATATGGGTTGCGGAACATTCATCTTTATGAAAACGAGGAATGGATAAGATATGAGCCGAAGGGAAAGATGAGGGTTTTGGACCAAATCTTTCCGCAAGGCATCGAGATTCCCAAGCGGCTTATTGGTGAAAATATCATCCATCTTCCGACGATGAAAACGCACGTCTTCACCACCATGACGGGCGCGATGAAGAATGCCTTCGGCGGTCTGCTCCATGAGAAAAGACACTGGACTCATTCAGTGATCCATGAGACTCTGGTTGACCTTTTAACTATACAGAAGGAAATTCATACGGGAATCTTTGCCGTTATGGATGGGACCATCGCCGGCGATGGTCCGGGTCCGCGGTGCCTGATCCCCCATATCAAAGATTATATCTTGGCCAGCGCCGATCAGGTAGCTATAGACGCCGTGTCCGCCAAAATGATGGGTTTTGAACCCCTAAACCTTCCTTTCATCCGCTTGGCCCATGAGTCCGGCCTGGGCTGCGGTGATACGAAAGAGATCGAGATCGTGGGCGAGGATATCAGAAAGGTTAATTTTCACTTCCAGGCTTCGAGGAATACGTTTGCCAGCTACGGCCAGAAACTCATCTACTGGGGGCCGCTCAAACCTTTGGAAAAATTTTTGCTCAGGACAGTCCTTGCCCCCTGGTCTTATGTCGCTTCAGTCATCTTCCATGACTGGATTTGGCATCCCTCGATCGGCCGGGAAAGGACAAAAAGATTCCTTAAAACCTCCTGGGGCGAGCTGTTCCAGAGATACTGACCGGTCGCTTTTCAGAGGCTCTCCCTCGCTCAATCCTGAAAAATCTGGGGACCGTCATCGTTGAGAACCATCCCCATTTTTATACAAATAATCAACCTGGGGAGTTCTTGAGGAAATGAAGGCTTTTGGGCTCCTTCTCAAGGTAATAGATGATCAGGCTCTGCAGGGTTTTCCTGATGGATTCAAGCTGGCCGGCCGCAAAAGGCAGCTCACCTTTTTTGGGGGGAGGATTTTTCTTAGCCCAGATTAGGAAAGGAACAATCTCAGGCGAAATCGCCTCCTTTTTTTGGGGAGCGCAGCTCGGACAATAGACCCCGTCCATTTTTGGGGAAAGCCAGCCTCCCTCGAGAAGTTTCTTTTGGCACTTCTTGCATCTCCGGAAATCGGGAAGCAAACCATTGATCTGGAGAAACCAGGCTTCAAAATAGCGGCTCAAAAGGTCGAGGTCTCCTTTTTCTTTGATAGCCTGCAGGGTGGAGAGGAAAAGCCTAAAGAGGAGATCCTCCTTGGCCCGCGAGGGAAAAAATTCCTCAACAAGCTCGACAAAATAAGAAAGCGTGCAGGATGTTTTGTAATCCTCGTGAACTTCGAAGAAAGACTCGATGAGGTCGCACTGACTCACAGTCACCAGCTCCTTCCTTTCTTTCTCATAATAAAAGATTTTGACCAGAGACATGGGCTCGAGGCTGCTTCCAAAACGGTTCCCGAATTTCCGCGCTCCTTTGGCCATCCCCCTGAGGAGGCCTTTATCGCGGGAAAAGAAAACGACGATTTTATCCTGGTCGCCGACGTTGAAGCTGCGCAAGACGATGGCTTCGGATTGGTCGATCGGCATGGGTTATCTAAGGGCTAAGCCACAAAAGTAATATTCAGCGCTCTTATTCTCTCTCTCAGCCTGGCCTCGTCGATTTTCAAGTCAGAAGCTGCCTTGGGAATTTCCCAGTTGTTTCTCATCAGAGCGCGGTGGATATAACGCCTTTCAAACTGCTCTTGGGCCCTCTCCAGGGAATGACCTTCGAAAAAGTCAGAGATAGGCTCGAATTCTCTTGTCTCGACAAGAAGAGAGAGATGAGAGCTCGTGATCTCTTCTTCTTGCACCATAATGACGAACCTCTCGATAACGTTCATCAGCTCGCTGACATTTCCGGGCCAAATATATTTCAGGAATGCGCCCATGGCCTCTCGGCTCATGGTTTTGGCCTTCTTACCGTATTCTTCACAGAAATGCTTGAGAAAATGGTCGATCAAAAGAGGGATATCTTCGGTCCTCTCTCGCAGCGGTGGAAGGGTCAGGGGAATAATGTTGAGCTTGAAGTATAAATCTTCCCGGAATCTCCCTCGGCCGATGAGCTCCCTTAGATTCTTGCTCGTCGCAGCGATGATGCGCGTGTTGAACGGTATTAGCTCTGTTGTTCCCAAAGGCTCGAACGTTTGCTCTTCCATAGCTCGGAGGAGCATAGCCTGAATTTTTAAGCTCAGGTCGCCGACCTCATCCAGAAAAAGCGTCCCCTCATCAGCCAGCAGAAGCTTTCCTTTTTTATCCTTATGGGCCTGAGGGAAAGCTCCTTTGACATAGCCGAAAAGCTCGCTTTCCATCAGGTTGTCAGGAACCGCAGAACAGTTGACCTCCATAAACTTTTTCTCTTTGCGCGGACTGTGTTGGTGAATCAGACGGGCAACCAGTTCTTTACCTGTGCCGTTTTCTCCAAAGATCAAAACGCGGCCGCTGGAGGAAGCCGCCCTGTCGATTCCTTCTTTCAACTTTTGCATGGAACGGCTTTGGCCCACGAGATAATATTTGGATCTCTGCTTTTCGCGGAGCCGGATATTTTCTTCCTCTAACTTTTTCTGCCGCAGGGCATTCCCGACTGTAAGGACGACTTTTTCCAGCGAAAGGGGTTTCTCCAGAAAATCATGAGCCCCGAGCTTAGTCGCTATGACGGCTGTCTCGATCGTTCCATGGCCCGAGATCATCACCACCTGCGGGTTCTCCTCCATCGTTTTTATTTTTTTTAGAGCATCGATTCCACTCATCCCGGGAAGCCAGATATCAAGCAAGACAAGGTCGACGTTTTGACTCTTCAGCAATTCCAGGCCTTCTTCTCCTGTCTCTACGGTTTTCACCAGAAAGCCCTCATCCTCCAGGATCCCTTTGAGAGAAGAGCGGATACTGGCTTCGTCGTCGATAATCAATATTTTTTCTTTGGTCATGCGGGAAGTTGGATAATGAATCTGGCGCCTGTCGGAGAGTTATTCTCCACGCGGATCGTTCCGCTGTGTTCTCTAATGATTTGGCTGGCGATGGAGAGCCCCAAGCCCGTGCCCTTCTTCTTGGTCGAGAAGTAGGGCAGGAAAAGCTTGGTTTTGTCCTCGAGCGAAATCCCTGGGCCCGTGTCGGAGATCTCGATATTCACCTGCTGTTGCTTCTTCTCGAAAAATGCCTGAACCTTGATTTTCCCTTTTTTGTTCATGGCCTCGATGGCGTTGTCAAAAATATTGATCAAGACCCTTTTCATCTGCTCGGGGTCGAGCTGGAGGGAAGAGGGAAGATCCGAAGCCAGGTCAACCTCAAATTCGATCTGGGCAAAGATGCCTCGGAAAAGGGAAATCGTCTGATCCACGAGGAGGCGGAGGTCGGCGGGCCTCAGCTCAACCTTGGGCATCCGGGCAAAATTAGAAAACTCATCAACGAGGGACTTGATAGTTCGGGCTTCCTGGATAATCGTCTTGGCTCCTTCCTCGATGACTTCCGGAGAGCTCTGGTCATTCTTCCTCAGCGTTTTGATAATCCTCTCGGCCGAGAGCTGAATCGGCGTCAATGGGTTCTTGATCTCATGAGCCACTCTCTGGGCAACCTCCTTCCAGGTGGCCATTTTTTGAGCTTTGATCAGCTGAGTGAGGTTGTCGAACACGACAATCATCCCCGAGAAACCGCCATCGGATTGCTGCAGGGGGGAAAGGGCCAAGGCCACAGTTGTTGTCTGTCCGTTAGAAAAAATGTGGATTTCCTTTTCGGCCAGCCTGTATTTGTTCTTCATTCCCCAGGCAATATTTTTGACGACCTCACTGTATTTGCTCTCATTGAGAACTTCACTGAAACTTTTTCCTATGGGATTCCTTTCCTCTAAGGCCAGCATATCTCGAGCTGATGGATTGATGGTGGTGATATTGCCTTGGGCGTCCAGAGTGATCACCCCCGTGGTGATATTGTTGAGGACAGTCTCGATATATTGCTTTCGGTTTTCGAGCTCTGAGGTTTTTTGGGCGATGTACATCTGGCTTTCTTTGAGGTCATAGATCATCTGGTTAAAGGAGTCGATGAGAGTCCCCAACTCGTCGGACGCGGGGTCTTCGACGTGCACATTCAAGTTTCCTTTGGAGACTTCTTTGGTCGCCTGGGCGAGTTTTTCGATCGGAACCGTAATCCCTTTGGCAAGATGGAGGCCGATCCAGCTGGCAGCGAAAACAATGAGCAGCGTGATGAACATCAGGCTGATGACATAAAAGGTCTTGACCGTGATTTTTTGCGGGACGAGAAGGCGGTATCTTTGGACGTAGGAGTTGATATTATTGATCTTTTGGGCGTAGCTCTGAGGGAAGAATTTTCCTGTCGTCACCAGGACATTCCCTTCATTGAGAATGTGAAATGAGACTCCCCGGCGGATCATCTCTCCGTTCCCCATAGGCTCGATGCTCCGAAAAATCTCGCCTAACTGAGCTCTCTGCACCATATTGACCTGGATGGACTTGTAGTTTTGCAGGGGCAGGTTGGGGTTGAGGTAGGTGAACAGCTCTTCGTCTTCTAAGTAGATGCCGATTTCATCCACTCTGTATTCGGTGAGCTTTCCCCTTATAAAATCTCTGAGGAGAAGCCTATTCTCCAGTTGGACGAGCTTTTGCCTTTTGATGTCATTGCTGAGCTCGAGGGCGTAATGATAGGCCGTTTCTTCGGCGCTGGCGTAAACTCCATCAGCCAGGCTCTTGGTATCTTCGAGGATTTTATCAAAGGGAGTCTTAAACCAGAGTTCGATATTGCGGCTGATGAGGTCGCTGGCAAAAAAGAAAAGAAGAAGGGTGGGGATCAAGGAGAGAGCGATGAAAAATAAAACAAGTTTCGTCTTGAAATGGGAGCCGACGACTTTCTGTTTTCTTTCAAGGTAAAGCTTGACCAGGTTCCTTCCCAGGACAAAGAGGAGGACAAGAAAGAGCAGGAGGACAATGATCTGCATGGAGGAAAGAAGGACGTCCGTGACGGATGTGGGGGAGAATTCCTGCGACTCACGAATAAAAAACTCGATGGCAAAAAAGAGGATGACGAGCAGAATGATAAAAGCCCCGATGAACCGCGGACCCTTTTTCTTCAAATTCTCCATCGCTCTTAGCCTTTATTCTCCTCTTCCGGAACGAGAAATGTGCGGTAATTATCCAGTGTAATCCTGATATCCTTGCGCACAGTGCCCATCGTGCCGAAAGGCTTGGCCTTTTTCCCATTGATGGTAAAAATTAATCCTCCGGCATTGCCCAGGTTAAAAACCAATTCCTGCTCAGCTTTGACCTGGAGGATTTCTCCTCGGCTCTTAATTCCATCCCAGACTATTTTCCCGTCAGCATAGAGCTGGATCCAGGTCTCCTCGAGAAAAGATATTTTTAGGTTGAGACTTTTGACCTCTTCGACCACTGGCTCCTGAGCAGGAGCTTCAACCGGCTTAGGAGGCAAAGATGGAGAGAGAACTTGAGGCTTTGGCGTTGGCGTGGACACGGCGCTTTTTCCAGGGGAAGAGATGAAGACGTAGTAGAGAAACGCAGCAAGCACCACAACAACCGGAGTGAGAAAAAGAATCAGCATTCTTTTCCGGGTGAGAACCCGGGGCGGATTTAACTTTTTCTTGGGCTCATTATCCAGAGGATATTCTTCAAAGAGGAGCATTTCCTGGTATTTGTTGAGCAGTTGATTTTCGTCTAAGCCGACGCTTTTGGCATAGGAGCGAAGAATGGCACGGACAAAAAATTTGCCGGGGATGATTTCCAGATGATCTTCTTCGAGGGCCTGGAGAAATTTCAGGCTGATGCGGGTGGAATCAGCGATCTCTTTGACGGAGATTCCTCTAAGTTCTCTTTCTCTCTTGAGTTCCTGCCCGAGGGAAGCCATTTGCCAAAATTGTAGGTCAATCTCTTCATCGTGTCAACAAACGGCTCGGACCCAAAATTGATGGGAACAGAAGTCGTTGATTTGCGCGTCATTGCGAGACCCCGAAGGGGCGTGGCAATCTCATCGTAAGTTGTTGAGATCAGCACGCTTCGCTCGTGATGACATTTTTCTATCAATTTCGGGTCGGACCAGGTAGTTCAAAACATGTTGATTTTCCCCGGCGTGAAAAATCAACTCCCATGCGAGCGGCAGCGAAGCAATCTCAAGGCGCAATGACGAGATCGCTTCGTCGCTGCACTCCTCGCAACGCCCGCTTCGCCTCCGGATGACCTTCTTCGCGCACACCCCTCGCCTTGGTATTAATATAATTGCCCAGGCCTTTGGCTTCTCTTAGATCAATTTCGATCAATTTTGAGAATGGTATATAATCAATAATGTATCAGATTAAGCAAGAGCTACTGGAATGAACCTGAAAAGGGCCATACGACTTCAGGCGGAACTCGCCTGCAAATTGATCCTAAAATGGGAGGGCGGCGTTATCCGTTACGTCGCAGGAGCTGACTTTGGCTACGATCAAAAGGAACATAAGATCGGCGCTGTCATTGTGGTGATGAAACTCCCTGAGTTTGAAGTTGTCGAGGTCGCTAAGGCTGTCCGAAGAGTCACGATGCCCTACATTCCCGGATTCTTGGCTTTCCGGGAAGGCCCGGTGTTTTTTGAGGCTTTCCGCAAAGTCAAGCATCGGCCTGATGTGACACTTCTCGACGGCAATGGGATCGCCCACCCTCGGAGAATGGGATTGGCGTCTTATGTGGGAGTAGTCTTGGATATTCCCACGATAGGATGCGCCAAAAAGCCATTCTTCCCTTTTGCCCTCCCTGCCGAGCGAAGAGGGGCCTTCACTCATTTCAAGAACAAAAACAAAGAAAGGGTCGGATTTTGCTTAAGAACACGCGCGGGCGTCAAGCCTGTTTTTGTTTCCCCGGGTCACCGGATAAATTTTCCCCTGGCCCGAAAGATCGCCCTGGACTGCGCCAGATTCAGGATTCCCGAGCCTATCCGAGAGGCTCATAGATTGAGCCAGGAGCTGTTTCGGCCGTGAGGTAAGCTTCTGTTTGAAGCGGCCTGCCCTCAGATCTTCAAGAAGCGCGAGAGAGAGCTCAGGCTCCCTAAGAGTCCCATCAAGGCGCTCCCCCCAATGAGTCCCAGAAATTGAGAAAGGGAGAGATAGCGAAAGTTGATTATCTCCTGAAGAGCACCTAAGGAATGGCCCAAGTAAAGAGGAAAAAGCTTGATCAAAAGGAAGAGCAGCGCCAGGGAGAGCGCGCTCCCCAGAATTCCCAAAGTGAGTCCCTCCAGGAGAAAGGGGAGCCTGATAAAAGTGTTGGTGGCGCCCACAAGGCGCAGGATCTCGATCTCGCTTTTGCGGGCGAAGACATTGAGCCTGATGACGTTGGAGATGATAAAAAATGAGGCTAAAACCAATATGCCGCCGAGGAAAAAACCGACAGCCTTGGCTAGTCGGCTCAGCGATTGCATTTTCTCGACCCAATCCCGGTTGAATTGGACATCTTCTACCCCGGCCAGCCCTTTGATTTGTTGGATGAAGGTGGGGACTTCTTCAGACATGAAGGCTTCCTTGCGGAGGGTTGCTTCGAAGGAAGCGGGAAAGGGGTTCGATTTCAAGTTCTTCAGGATCTCTTCGAGCTCGGGAAAGTTCTTCTCGAATCTCTCCAACGCCTGCTCGCGGCTGACATATTTCAGGTGAACGACTGCGGGAGACGTTTTTATTCTTTCTTCGAGAAGACCGAGTTGCTTGGCCGAAATATCGGGGTCGAGGAAAAAAACCACGATCATGTTCTCGGAAAGCTGGTTGGCCATGTATTGAAGGTTATTGGAAAGGGAAAAAAAGACCCCCACGATGAGGAAAGAAAGACATATGATGGTGATGGAGAAGATATTCCGAGCCCTGTACTGCCAGAGGTTGTTCAGGGCATCGCGAAGAAAATATTTTATTTTTTGGAGGATGGCAGGACTTCCTTTCCGATAATTTTTCCTTTAAACAAAAATAATATCTTATCGCCGAAATGGCGGATGAGTTCCTTATCGTGACTGCAGATAATGACGGTCGTTCCTTGTCTGTTGATCTCCTTGAAAACGCTGATGATCTCAAAAGCGAGCTCCGGGTCTAAATTACCTGTCGGTTCATCCGCTAAAAGAATCTGCGGGTTGTTCACCACAGCGCGGGCAATGGCCACACGCTGTTGTTCTCCGTAGGAGAGGTGAGAGGGATATTCCCACATCTTCTGATGGAGATTGACCATCCTCAAGGCGTTAAAGACCCTGCGGCGGATTTCTTTAATCGAGATTCCGAGAACATGAAGGCCGAGGGCAACATTGTCAAAGACTTTTTTGTGGAAGAGTAGCCGGAAGTCTTGGAAGACGATGCCCATCGTCCTTCGGAGCCTATAGATCTTGTGGTCGGGAAGGCGCAGGATGTTGACGCCATCGATAACAATTTGGCCGCGGGTCGGCAGGATCTCGCGAAAAATGATTTTGAGGAGAGTCGATTTTCCTGAGCCGCTCGGCCCGGTGATAAACCAGAAGTCTCCTCTTTTGACATAGAGGCTGATATCGAGCAGGGCCCACTGGCCTTCTTGGTATTGTTTCCAGATGTGATAGAGTTCTATCACGGTTACACTCGGCTTCTCTGATGACCCGGGATGGCGTTTTTTTGCGCTTGAGCATCTCCGGCCAGGCCTTACTTCAGCCGGAGGAAAGGATTATAACACATCAAATGGGGGAATTAAAGCGGAAGAAAGAGCAGGGGTATAACTTGTCCTAACGGGCAAAAAGATACATAAACCAGCCAAAAGCCAGAGCTCCTCCGACCATGATCAAAAACAGGGAAATTCCGTACTTGAACTGGCTTTTTCTATCGTCCCGGCGAAGAAGAGCCAGAACGACAGAGACAAAGAAGGCATAGATGACCATGGAGAGAAGATGGCTTTTAAAAATCATTTCTTTTTCCCTTTGGCAATATCGTAGGCATCAAGAGCGATGAGATAATTCAAGAGCCCGGCGCCGGCGATATAAGCAGTGCCAAATTCAAAAGTCGCTCGCTCTAAGGCTCCTTGTCCGAAGGAAAAAAAGCGAGAAAGAGAAAAAACAAGAAAATTCCCGAGGTCGGCGAAAAAAGCCAGAACCGTCAGGGGGTTTTCGGCCTGGAGAGAATAGATCTTTCCGCCCAGGGCAATTCCTATGGCGGTCATGGCATAGATCGAAACGAAGAAAATTAGAGCGCGCCAGAATTTTTTCTGCAAGAGATGGCCGAATCCAGGGGCGAGCCAGCCGGCGAGAAGAAAAATGACTTCTTTCATTTTTTAAGTTAAAAATAATAAAAGAAAAGTGGGAGCAAATCAAGAAGAATTTTGGGAAGAATTTTGGGGACTGGAAAGCGATACCGTTGATTTTGTCGAGAGCCATAAAATTCAGGGGGACGTCCATCCGGGATTATCGGGACGGAGACGGGGACGCGGCGTGACAGGACCCATCACTGAATTAGAGGCAACATGATCCCCTTTTGTTTGACAGAAGAATCGCTTTTATTATAAGTTTTATTTCCGTTTTAGGACAAGGAGGAAGAGGGTATGAAATTCTCTACTTTTGATGACGTCATCCAATTTGCCATCAAGCGCGAAGAAGAAGCGGCCAAAGGCTACGTTAAACTCCGGAAGATAGCCCGAGAGGAGTCTGCCAAGAAGCTTCTCCAGGACCTTGAAGAGGAGGAAAAGAACCACAGAAAGATCCTTCAAGGATTGACCAAGGCGAAGATGGAAGCTTCCGCAACCAAGGACGTCAAAGATTTGAAAATCAGCGATTATCTGGTTGAAGAATCCCTCAGCCCGGAGATGAATTTTCAGGACCTTTTGATCTTTGCGGCCAAGAAGGAGAAGAAGGCTGCCGAGCTTTACCAGGATTTGGCCAAGAAATCTAAGAAGAAAGAGCAGAAGAAGTTGTTCGAATTTCTGGTCAAGCAGGAAAAATCCCATAAGCTGCGCTTAGAGCTCGAATATGAGAAATATGTTCTTTGGGAAGATTAGGTTATAATAATAAAGGAGAAAGACATGGAAAAGTGGGAATGCACGGCTTGTGGCTATATCTATGATCCCGAGAAGGGCGATCCTGAAAACGGCATCAGGCCCGGGACCCCCTTCGAAGAGCTTCCCGAGGAATGGGTTTGCCCCCAGTGCGGGGTGAGCAAAGAATTCTTCCAAAAAATTGCTTAAAGGTACAGAAAAAATAGGGGAATTCTGATGAACGTTGTCATCATTGGAAACGGTTTGGCCGGGACCATGGTAGCCAAAACGCTGCGGGAGCTGGACTCGGCAGTAGAAATCCACGTGTTTGCCGAGGAGAAATATCCTTATTATCCCCGGCCCAACCTCATCGATTATCTCGCTGGCAAACTGCCCTATGAGCGTATTTTCGCTTTCTCCGAAGAATGGCATGTCAGGCAGAAAATCAATATCCATCTGGGAGACCCGGTCAGAAGGATACTCCCCGGACCCCAGGAAATCGAGTTGGACGGAGGCCGGAGGGAAAAATACGATGCGCTGCTCATCGCTAACGGCGCTTCCTCTTTTATTCCTCCGATCAAAGGGGCTGATAAACGGGGCGTCTTTGCCCTCAGAACATTGGATGATGCCTTGGCCATCCTCGAATATGCGAAAGGTCATGGCCAGGTGGTCATCATCGGCGGCGGGCTTCTGGGCCTGGAAATCGCCAGGGCCATGAAATCCAGAGGTGTTGATGTCGAGGTTGTGGAATTCTTCGACCGCCTCCTGCCTCGCCAGCTTGATATTCAGGGAGCGGCCCTGCTCAAAACCCAGGTCGAAAATCTGGGAATAAAGGTCCGCCTGGGAGTAACGACGGAGGAGATCCTTGATCAAGGAGAGGTCAGCGGCATAAGGCTTAAGGGAGGCGCGGAGTTTAGCGCCAACATGGCCATTATCGCCGCCGGCGTGAGGCCCAATTTAGGACTTCCCCAGGAAGCCGGCCTCGTCACAGACCGCGGTCTTTTGGTCGATGATTGGCTGCGGACGAGCCAGCCGAAGATCTTTGCTGCTGGCGATAGCATCCGGCATCAGGGAAAGATCTATGGCATCATCCCGGCTTCATTCGATCAAGCGCGGGCTGCCGCCTACAACATCCTCGGCCAGGAGAAAAAATACGAAGGAACAATCCCGTCGAACACCTTGAAAGTGGCGGGTCTCTATGTCACCTCGGTAGGCCTGGTGAATCCTGAAGGACGCGAGTTTCAAGAAGTTAGAATATACAGAAAGGAAGAGGGCATTTATAAAAAAATCGTTCTTCAGGATGGTGCTCTCGTCGGAGCCATCTGGATGGGGACAAAAAAAGGAGTCAATGAGATTTCGCGGGCAGTCAATTCGAAGCTCAAAGTGAATGCGTGGATCAACAGCCTGCTTGAAGACACTTTTGATTTCTCCGTATTATGAAAGCCAAACCTGTCCTTGTTTATCTTGCTGTCCTGCTTCTTGCCTTGTCTGCTCGAGGTCAGCTCCAGGTGAACGGCTATCTTTCCTTCGAGTATGAGAAAGGCGAACGACAGAGCGAATTTCCCGATGGCACTTTCGACAAAGTGAGGGCTGGCCTTTTTTTTACGGGAAAAACGGCTAAGATTTTTGACTATGACCTCGAGGTCCGGTTCAAAACCGAAACCCAAGTGGAGATTGAAGAGGCCTGGGTCGGGATTTACCCTTCTCCGGCCTTCCATCTGAAACTCGGGTTCTATCTTGTGCCTTTCGGCAGATACAATACCTCCAGCCGGCCGTATCAGACGCGCTTCATCAAAACTCCCCTGCCTCAAGCATACCTGTATCCGGCGAGTTGGAGAGATATCGGGATCCAGGCCGAGGGCAAGTCCAAATACCTTCGTTATGCCGCTTACTTGGGCAACGGGCTGCGCGAAGGAGCGGATTTACAAGCCGGTCAGCAGGTTAAGGATAATAATAAAAACAAGGCTGTCGGAGGAAGGATAGGGATTCTCCTGAGTCCATCCTTTGAAGTCGGCTTTTCTTATTACCGGGGAAAATATGACAGCGCCAGCGAGCGGGACTTATCTCTCCAGGGCGCCGACGTTAGCTGGGAGACAGATTCGTTTCTATTGCTCTACGAATACAGCAAGGCCGATTTTGATAATCCGCCGGGCTATTCTCGAGGGAAGGCCGAGGGACATTATGTCCTCCTCTCCCTCAGATGGGAAGACTTTTCGCTCTGGGGGAGCTATCAGACGCTCGATTATACAGACCCGTTTCACGGGCCGGGGTTCGTCGAGGGAGTAGATGCGGGTTCAGGGATTTCTTTTGATGTCAGCCGCTGGGCTGTCGGCCTGGTTTATTTTGCCGCGGCCAATGTTTTGATCAAGGTCGAGTATGATTTTAATAATGAGGGCAAGATCAATCTCGCGAATGATGTTTTCTTTGCTCAGGTAACTTTGCATTTTTAAGCGTTAATAATTCCTAAGGAAATATGCGCATGGCTAATGTCGTCGTTCTCGGAACCCAATGGGGCGATGAAGGAAAGGGAAAGATCGTTGATCTGCTAACCCCTTCCTTTGATATTATCGCCCGCTACCAGGGCGGACACAACGCCGGTCATACTGTTTATCTCGACGGCAAGAAATTAGTCCTCCATCTCATCCCTTCTGGCATCCTTCATCCGGGGAAATTGTGCGTTATCGGCAACGGCGTAGTTTTCAGCCCTAAAGCCTTCCTGAAGGAAATGGCCGAGCTCGAAGCCTGCGGCGCTTCCATCGCTTCGAATCTCATCGTAAGCCGCCATGCTCATCTCATTCTTCCTTATCATCCACTCGTCGAAAAAATCTCAGAAGAGAAGAAGGGAGAGAAAAAAATCGGGACGACGAGCCGGGGAATCGGACCTTCCTATGAGGACAAAGTCGCTCGCTGCGGAATCCGGGTAGGCGACATGCTCGACCTCGATATTCTCCGGGAAAAAATCTCGGCTAATGTGGCAGAAAAGAATACTCTTCTTCGGGCCTACGATTTCCCTGCTCTTGACGCCGAGGAAATATGCAGAGAGTACACAGACTACGCCTCCCGAATCAAAAGATACATCGGCGATGTTTCTTTTCTGCTTAACGAAAAGATTCGGCAGGGGAAGTCGGTCCTGTTTGAGGGGGCCCAGGGAGCTCTGCTCGACATCGACCACGGCACTTATCCCTTTGTCACGTCCTCTAATTCGACGGCCGGGGGAGTCTCGACAGGGCTGGGAATAGGCCCGACCAAGATTGATTCGGTCCTTGGCGTGACCAAAGCATACACGACCCGGGTGGGCAGCGGACCCTTTCCTAGCGAGATTCACGACGAGCGAGGACGATGCATGCTCGAGCGCGGGAACGAGTTCGGAGCTACGACCGGCCGTCCGCGGCGCTGCGGCTGGTTTGACGCTGTTGCCGTTTCCTATTCCTGCCGCCTCAATGGCATTGAAAAAATCGTTCTTACCAAGCCCGACATCCTGGATGTATTCGAGGAAATCCAGATTTGTGTAGGCTATACCTACAAAGGCGAGCGTTTGCAGAGCTTCCCCACGGAGCCTTGGATCCTGGAGAAAGTTGTTCCCGAATACCGGACGGCGAAAGGATGGAAGAAGCCGATCCACAAGATGATAGAGCTCGGCTCTCTCCCGGCCGCCTTCTTAGATTATGTCAAGCTCATCGAGGACGCCGTCGAGGCCAAAGTCGCCATCATTTCCACAGGCGTGGAAAGGAAGGACTCTCTCCTCATTGATGGAGAACTCGACGGCATTGTCGACCTCAAAAAAGTCCGGGCCGAGATCTGATAATATCTGAACGCGAAAATCTCATAGATACAGAGGAGGGCATGATGCGCTTGAACTCGAAAACTAAAATTGATGACCTGCTCAAGAAATATCCCTTCCTTCTGGACTTTCTGGCCGGCCTTTCGCCCAGGTTTTCCAAATTAAAGAGCCCGATTATGCGGAAGACGATAGGCAAAGTGGCCTCGCTCCGGCAGGTCGCCAGCTTCGGCGATATGCCGTTAGGGGAACTTCTCGAGAAAATTCAGGCCGAGGTCAAGAGAGTGACAAAGGAGGATTTGAAGCTGGAGATTGGCGAGGCAGAGCCGGAGCCCATCGCTGCCAAGGAAGCCCGGCTGGAAGTGCTCAAAGACATCATCCGCGAATTGCACAAGGGCGGAAGTCTTGAGGAACAGAAGAGGCGCTTCGCCGAACTGGTCAAAGACATCAGCCCCACAGAGATTTCGGAGATGGAGCAAAAGCTGATCGAAGAGGGAATGCCCGAGGAAGAGGTCAAACGGCTCTGTGATGTCCACGTCCAGGTTTTTAAAGAATCGCTTGAAGCGAAGCCTTTGCCTTCCTCCATCCCGGGTCATCCCCTGCACACTTTGATGGAAGAGAACAGAGCGCTGGACGGGCTTTTGGTGCGCTGGAAAGAACTCCTCGGCCAGATCGTGGCTGCAGACGGCGGAGCGAGCTTCAGGAAGCTGAATAGCGAACTCCGGGGCTATTGGGAAAAACTCGCCGAGGTCGAGAAACACTATCTCAAAAAAGAGAACCAGCTTTTTCCCCTTCTTGAGGCCAAAGGTGTCAGCGGGCCTTCCAAGGTGATGTGGGCCATCCACGATGATATCCGGGCTCAGCTTCGCGAGTTTCGACAGCTTCTCAGCGAAGAGAAGACTGCGGAGATTGTGGACCTCGGCCGCAAGCTCAGCGAGACCATGTCTGACATGATTTATAAAGAGGAGAAGATTCTTTTTCCGATGAGCCAGGAGACGCTCGACGAGAAGGACTGGGCGGCCGTCAAGCGGGGAGAAGAAGAAATCGGCTACGCCTGGGTCAGACCGGGGACCGGGTGGAAGCCTGCGGCGAAAGTTGATGAAATTCCAGCGCTGCCGAGAGAGAAGAAACCTCTCGGCCGGGTTGACCTTGATACAGGCACCCTGACACCCGAGCAGGTCAACCTCCTCCTCAAAAATCTACCCGTTGAGGTCACTTTTGTGGATGAGAATGACACGGTCCTCTACTACTCGGCAACGGCGGAACGGATTTTTCCCCGAAGCGCGGCGGTCATCGGCCGGAAAGTCCAGAACTGCCATCCTCCTGCCAGTGTCCATGTTGTCGACCGCATCCTTGAGTCTTTTAAAGCCGGCAAACGCGACATGGCGGAATTCTGGATCGAATTGCGGGGGAAATTCATCCTTATCGGTTATTTTGCCGTCCGCGACGATAACCGGAAATACAGAGGCTGCCTCGAGGTCAGCCAGGATGTTACGGCGATCCGCGCTCTTAAGGGGGAGAAGAGGCTTTTAGACTGGGAATAGATGAGATTGACTTGGAATGTATGAATGTATGGGGTCAAACCTACATTCTTGACAAAATTATGATATCCCTCTCATCTTGTTCTAAAAAATTAGTGTCAAATGTGTAGGTTTGACCCTAATAACA
>Ga0315280_10003327_pt1 | contig 24826 bp, 30 predicted proteins | sample YL17G06_40_MG_FD_203697 | JGI IMG/M metagenome (GOLD analysis project Ga0315280, IMG submission 203697) | Sediment microbial communities from Yellowstone Lake, YNP, Wyoming, USA - YL17G06_40 | ecosystem: Environmental > Aquatic > Freshwater > Lake > Sediment | place: USA: Wyoming | collected...
AATCTAACAACATTATCTGGGTGATTTCGGAGGTAGCAGCCGTGCAGTATATCGGGTGATTGAAGCCTTCCCGAACTAGCTTGGGTAATAGACCACTGTGGTCTAAATGGGCGTGTGTCAAAAGAACTGCGTCTAATGACTTGGGCGGGATAGAGAAAGGACTCCAGTTTCGCCCCATGAGTTCTCTTTCTTGATAGAGGCCGCAGTCCACTAAAAGTCTTACATTGTTTGTTTCAATTAAGTATTGTGAACCGGTGACATTCTGAGCCGCACCGAGAAAGCTTAACTTAATCTGCATCCGTTGACCCTAGGTAACTTGCAGTTTAGCTAAAAAGTTTTAGGTAGCTGCTGGAGTTTCACCCGGGTGCAGCTTCTTCCATTTATTAAGTAATTGCTCCCGACTTTCCTTATGCTCGGGGTCAGGTACGCAGCAATCCACCGGGCAGACCTCAACGCACTTCGGCGATTCAAAATTGCCGACACACTCGGTGCACTTAGCGGGGTCAATTACATAGATTTCATTTCCCTCAGAGATTGCCTCATTGGCACACTCTGGTTCACAGGCACCACAACTAATGCATTCTTCAGTAATCTTGTATGCCATATAATTAACCTCCTGACTATGGCTTATTTTATCATTTGCCTTATTTAGTTTCCAAGTCAACGAAAGGCACTTTCCCCCCGACCTTCATCCAGATTCTGTATAGTTTCTCCCCACCCTCCTCAAAGCACTTAAACCCCTTGCTGTCCACCTCTTCCACCTCAACCTCGCCTAACTCCCGGCATTGCTCCAGCCAGTTTCGGAAATGCTCCCCACCACCAAAGTAGACCTTCCTCCACCTGTTTCCCTTCTCGTCTATTCTTTCTCTAACCCGCTCTTCCCGGGCTATCCTTTCCGCTTCCTCTTCTTGAGCCATCTGCCCACCCATCATTATAGATTAAATCTAAGGCTTCACTTAGTCAAATGGTCATTCGAAGACTTTAGTCCCTATCCTTACCATGTTTGCCCCTTCCTCAAGGGCAATCCGGTAGGAATTGGTCATCCCCATGGAAAGGTATCTCATCTCTACACTCGGTATCTTTAGCTTCTTAATCCGCTCAAATATTTTTCTGGTGGTTACAAAATAGAGCCTGGACTCCTCAGGGTCGCCAAAGCGAGGTCCCATGGTCATCAGTCCCATTACTTTTATATTGGACAGGTCTGAAATCGCCCTGATTAAATTTTCAGCGTCTTCGGGCAATACGCCAGACTTCTGCTTTTCCCGGCCGCTATTTATCTCAACCAGCACCGGCATCACCTTGCCAATCTGAGCACAGCGCTTATCAATCTCCCGGGCTATTTCTATAGAATCAACGGTCTGTATCATGTCAAACAGTCTTACCGCTTTTTTCACCTTATTCTTCTGGAGGCTTCCGATAAAGTGCCATCTTGCCCTGTTTTCTATCACCGAATAGTTTTTTTCTGCTTCCTGGACATAGTTTTCGCCGACAATCTTTATGCCGCCTTCCACCGCCTCAAGCACCTCTTTAGCCGTCCTTGCCTTTGCCGCCACCACCAGCTCCACCCCGCCGGGCAACTCACTTAGTAGCTTCTGGACATTTCCCCTGATTCCCACAACCGAGCCTCCATTGAGAGCGGTCAAAGGGACAGATAAAATAAACTGACTGGGGAAGAAGGATTCGAACCTTCCCTGGCGGATCCAGAGTCCGCTGTCCTACCGCTAGACGATTCCCCAACGCGTCAGAATTATAGCACCTTTGCTGCGCCTATCACAATAAGAGAAACAATTTGACATAGCCAGCTTGCCCATTTATGCTAAGCTTAAGAAGAAAAGTCATGGCTGGCTTAGCTACCTTACAAAAAACTCTGGGCATCTCGTTTAAAGACCGGTCTCTGCTGGAACAAGCCCTGATTCACACCTCTTATGTCAATGAGAATCCAAGTCTTGCCACCGCCTCCAATGAAAGGCTTGAGTTCCTGGGCGACGCTATCCTGGGCTTTATCATCGCCCAAGAGCTATATCAGCGCTTCCCCAACTTGAGCGAAGGTGGGATGACTAAACTCCGCTCATCGGTGGTGCGCCGGGATGCCCTATCCCGCACGGCAAGGGCTATCAAGCTGGGCGATTATCTCCATCTGGGAAAGGGGGAGGAGGCAAGTGGTGGGCGGCGTAAGCCGGCTAACCTGGCTGGAGCCTTAGAAGCGATAATAGCCGCTATCTTTCTTGACCAGGGCCTGGCGGCAACCAGGGACTTTGTCCTGAGAACGACCGGTAAAGGGCTAAAGAAAGGGGCGGAGGCAGATTATAAATCACAGCTACAGGAGCTTCTGCAGGCAAGGCAGCAGCCAAAGCCTACCTACCAGGTAATAGCGGTAACGGGGCCAGCCCATGAGCGAACATTCACCGTTGAGGTAAGGGCAGTCAATAACGTCCTGGGCAGGGGGTCAGGCAAGAGTAAAAAGGCGGCTGAGACCAAAGCCGCCCGCTCCGCCCTAGCCCGACTTCCAAGCAACTTTACACCATAACTTACCTCTGCTAAACTTTAATTAACCACACCAAAAGTTATTATGCCCAAATAGAGGTGATGCTATGGGAAAACGAGATTATAGGTGGCGAGAAAAGAAGAAGTCCAAGAAAGAGGCTAAGAAAATAACCACCACCATCCTCCCCCCTCCGATGGAAGTGGAAGTAATCAAAAAGGTGAGGAAGCGAGAGGAAGAGGAGGGGCAAGAGATATAGCTGCTTACCAGAAGCTCCATGAGAGTGGGGAGTTAAAGGCTCAAACGGTGATGGGCAAGACAGATTTAGCCTCGGTGCATGCCGCAGTCCACGGCTATGTTCAGGGCGTCTTCTTCCGCGCCTTTGTCTCTCACTGGGCCAGTGAGCTGGGCCTGAGCGGCTATGTGCGCAATCTGCCCAATGGTGCCGTAGAGGTGGTGGCGGAAGGAGAAAGAAAACGGCTGGAAAAGCTAATCAGTCAGCTCAAGGTGGGACCGCCATCAGCTAAAGTGGAAAAGGTAGTAACCAGCTGGTCTGAATACAGCGGAAAGTACGCCGGCTTCAGCGTAAGGTATTAGGGAGCCTTAGCCTTCCAGCCCGACTCTAGCCTCCCTGATTAAATCGAGGTAATCGGTCTTAAGTCCCAGCACCTCTGAAGCCTCACAATCTACCTCGTAGGGCTCACCAACAAAAATCTTGCCACACTCCTCAACCTCGCCCTGAGTGGGGTCTCTTCTACTGATGAACTTCTGGCGAGCCTCAATAATCCCCACGTCAAAGGGGAGGGTAAAATAGAGGTCAGCTATCACCCTATTTATCCCCAGACTGTACAAATCCTTCCACCCCCGTTTTGCCCCACCCCCATACTTCCGGCTCGGCAGCACCCCGAGCAGGTTCATTATGCTAAGGCTTCCGCTACCCTTAATCACCTTTAATGGCGCCACCGTTATCAGGTAGTCGCAAGACAGGATAACATTAGGCACCCAGAAGGTAGGCATCGCCAGGGGCTTGGGTAGAGGATTATCCACCTCCACCCAGACGCAATCCCTCACATCCATCGTCAATACCCGGGGGAAATTGTAGCCCAGGCTCTTGTATACCGGTAACACCGGCTCGCCCCTAGGGGTGCCCTCAAGGATTAGAATATCGGCATCGCTAATCTGCCTGATACCATCTATTATCGTCGAGAGCATCGCCGGGCTGGTAGTCAACGGATATGACAGCGGATAGGCGGCGCTCGGTTTAATCAAAACGCGCCGCGCCCGGGATATTACCGGAGGTGGTTCAAAGACAAACCCAGAAGCATCAAATATCAATCTCTTCACTCCAGTCCAGCATCATTACCTTAACCAAATCCCCTCGTTTCACCCCGGGCTTATCCTCAGGAACAATCACCAGCCCGTTAGCTAAAGCCATAGAGGTCAGAATCCCTGAGCCCTGGGGACCGGTAAGCCGGGCAAAGTACTGACCGCCGCGCTTTTCTACAATCGCCCGGGTAAAGACACGCCGCCCATCGCTATTCTCAATTGAGTCCTCAACTACCGCCTCAACGGTGGGCTTAGCCAGATTTTTTTTGCCCATCATCTTAAGGATAGCCGGGCGGGTAAACAGCTCAAAGTTAATCATGGCGCTTACCGGGTTACCGGCGAGGGCAAAGAGGGGTATATTTTTGCCCCCCTCGCCCCTGAGCACAGCGAAGACAAGTGGCTTCCCCGGCCTCTCCCTGACCTGCCAGAAGATAATCTCACCCTCTTTCGCCAGAACCTCCCTCACCCTATCGTAATCGCCGAGGGAGACGCCGCCGGAGGTTATCACCATGTCAGCCTCCTGCCCGGGGCGAAGCTTGGACAGTAGCGAATCCTCATTATCCAGGGCTATCCCCAAGAGCTTGGGAATGCCGCCATAGCGCAGAACCAGGGCAGCCACGCTATAACTATTGCTGTTATATGTCTTACTCTGGGGCAGCGGCTGAGTAACGTCAACTATCTCATCCCCGGTGGCTATAATAGCCACCACCGGGCGGCGGATAACCATCACCTTGCTCCGACCCAGCGAAGCCAGGACACCGACCTCAGCCGCCCTGATTACCGTCCCCTTCTTTAGCACCAGCGACCCGGCGCTAATATCCTCACCCACCCGCCGCACCCACGCGCCCGGCTCCACCTCAATCAGGACGCCTATTTCCCGCGGGGTTCCCTGGCGTTCTGATTCATCGGTATCCTCAAACTTCACCACGGCGTCAGCACCCTTGGGTATTGGCGCCCCGGTCATAATCCGGATAGCCTCACCCGCCTTTACCTCACGCCTGGGAGTAGCCCCGGCAACAACCCTTCCAATAACACGGAGAGAACGAGGCGACTTCTGGCTGGCACCACGGGTATCCGCCGACCTGACGGCATAGCCGTCCATGGCTGAATTGTCCAGGGGGGGGATATTAATCGGGGAAGATACGTCCTCAGCCAGAACCTGCCCCAGACAGTTCAGAATAGGGCTTTCTTCCGCCCCAAGAATATCTATGCTGTCCAGGACCTTCTCCAGAGCCTGGTCAACGCTTATCACCGCTCATCTCCTTTGCCAGTTGCTGCGCCGTCTCCAGGTCAGCCTCGGTATTAATGTTAAAAAAGCTCAGGTGCTTGGGGTCAAACCGGCTAACCTCATCATCTTCTATATATCTGACCTTAACCAATTCAAACAGTGCCCTAACCCTTATCTCACCCTGCTTAAGCAGCCGTTCAATGGGGATAAGACAGTCCTTTGAGTAAACGGCGTGAAGCGGTTCCACCCAATCACCCACCCGGGGGACAACAAGGTCAAAGCCGGGCGAAACCTGCACCATATATTGCAACAGGGGCTGGTTCAGGAAGGGCATATCGCAGGCGACAACAAGGTTATGTAGCAAGTTTGACGTGGCAAGTCCGGTATAGATACCACCCAAGGCACCCTTGCCGGGGTAGATATCAGTCACTATTCTAAACCTCGGGTAACCAGTAAACTGAGGAAGGGACTTCCCACTAGCAATAACTACAATAATATCTTTGTTAAAGGAGCTGAGTTGGGACGCTACCCGCTGGAGCAAATTACTATCGCCAATAACCTCCAGAACCTTGTCCCGTCCCAAGCGCAAACCCTTGCCACCAGCAAGAACAATACAACCTATATCCAAATTTACAATTCTCGCTCCCCTAACCTCACCCCCCATATACTATTATACCACTTTAGTCAACAGCTAAAGCGCCGGTTTCAGGACTATGATTTGGCTGGGGGGTGGTAGCTCTTCCTGTTTGAATTCAACCTCGCTCAAGTCCTGCCGGGCGACATTGTCCTTACCCTTTAGGAACTCATCCACCCCAACAACGCCGGGGATGCCCTTCTCCGTCTTATAGTGCATAGGCATAATTATGCTCGGCTTCAACTGGTTACAGACCTGGCTGGCAGCCCTGGCATCAATAGTAAAATAACCGCCGACGGGGATAAGCAGTATATCGACACTGCCTATCTCCTTCACCTGCCTATCATCGAGCAAATGACCCAGGTCACCGAGATGACACACCCGAATACCGTCCACATCAAAGCAGAATATGGTGTTGTTACCCCTCATCCTCCCCTTGGCCTCGTCATGATAGCTGGCGATACCGTTAAACTCTATCCCCTTAACCGTTGGCCTGCCGGCTCCTTTAACCACCTCAGGATTGCCCCTCACCCCGGCGGTATTACAATGGTCAAGATGGTCATGGCTCACAGTAACGATATCCGCCGACTCGGTTATCTCCCCATAGGTCAGCCCAGAACTGGTCTTATAGGGGTCAGTTATTATCTTCAGCCCCTCGTCCGAGGTGATAACAAATGCCGAGTGCCCAAGGTATTTAACCTTCATAGTCACTACCCCCTTATTTAGCAAGGGAAAGGGCAAGGTTGACCAGAGTGCGCACCGCCACCCCGGTTGCCCCCTTGGCAATGTAGCCCCGCTCTTTTTCGCTGAGACTGGTACCGGCAATATCAATATGGACCCAGGGGGTATTGCCGACAAACTCAGCCAGGAAATGGGCGGCGGTAATCGCCCCTCCCCACTTGCCCCCCACATTCTTAATATCGGCAACCTCGCTCTTTAGTTGCTCCTTAGCCTGCTCATACATCGGCAACTGCCACATAAGCTCCCCGGCAACAGCACTGGCGGCAATAAGTTTGTCCACCAGCTCCTGGTTATTACCAAAAACACCGCTACAATCGTCACCCAGGGCAATATGGCAGGAGCCGGTCAGTGTTGCCACGTCAACGATACGCCTGGCGCCGAGCTTACCCGCATAGCTCAAGGCATCCGCTAGAGTTAACCGCCCCTCGGCATCGGTGGAGATAATCTCAATGGTCTTGCCGTTCATTGCCGTCAGGACATCACCCGGCTTCAACGCCTCGCCGCTGGGAAGGTTCTCGGTGCAGGGAATAACTGCAATCACATTGAGCCTGAGCCTGAGCTGGGCGATGGCACTGAGCGCCGCCATAACCGCCGCCCCACCCGCCATATCGCCCTTCATCTCCCCCATCCCCTCCGATGGTTTTATGGAAATACCTCCGGCATCAAAGGTTATCCCCTTGCCAATTAGGGCCAGGTCAACCTGAGCCGAACCACCCCCATGGTAACGGAGGACGATGAACTTTGGCGGCTGGCGGCTCCCCTGGGTCACCCCCAAGAGCGCCCCCATGCCAAGCTCCCTCATCTGCTCCCGCTCCAGAACCTCAAGCTCAAGACCATAGGTCTTCGCCAGGCTAGCCGCTGTCTCCGCCATAAGAGACGGCGTCATGTAATTAGCCGGCTCATTGACCATATCACGGGCCAGCTTGGTCGCTTCGGCCAGAACCCTGCCTTTGTCGCTGCCCTTCTGCAAAAGGGGGAGCTTGGTCTTATCGGCGACGACGATGGTGAGCCGCTTGAGCCCACCATGCTCAGCCTCCTTGGTCATATGCCGGCGGAATGAATAAGTGCCGAGCAGGGCACCCTCGGTTAGCGCCTGGGCGGCACCATCCAGGGCTGTCCCGCCTGCCCCTGCCCCCAGGGCAACAGTGGCCGCATCGCCAACCCCCTTCTGCTGCAAAAGCCGGCAGGCCTCACCCACCACCATCCGGACTCTATCCAGAGATAACTCCTCTTTTTTACCCAGGCCAACAACGACCACCCGAGCGGCGGGGAGCTTACCCAGGCTATGGACAATAGTTACCTCACGAAGTTTGCCCTTTATTTCACCCTGACTGATGAGCTGAGAGATAGCCCCAGCCAAAGCCTCGTCGACTACTTTTAGCTCACCATCGGGGCGCTTCACCCCCTCAAACAGGCCCAATATGATAGCCCCAGCCTCAATCTTGATAATATCACCAGCGATGACCTTAATCTCCATCTTAGTCTCCCTTTAACGTCTTACCTCACGGACAATCTTGTCCACTACCGGGGTAATATCCCTAGAGGTATCAACCGCATAGTGGTTACGGCGTATCCTCTCAACCGCAGGCTTCATCTTCTGGTACACTGACCAGTCGGCATCTGAGTTGCCCCGGGTACTGGCTCCTCCCACCCTTGACTTAAGCCGCTCATAGACCACCTGAGGCGGCGCCTCAACCCTTACCAGCACCAGCTTAACATCCAGCCGCTCAGCGATATTATACAGGCGCTCACGATTCCGCTCCGATAAATTGGTAGCATCCAGGATGAGGGAAACCCCCCTTTTAAGCAGCTCTTCAATGAGGTGGTGCAATGCCCGGAAAAGGCGGGCGCTCTCTTCGGGACTATAGCCTGGCGATGAGAAAAGCGTCTTGCGCAGGGCATCACTTTCCAGAACAACAAAGCGCAGTCTCTCAGCTAATTTACTGCAGAAGTAAGATTTCCCTGTCCCGGGCAAGCCGCTGACGGCAATAAAAGTGGGCCTGACTACCGGCTCGGGAAGCTTCTCAAAGCTCCCAGCTAGTCGCTCTACATCGGAAATAAGCTGGCTATCCCCCACACCACCAATTATAGAATGTTTGCCCCATTTTGGCTAGATGGCTATCTTTTACCCCTCTGCCCGCGGTCAAAGACAAAGCCCTTCACCCCCCGAGTTTTAGCCAGAGTCAGCATGGCGGTGGGGATAAACTTTACCAGTATTATTAAGCCGAGGACGACGCTGAAGATGATAAATTCCGCCTGACTATAAGGTGGTGGCGGCAATTTCATGCCCAGCCAGCCAATGAAGGGCAGGGCGAGGAGCCCGACGCCCATGGAGAGGGCGACATTGCGGGTAAATATGAAGAGTATCAAGATTATGCCGAAGAATATAGCCAAGCCCCAGGGATACCCGTAGAGGGGGAGTAGAACCGTCAGGGAACCGATGGCGGCACCCATACCCTTCCCCCCGCTGAATTTTAGCCAGACCATCCAGTTGTGACCAACCACCGCCGCCACTGCCGCCGCCAGAACAAAGGGCGGGGACACATCAAGCAGCCACTGGGCGATGGCAACGGCGGCTGCCCCCTTAGCCAGGTCAACAATAGCCACCACCACCGCCGGAAGAAGCCCCACCTCCCGGTAGACATTCAAGCCGCCAACATTACCCCCACCCAGCCGACGAACGTCTTTGCCTGCAGCCACACGGGTGGCAAGATAGGCGGTTGGAATGGAACCGAGCAGATAGCCAAGAACTATAGCTATAATCCCTTTAACTATAATCTCAGCCATCAGTCCTCCTTATAGAAAGCAAGACCTAAAGTCCCGGTGCCGGTGGCATAGCCCATCAGCGGGCTAAACTCGGTAATCCAGAGCTCGGCGCAGTTGAATTCAGACGCCACCCGCTCCTTTATCTTCTCGGCGTCAGCCGGGGCATAGGCGTGCATCACCGCCATATGAACCGGGCTTTGTCCCACCTTGCTTTTCACTATCTTAAGCATCCGCTCTATGCCACCCCCCTTGGTCAACGCGGCGCCGGTAAAACGAATCAGCCCGGAGGTCGTAGGGGACATAGTAAGTATCGGCTTGATATTCAGCATTGACCCCGCCCGGGCAGCCGCCTTGGGTATGCGCCCGGTGCGATAAACATGGCGGAGGGTATCCAGGAAAACGACCCAGACAACCTTCTCCTTCATCTCCCTTGCCACTTCAAGCACCTCAGCCAGGCTCTTACCTGCTGCCGCTGCCCGAGCCGCCGCCAGGGCAACAAAGCCCTCAGAGGCAGTAGCCGTCCGGGAGTCCAATACCTCAATGGAGAGGCGGGGAAGCTCCTTCTTGATGTGCTCCCTTGCCTTCAGAGCCGCTTCATTGGCACCGCTAAGTCCAGCCGAGACGGTAATGCAAAGGATGTTCTTAGCTCGCTTACTCGCCTCGCGGTAGGCATCAACGAAACTGCCGGGCGAGGCGCCGGCTGTCTGAAAAGAATTCGGGTCCTTGAGAAAGAGCTCATAAGCCTGGGATGGTGTTATATCCACCCAGTCCCGATAAATCTTACCCCCAGCGGAAATGGGGAGGGGGGCAATCGTAATCTTATGCTTCTCCACCAGTTCCCTGGTGAGGCAGGCTAAGCTGTCAACAACAATAGCCACCTTCTCCGCCATAAGAAATCTACTCCTCAGTCTTCAGGATAGAAAGCAAGACCCAGCGTCCCGGTGCCGGTGGCATAGCCCATCAGCGGGCTAAACTCGGTAAGCCAGAGCTCGGCGCAATTGAATGCCGACGCCACCCTCTCCTTTAACTTCTCGGCTTCTTCCAGGGCATAGGCATGCATCACGGCCACATGAACCGGACTCTGTCCCACCTTGTCTCTCATCATCTTGAGCATCCGCTCTATGCCACCCTCCCTGCTCCTCACCGCCCCCCTAAAACGCACCACCCCTGAGGAAATGGTAAGCAGTGGCCTGATATTGAGCAGAGAACCTGCCCGGGCGGCTAGCTTGGGTATGCGCCCGGAGCGGTAAACATAGCGGATGGTATCCAGAAAGGCGAAAAAGGTAACCTTATCCCTTACTTCCTCGGCGACCTTAACTACCTCAGCCAGGCTCTTGCCTGCCTTTGCCGCCTGGGCGGCAGCCAGGGCAACCAGACCCTCAGCGGCAGTAGCCATCCGGGAGTCCATCACCTTAATGGAAGTCTGGGGAAGCTCAGCCTCGGCTTGCTCACTGGCAAGTTTGGCAGCATCATGCGTTGTGCTCAACCTGGATGAGGCGGTAATGCAGAGGATATCCTTGATTCGCTTGCCTACCTCGCGGAAAACCTTAAGGTAATCCCCGGGGGAGGGCGCCGATGAGCCCCAGGAGCCGGGAGCCTTTAAAAATAGCTCATATGCCTGTTTAGGGGTGATATCCACCCAGTCTTTATAAATCTTCCCATTAAAGTGGATATTGAGGGGTACAATCCTGATTCGGTACCGCTCTACCAATTCCTTGGTTAGACAAGCCAGGCTATCAGTAACAACAGCTACCTTTTGCATCATAACCTCCCCGCGAGATAATAGCCTCAGCTAGCCGGTATGCCTCAGCGTTCGTTCCACTAACGCCGGGCTTAGCAAAAGAAGCAACATCACCACCACCAGGACCAAAAGGGCGGGTAGACTGAGCCTGCCCTCGGTATAGTAGGCAACCATGGTTAAGGTCAGCAGCCCTGATACCACCAGCACCGACACCCTTAACCAGCGCTTTCTCAGGCGAATAAAGGTCGCCACCGTCAACCCTAAAGCGAGGAAGGTCAGCCCAATCCACGGGGCAAAGTGCTCGATGCGCTGAAGCCAGTGCTCGGGTAACCTATTTATCGGCTCAACCGCCACGAACCAGCCGATAATGGTCGGCACCGGCAGTAGCATCAGCGAGGTATATAACCAGTCCCTCCTTATGGTTTTAACCGTAATTGAGTATAAAAGCCATAATGCCAAGGGGAGATAGATAACTATTGCCACCCAGGACCACCCCTTGGGCAGATAGAGCAAGAGGAGTCCAGCCGCCGCCACCGGCAGTAGCGAGTAGCCGAGCCAGGGGAAAAGCCAGGCTGGCTTACCCCGCCACCAGCCATAGACCGCCATACCGAGGACCAGCACCAGCGCACCCAATAGCCAGCCAACACCCCGCCACCAGCGCACGGCAAACAAAAGACCGAAAAGCACGTGGGGCATGGCGGCCAGTAGCGCCTGAGTCCAGCTACCCTGGCTATGGGCTTCATATATCTGGCGGGCTAACAACTTAGCCGAGCCTAGAAGGGTCAGGCAGGTATTAGTCGCTTCCTCTTCTGACAAGCCAGCTTCCTTCAACTCCTGGAGCTCATCCTCAATATGCGTCTCCAGCTCGTGGATAACCTCGCTCTCCACGGAGCGGTCAAGCCTCAGATTCTCCCTGATACTATCAAGGTAATGATTCAGGGCAGTTACCACTTCTTCACCTCACCGTAGTCAGACGCTGGCTGAATAATCAGGTTCATGGCAACCAGAAAGTCCTGCCACTGGCTTCTCTCGGCTACCAGCCTGCGAAGCCCCTTTCCCGTAATGTGATAGTACCTTCTCTGGCGTCCGTTGGGTAGTGCCTGCCATTCGCCACGGATTAAGCCCGCCTCCTCCAGGCGGTGAAGGGCAGGATAGAGAGTGCCCTCCTTAAACCTAAAGTAGCCCTGGCTTCTCCTCTCAAGCTCTTTAATAATCAAATAGCCATACATCGGCTGTTGCTCGATGAGGCAAAGAAGCAGGGAATCAATACTGCCTTTGATTAACTCTCGCCGTTGTGCCATCTAACCTACCTCGCTTATCTTAACACCTAGTAGCACTATGCATAGTAGCACATGACGAGGTTCTTGGCAATATGGCAACTCCAAAAAGGGGACGGCTCTTACCGGGGAGGGTACTCCCCTAGTATCAGGGTGGCATTAGTGCTACCGAAGCCGAAGGAGTTAGACAGGGCTATCTTTACCTCGGCTCTCCTTGAGACATTGGGCACATAGTCAAGGTCGCACTCAGGGTCCGGGGTCTCGTAATTGATAGTCGGGGGGATAATACCGTGGTTAATAGTCAGCAGGCTGAATATTGCCTCCACCACCCCCGCACCAGCCCACAAATGGCCTATCATCGACTTATTACTGCTTATTGGTATTTGTTTGCTCCGCCCCTGAAAAACGCTCTTTATCGCCCTGGTCTCCGACAGGTCATTAAGCACGGTTGATGTGCCGTGGGCGTTAATATAATCAACCTTATCAATAGAAATGCCGGCGTCCTTAAGCGCCATCCTCATACAACCAGCGGCACCCCTCCCCTCAGGGTCGGGGGCGGTTATATGATAGGCATCGCTGTTAAGCCCGTAGCCCAGCACCTCGCCATAAATCTTAGCCCCTCTCTTTTGGGCAAATTCTAATTCTTCCAGGATGACGACTCCCGCCCCCTCACCAATGACAAAACCATCGCGGTCTTTATCAAAGGGGCGGCTTGCCTTCTGGGGCTCATCGTTTCTAGCGGTCATGACCTTTACCGGCTCCAGTCCGGCAAATACAAGCGGCCTGATTGCCGCCTCAGCCCCGCCGGCAATCATAACGTCAGCCTCGCCCTGCTGGATAACCCTGAAGGCATTGCCGATAGCCTGCGTCCCTGAGGCACAGGCGGTCACCGTGCACAGATTCACCCCCCTCGCCCCGAATTCAATAGCGACCTGTCCTGTTGCCATATTGCACAGGAAACTGGGGACAAAGAACGGTGAAATCTGCCGGCGAGCACCCTTGAGCAGCAGCTCATGGTTCTTCTCTATACTTTCTATCCCGCCCATGGCTGTCCCCACCGATACCCCCACCCTCTCGCTGTTACTGTCATTTATGGATAGCCCGGAATTCTCCAGCGCCATCCTGGCGGCAGCTAAGGCAAAATGGATAAAACGGTCTCCCCTCCTTACCAGCTTCTTATCAATAAAGTCCGAGGGTTCAAAACCCTTGACCTCTCCGGCAACCCTGGTGCGAAAATCGCTGGCATCAAAGTGGGTAACCTCACCGATGCCCGATTTCCCCGCGCACAACGATTGCCAGCTTTTCTCCACCCCAATCCCCAGGGGGGTTACCGCCCCCACCCCGGTCACTACTACCCTTCTCTTCACCTATTTCTCCCGCAAGCTCTTCTTATCAATCTTGCCGTCAGCAGTCTTGGGCAAGGAATCGGCAAAGATAAACTCTCTCGGCACCTTATAATTAGCCAGGCGCTCAAGGCAAAACCGCTTTATCTCCTGCTCTGTAGCTGCCTCCCCAGCCTTCAAGCTGACGAAAGCCTTGGGCGTCTCCCCCCGCACCTCATCGGGAATTCCCACCACCACCGCCTCAGCCACCTTGGGATGGCTAGCCAGCACCTGCTCAATATCGCTGGGATAGATATTCTGCCCCTTGGCGATGAGCATATCCTTCTTCCTGCCCCCCAGAAGGAACAGCCACCCCTCCTCATCAACCCGGCCAATATCAGCGGTATGAAGCCAGCCGTTTTTTATTACTTCAGCCGTTGCCTGAGGATTGTTATAATACCCATTCATTATTGGTCCCCTAACTACTATCTCACCCGGCTGGTTTGGTGACAGCTCCCGACCATCATCGTCAACTATCTTCAGCTCCCAGCCGGGCAAAGCCTTCCCCACCGAGCCCGGCTTGCCGGCACCATCAAGGGACTGGCAGGTAACATGGGCTGCCGATTCGGTCATACCCCAGAAATCAACCGCCGATAAGTCGAAATGCTGCTTGATTTTTTGCCAGGTATTAGCCGGCATTGCCGCCCCCGCCGTACCCCACAGACGAATAGAACTCAGGTCATGGTGTATCCCCTCAGTCTCGGCGGTGTTAGCTATCAGGGCATGGACAAAGGGCACTGCCATAAAAATGGTCGCCTTCTCCCTTTCAATGACCTCAAGAAGGCTATTAATAGATAACCCGCCTAAAATTACCACCGTGCTCCCCTTGGTGATTGCCGTCATCAGTATTACCACCAGCCCAAAGGCATGGTGCATGGGCAGGGCGAACAGCACCACTACATCCTTATCCGTCTGCTTAAAGCCGTCGCCGGATATTGCTGCCTCCCTGACCAGAGCCTGGTGGGACATCACCACCCCTCTCGGATTAAAGCTGGGCCCCGAGGTATAGGCAATATGGGCAATATCCTCACCCTTCAACTCCACCGCCACCGGCTCTGCCGAACTGGTAGCCATAATCTCCTGATAGCTAAGAAATTGACCTTTCCCCTCAGAACCCACCTCGATGACCCCGGCTATGGACTTAAACCCCCCCAGCGCCGGGACTATTGGTTCCAAAAGCGGGCTTTCCGCCACCACAACCCTGGGCTGGGAGTCGTTAAAGAGCGAGGCCAGTTCAGTAAGCTTATACTTGGTATCAAGAGGGACAGCAATGCCACCAATCTTGACCACGCCGAAGTAGATAGCGGCAAACTCCGGGCTATTGGGCAGTAGCATCGCTACGCGGTCACCCTTTTTAACCCCCATCCCCAGCAAGGCATTAGCCATCTTATTTGCCGCCTCATCAAGCTGGGCATAGGATAGCCGGCGCTCATCCATAGCCACCGCCGTCTTCCCCCCGTACCGCCCTGCCGCCGCCTCCAACATCAATCTTAGGTTCATTACTTATTTTCCTCCAGTATGACTCTGGCATCTACAGCGATAGCACCATCGCTATAGGCAAAAATGGGGTTGAGGTCAAGCTCCATAATTTCGGGGGTTTTTTCAACAAAATCAGACACCTTGATTAATAGTTCCTCCAGGTAGGAAATATTCACTGCCTCCTGACCCCGATAGCCCTCGAGCAAAGGATAGCCCTTTATTTCCCGGAGCATCTCAGCGGCATCCCTTCGGGATAAGGGAACAATCCTGAAGGAGACGTCTTTTAAAACCTCGACCAGGATTCCCCCCAGCCCGAACATAAGCACCGGACCAAACTGGGCATCCTTGGACATGCCAATAATCACCTCAACGCCGGGGCGAGCCATCTTCTGCACCGCTACCCCGTGGAGCCTCGCCTGAGGGTGCTTTTGCCTGATAGTTTGTATAATGTCGTCGTAGGCTTTACCTACCTGACTGGCTGTCTTCAACCCCAGCTTAACCCCACCAGCGTCACTCTTATGCACAATGTCCGGCGAGGCTATCTTCAACACCACGGGAAAGCCAAGCTGCCGGCTTAACGAGATTGCCTCCTCCCTGGATTTAGCAAGCCTGGTATCAATAACGTCTATCCCTGCCGACTTGAGAAATTCCTTAGACTCAACCTCAGTCAGCACCGTCCTGCCTTCACTTCTCGCCTTATCTATAATCGGCACGAGTGCCAAGACCATCTCCCTCTATCAAAACTGGGGTAAACTATAGCAGATTATATCTTGGCAAAGCAACCAGACAGCGGCAAAAACCCTTTGCCCTAACCTTGCCTGCGTGCTAGAATAAAAGAGCAGAAGAACGGAGAAGTTAACAGAAAATTAACATTTCGCCCGTATAATGAAGCCATAGCGATGAAAACAATGAAGAAGATAAAGATAAAATATCTACTAGTCCCCCTTATAATTTTATGCCTTCTCCTCGGCAGTAGCTGTGCATGGCCCTCGCTAAATACCTCGCCACCCTCAACCCCTACCACCCCCACCGGGCGTAGCTGGACACCACCCTCAGCTAGTGAAAACCAGCTGCTTCCTGATTTTACCTCGGTCATAGCCAAGGTCAAGCCCTCGGTGGTAGCTATCAACACCAAGGCTACAACCTACGACATCTTCAACCAACCATACACCCAGGAAGTGGCCGGCTCGGGGTGGATTATAGATGAAAATGGCTACATAGTGACCAACAATCATGTCGTTGAAGGGGCTCAGAGCATAACGGTAACCCTGGATGATAGCCGGACCTTCCCCGCAACGATAGTAGGCACCGACTTCCTTAGCGACCTGGCTGTAGTTAAGATTGACGCTGAAAACCTGGTAAGCGCCAGTGAGGGGGATTCTTCACAACTAGTGCTTGGCGAGTGGGTACTGGCTATTGGGAATTCACTGGGGCTAGGGGTAACTCCCTCGGAAGGAATAGTCAGGAGCTTAGGCGCTTCCATAACCATATCACCAGGGCAAACGCTTCATGACCTTATCGGAACCAGTGCCGCGATTAACCCGGGTAACAGTGGTGGACCACTGGTAAATATGCGCGGCGAGGTATTTGGTATTACCAGTGTTAAGATTTCTATGGTCGGTGTGGAGGCTATGGGCTGGGCGATAAGCATCGACTCAGCGATGCCAATTATCACCCAGCTAATAAACGCTGGCCATGTGACCCGCCCTTACCTAGGGATAACTTACACTGATGTATACCCCTACCTGATCCAGCAGTACAACCTGGCAGTAACCGAAGGAATATTTGTCAGCCAAGTAGTTTCGGGCAAGCCGGCTGAAGAAGCGGGACTGAAGGCTGGGGATGTTATTGTTGGCTTCAATGGCAAAGAGATAGCTAACACCGAGGACTTAATACAGGCAATAACTTCCTGTGAAGCTGGGCAGAGGGTAGAAATAGTCTACTGGCGGGGTAACAGTAAAAATACCACTTATGCCACCCTTGCTGAAAGCCCGCCGCCCTAGCCAAGCCTCTTAACCCCGAGTAAAATATCGTAGCCGCCAATCCTCTGGCGCTCGCTAAAGACGCCCTCTTCGGGAACGCCGTCAATAAGTTTTTGGGAGAGCGTCTCCTGCTTGATATAATCGGCAAAGTCCGCCATTACCCCCCTGATATAATCATCCCCCTGATAATAGGTAGTGATATGGTCGGCAATGTCAAAGCCAGCGGAGCGGCGCATTGCCTGGAGGCGGCGCACTATCTCCCGAGCCATGCCCTCAGCTTTAAGCTCAGGGGAAAACTTAACGTCTATGGCTACTGTATAACCCCCCTCTGTAGTTACTACAAGGTCAGCTTGCTTATGTAACTTACCTTTGCTAGTAACAACCTCTAAACCTTTCACATTGAGTTCTTCTAGCAATTGAGCTTCCAGTTTTTTCAGCGCTTCCCCCTCGCTGCGGGACGTTACAACAACGATGACCTTAGCCAGAGGCTGGCGAACCTTAATCCCGGCCTGGCTTCTAGCCGCCCGACCAAGGCTTGATACCTTCATTGCCAGCTGAATATCAGACATAAGCTGCTTATCAATCTTGGTCTCATCAGCCACTGGAAAATCAGCCAGGTGCACACTTTCCGGCGCCTCGGGAAAAACCGAGCCGACCAGGTTTTGATACAACTCCTCAGCCAGGAAAGGGGTAAACGGCGCCAGTAGCTTTGACAGCGTCACCAGACACTGGTAGAGGGTGGTATATGCCGCCAGCTTATCGGCATCGCTCTCGCTCTTCCAGAACCGCCGCCGGCTCCGCCGCACATACCAGTTAGACAGGACGTTGACAAAGCCCTCGAGCCTCCTCCCCGCCTCCGTAGGATTATAATTATCCAGTGCCGAACCCACATCCCCTGTAAGCTGATTAAGCTCAGAGATAATCCAGCGGTCAAGCTCGGGTGGCTCCAGGGAAACCTTTTCCGAGCCAGGTGTGAATTGGTCTATATTGGCGTAGGTGACAAAGAAGGAATAGACGTTCCACAGGGTTAAAAAGAAGCGGCGGGTTACCTCAGCCACCGCCTCCTCAGAGAAGCGGCGCACATTACCCGGTGCTGTGGCAGTAAAGAAATACCAGCGCAAGGCATCAGCGCCATAGTTATTGATTATTGCCCACGGCTCAACCACATTCCCCTTAGCCTTGCTCATCTTCTCCCCTTTGGCGTCAAGGACGTGCCCGAGACAGATGACATTGCTAAAACAGATGCGATTAAATAACAGGGTGGATATCGCGTGAAGGCTGTAAAACCACCCCCGCGTCTGGTCAACGGCTTCACTGATATAATCGGCGGGAAACCTGCCGTCCTCAAGCAAGCTATCATTGTCAAAGGGATAGTGATGCTGGGCTATTGGCATGGCGCCAGAATCAAACCAGCAGTCAATCACCTCCGGCAGCCGCTTCATGACTCCGCCGCACTTTGAGCAACTAAAGGTCAGCTCGTCAACAAAGGGGCGGTGCAAATCTATTGGCTGTCTAAAGCCGGAGAAGCCGGGCTTTTTCTCCAGTTCCTCTATGCCGCCGACGCACTCATAACTATTACAGGACTCGCAGCGCCAGACCGGCAGTGGCGTCCCCCAGTACCTCTCCCGGGAAAAAGCCCAGTCCACGTTGTTTTGCAGCCAGTCACCAAAACGCCCGTACTTGATATGTTCTGGGTACCAGTTTATCTCGTCATTTCGGGCAATAAGCTCATCTTTAACCGCCGTCGTCCTGATGTACCAGGTCTGCTTGGCATAGTAAAGCAGCGGCGTCTCACAACGCCAGCAGAAGGGATAGGTATGGCGAATCTTCTCACTGCGAAAGAGCAGATTTCGTGATTTCAGGTCATCTAGAATATCTTTATCGGCCTCTTTGACGAATTTCCCCGCAAAGGGATAAGTCCCGGTAATTTTACCCTGTAAGTCTACCGTGTGGACGAAGTCCAGACTATTCTTCTCCCCTGCCTGATAGTCAACCTCGCCATAGGCAGGAGCGATATGAACGATGCCGGTACCGTCCTCCATAGAAACAAAGTCCGTAGCAATCACGCGATAAGTCAACTTCTTATCTGCTTCCTGTGATTTTAGGGCAGAACTTTCTTGAAACCGCTGGCGTTCCACACCGAAATTATGAGGATTAAACAGAGGCTCATAGACTAAATCCTGTAAATCAGCGCCCTTAACTCTAGCGATTACCGGAGCCTCACCCAGACCGGCGGCTTCCTGTCGCGCCGAAGCCAGAATGAGGTATTCGTTCTCAACCTCGACTACTACATACTCAGCCTCAGGGGCTACCGCCAGAGCGGTGTTACCGGGCAGAGTCCACGGCGTGGTCGTCCAGGCCAGTAAATAGGCAGGCTTATCTGAAGGAAGCTTACCCGGCGATTTTTCCGAGACCTTAAACTTTATATATATTGAAGGGTCTTCAGTATCATCCTGATAGCCCAGTGCTACCTCGTGGGAGGAAAGGGAGGTGCCGCAGCGGGGGCAGTGGGGGGTAACCTTATAGCCCTGATAGATTAGCTCCTTATCCCACATCTGTTTTATTGCCCACCACACACTTTCAATGTAATTATTGTCCATGGTGACATAGGCATTATCCAGGTCAACCCAGAAGCCGATGCGCTCGGTCAGCGCATTCCACTCCTTGAGGTAGCCAAAAACGCTCTCGCGGCAGCGGGCGTTAAATCTGGCAATGCCAAAGTCCTCAATATCCTTCTTGCTGGCAAGGCCGAGTTCCTTCTCCACCTCTAATTCTACCGGCAGTCCGTGGGTATCCCAGCCGGCGATGCGCGGGGTATAAAAACCCTTCATCGCCTTATAGCGGGGGACGACGTCCTTAAAGACCCTGGATAGCACGTGATGTATCCCCGGGCTACCATTAGCCGTAGGTGGCCCCTCATACAAGACGAAGCGCTGTCCGCCCTGGCGGGCGTCTACGCTCCGCGCAAAGACCTTTTTGCTTCTCCAAAAGCTGAGGATTTTCTCCTCAAATTGAGGGAAATTAACCTTACTACCAACGGGACGAAACATAAACACTCCATAAATCAGCGCTGCTTCCGTGGCACAATAACCACCTTCCGCACCTCACCCTCGCCGGTGCTCTCAGTGGTAACATCAGGGTTATCCGCCAGGGTAAGATGGATAATGCGCCTCTCATAAGCGGGCATAGGCTCCAGGGCAAACGGCCTTCCCCTGGCCTTCACCTGCTCCGCCACCCGCCGGGCTAAAGCCTGCAATGCCTCGTAGCGGCGCTGCTTATAGCCCTCAACATCAATAACTATAGGCACCCGAGCCTTCGCCCGATTAGCGACGATAAGCCGGACAATATGCTGAAGGGAGGCAAGGGTCTGACCACGCCGCCCAATCAGGATACCAAGGTCATTACCCTTCACATTAAGGGTAATAACCCCAGGGGCATCTTCACCCCCCGCCAGCGGGGGCTTAATTTCAGGCACAACCTGAGCCTCCAACCCCAACCGAGCAAGAATGGTCTCCAGGACAGTGGCTGCTGCCTCAGCCACATCACCCCTCTCCTCAGGCTCTTCACGCTCTTCAGGTTTCTCACGCCTTTTAGGCTTCTTGGGCTCCTCAGGAGCGGTCGCCAGCGGCTTTACTATAACCTTAGCTTCTCCCGCCCCCAGACCGAGGACACCACGCCTACCTTCCTTTACGACGGTAACCTCCACCTCTTCTCGGCTTACGCCTAACTGCTCTAATGCTTTTTGGATAGCCTCCTCCACGGTCTTGCCGCTTACTTCCAGACTCTCCATGACTCAAACCTTCTTCCTGCGTCAAACTCGGCGCAACAATATCGCCACCCTGAGGCAATTTCTCCACCTCAGAGATGCGTAGCTTATACTTTTTATCCCGCTCAGTCTCCTTTTTCGGCGCTGACTTAACCAAACCACCCCACCCGGTAACAGAATACTGAATGCCAATCCGGATAACATTTGATGTCACCCAGAAAAGAGCCAGCCCGCTGGGAAATGACAGGGTGAGGAAGGCAAACATCATTGGCATCAGCCATAGCATCATACTGGCTTGCTGTTGCTGCTTAGGGTCGGCACCTGGGGTCATTACCATCTTCTGCTGCACCCACATCGACCCCCCAACCAGGATTGCCAGCAGCATATCCCCTGTAGCCAGGTTCAGCCAGAGGAAATGATTCGGCAATGGTAGCGTGGAATATACCACCGGCCAGGAATAAAGATACTTGGACAAGCCAAGCAAATTCTCCGGGATTACCGCCAGGAGCCGCATTATCGCCTGATACAGGGCTATCCAGACCGGCATCTGGACTAAGAGGGGCAAAATGCAGCCCGCAGGGCTTACCCCGGACTCCTTATACAGCTTCATCTGCTCCTGAGCCAGCCTTTGCTTGTCTTTGGCATACTTCTTCTGAATCTCGGCAAGCTTAGGCTGAAGGGCTTGCATTGCCTTAGAGGAACGAACCTGCTTCAGGGTAAGGGGAAGCATCGCGGCGTTAACGATAATAGTCAGGAAGATAATAGCCAGCCCGAAGTTGTTGAACAAACACTTAGTCAGCACAATGAGGGTGTTTATCATTGGCTGCATGGCGATTAAATTCCAGATATCCCCAATACCCACTAAAACCAGACCTCACTTGCTACTTAATGGTCAGACTCCAAAGCTTTGCCCCTGACTCTGCACTCAGGGCATATAGGTTTTGACTGCCGGTATAAATATAGACAACGCCGTCACTGGTGCCGAGGGGGGCATGTATCGTCTCGCTCAGCTCAGCCAGTAGCCTAATCTGGTTGCTGGTGGCATCCAGGGCATATACCTTGCCCTCTTCCGAAGCGATAATAACCGAGCTACCAACCAGAACCGGCGATGAGGAAAGCGGGCTTCCAAGGTCAATGGCGTCCACTACCTCGCTCCCAGTTTCAGCATTCAAGAGATAAACCTTGCCGTCAAGGCAGGGGGCATAGATAACATTGTTACAGATTACCGGCTTAGCCCAGAACCAGCTATCAGCCATAAATTTCCATCTCAGGCTTCCGCCGCTGGCATCAACGGCGTAAAGGTGCCGGTCAAAGGAACCAACATAGACCGTGTTATCATAAACCAGGGGGGTGGAGATGATAGCCCCCTCAGTGGGAAACGCCCATTTCTCAGTCCCGTCGCCAGCATCTATGGCATAGAGCTTCTTATCAAAGGAGCCAATATAGAGAGTATCACCATCTATAGTCGGGGTTGACCAGAGCTTACCCCCGGTCTTAAACTCCCACTCCTTCTCCAGGGAAGCGCCGTTAAGGGCATAGACCATGCCATCAGCACTGCCCAGATAGACCCTATCCCCGGCAACCACCGGTCCGCCGATAATGGGTTGGGGGTTAGTCTCATTAACATACCTGTCCTGGGACAGGCGCGTGCTGGCACTGATGGCATAAATTCTACCGTTATAGCCAGCAATGTAGACCAGGTCTCCCGCCACCGCCGGATTGCCATAGATAGCCACTGGCGTAGCTTGTGAGGCACAGCCATAGCCGCCACCGGTTGCCCTTGACGCCTCCAGGGAGACCTCCCACAGGCGACTACCATCGGAGGTATTCACCGCCACCAGCTTGCCCTCAAGGAGTGGCGCCGTACAACCAAGCCCACCGCCAGCCTGTTTTATACTGGGACACAGAAAGAGGGTGCCATCGGCTATTGTTCCTACCGAGCCGCCCTCGGGTGAGCTCCTGATTCCAGCACAGCCGAAGAAGGTCAGCCCAATCAGGAGCAAGATAAGGGCAAGACAAACCTTTAATGCTATATTACTTCTAATCTCCACTTGCTTAATTCCTCAGGGCACGGGGTCATAGCCACCGGGGTTAAAGGGGTGGCAGTGAGCGAGCCGCCTTGCTCCCAGCCATACCCCTTTAATCAAGCCAAACTTGGAGATGGCTTCATAGGTATATTGAGAGCAAGTCGGGGTAAAGCGGCAGTTATGCGGCATAACCTGCGATAGGGTAGCCTGATAAAGTTTAATTAGTTCCAAGGTAAGCCTCTTCATATTCCCTCGTCAATAATCCGGCTCTGGACAATAGAGCAGGAATTGATTTTTTCAGGCTAGCGAAGCTAGCCCTGGCGGCTTGAGGGCGGGCAATAAATATGATATCCCACCCCGGCTCAAGTGGTAGCAAACGTAAAATTTCCCGGAGCCGACGCTTCGCCCGATTTCTCACCACCGCCCCACCCAGCCGCCGACCAACGGAGAAGCCATAGCGGGAAAAGGCAAGCCCATTAGGCAAAGCCTTCATCACTACTAAATCGCTTATCCACGAGCTACCCTTATTATAGACCAGTGCATACTGCTCTGACTTGGTAAGGTATTCTCTTCCCCTCATCGTCATACCACAGTAAGTCGCTTACGACCCTTGAGTCGTCTTGCTTTGAGGACAGCTCGCCCACCCCGCGTGCTCATTCTTTTCAGAAAGCCATGCTCACGCTTACGTGGAATCTTCTTCGGTTGATAAGTCCTCTTTGGCATAATAACTCCATATCCTGATTTCGTGGGGTAAGCTTAAAGAAGATAAAGTCCTGGATAATAAGACTAATCGCGTAGGCCAACGCCCCCCGTCTTATGGATATGAGCCGGGACAAATGGGAGGAGGGCTAAGTGCCTCGCCCTCTTTATCGCCAGTGCCAAGGCACGCTGATGTTTGGCACATGTGCCAGTCTTACGCCTCGGCGTAATCTTTCCCCTGTCCGATATATAGTGGCGCAGTTTAGCCGGCTCTTTGTAGTCTATCACCGCCGCCTCCGAAGCACAAAAGGAACAAAACTTGCGCTTGACTATATACCTCGGCCTATTTTGCCTTCTGAACCCTGTTTCGCCAGACCTTTGCCTGTCCACTCTTCTAAGTTAGTTAAACCCTCCTTATAAATTTAGCCAGTTCTAACCCTCGTCAGAGAATGGGAAGTCCTCCTCCGGTTCAGCGGCACCAGCCTCCTCACCACCCTCCCCGGGAAGAGGAGCTACTGCCTGCCTATCGAGGAAAAGCACCCGGTTAGCTATTAATTCAGTCCGGGAGCGCTTCTGCCCATCCTGCCCCTCCCAGGTACTGGTATGGAGTCTACCCTCGGCATAAACAAGCCGACCTTTACTCAGAAAAGAATTACAATTTTCCGCCAGCCTATTCCAAGCGACCACAGTAAACCACTCCGTCTCCTGCTTACGCTCGCCATTGGGGGTGGTATACACCCGGTTAGTAGCAACACGAAACGAGGTTACGGGGTTACCGTTGGGGGTAAAACGCATCTCGGGGTCAGCCCCAACGTTCCCTATAATCATTACCTTATTCAGCGTCAACATTGCCCTCCCCTCCTTTACCGTCGCCAACTGGTTAAACATCCAGTCTTATCAGCAGATGCCTAAAAACCTCCTCAGAAATCTGCAGGCTTGCTTCAAGTTCCTTGCTCAACTTAGGCTTCAATTTGAATCGAGCTAGTACATAACTGCCCTCCGTAAAATGTTTTATTGGATAAGCCAGCTTTTTCTTACCCCATTGTGCAATAGTGGCAACAGAACCACCATTTTCAGTAATAAACCGGCTGATGCGGCCCATTACACCATCAACCGCCTCCTCCATAAGCTCCGGGCTAATAATTACCACCAGCTCGTAGTCATGAAGCTCTTTATCTTCTTGAGAAATCACCGCCTCCTTCAAAAATTAGTGAGAATATTATAACATAGTATAGAGAGCACAAACAATACCCTCAAGGCTGGCTTGACACAAGTAAGGTACCACTGATAGACTTT
>Ga0315280_10003328_pt1 | contig 24825 bp, 18 predicted proteins | sample YL17G06_40_MG_FD_203697 | JGI IMG/M metagenome (GOLD analysis project Ga0315280, IMG submission 203697) | Sediment microbial communities from Yellowstone Lake, YNP, Wyoming, USA - YL17G06_40 | ecosystem: Environmental > Aquatic > Freshwater > Lake > Sediment | place: USA: Wyoming | collected...
GTTTACTCTCTTCTACGCCTGTAACTCCACATAATGCTTCAAAAGTGAAATCGTTTCCAATAAAGGAAGCCAAGGTCAAAACATTTTGGCATTCCTCATCTAATCGACTTATCCTAGCCTTTACAACTCCCTTAACGGTTTTAGGAAACTCGATCTTGGAAACTTCCTTAATCTTATATTTATTCTCTTCACGGTATATGACCCCCTCTTCCTTCAGAGACTTTATCACTTCTTCAACAAAGAATGGGTTGCCCCTTGTTTTCTCATAGATCAATTCACAAAATTCTCTCGACACATCATCTTGCTCCAAAAGCCTTTTAATCATCTCCGAAACTTCATCAAAAGACATGCGTTTCAATTGGGCAGATTGAAGCAAGCGTTCCCTGTTCAACTCTGTCAAGACAGGAAATAAAGGGTGCCTCTCATCAATGTCAGTGTCACGATATGCCCCCAAAAGGAGTAGCTGTTCCCTGTAGACTCCGCGAGCCAAATAATGCAGCAGCAAAAGTGAAGACTGATCAGTCCACTGCAAATCATCAAGAACAACCAGCAACGGCGCTTCCTTAGAAATATTAGTGATGAATTGTGAAACTGCCTCAAAAAGCCTGTCGCGTTCGTGCTCGGGACTTATGGGCAGAGACTGAGGAATTGTGCCAAGCTTCTGTTTAACCTCGGGAACTAGCTTACAAACCTCGCCTGGGTAATAGCCAATCACTTTGTATAGTTGCTCGGGAGTGCAGACTTGCAGATAGTCTTTGATCACTTCATTCCAGAGAATATAGGGGGGCACGCCGTCCATTCTGAATAGCGCTGGGCACCTTCCATACAAAACTTGCATTCCGCGCAAGCGTGCATAAGCTCCCAACTCTCTAGTTAGCCTCGTCTTGCCGATTCCAGCCTCTCCATACAGAAAAGCAAGCCCGCCTTCGCCGCGAACTGCTCTATCTACAGCCTCTCTAAGAAGACTCAACTCTTCAACTCTGTCAATGAGCTGAACCTCTTTTGTAACAATAGGACGGGGACTTGGGACAATAACGCTTTGCTTACGAGAGGGCACGAGCATTTCCCTCAAGAAGCCTTCGGCAATCTCCCTCAAAACTTTAAGCAGATCTTCTGCAGATTGATATCTCTTCCCCGGCTCCTTCTCCAAAAGCTTCATGATACACTCAGCCAAAGCTGGCGAAACCTTTGGATTCAGCCTGCTCGGCGAAACGGGATAGTCATGAATATGGCTGAAAATGATTTTTACAGGGTCTTCGCCTGGAAAAGGAGGTTTTCCGGTCACAGCCTCATAGAGCACTGCACCAAAAGAGTACAGGTCAGACCTAGCATCAGCACCTTTTCCTAACGCTATCTCAGGAGCCACATAAGCAACTGTACCTACTATCACTCCTTCCTGTGTTATGCCGGGTTGGCCAAGCATTTTGGCCAAGCCAAAATCCATCAGCTTCGCAACGCCCTCTTCGGTAATTAGAATATTTTCTGGTTTAATGTCCCGATGAAGAACACCTTGAGAATGTGCATACTGAAGCGCACCGCAAATATCCATGCCCATTCTCAGAACCGTTTGAGCGTCACATTTGCCCTCAGGATACGTTCCCATAAGCTCGCGCAGGCTCATTCCATCAACAAATTCAAGAACAAAAAACTGTTTTTCATCTTCCTTGCCGATATCATGAATTGAAACAATGTTTGGATGGTTAAGTTTCGCTACTGCTTGTGCTTCCCGCATAAATCGTGAATATGCTTCTTCGCCTGAAACTGCACTCTTCAACATTTTAATCGCAACAACACGATTCAAAACAGTATCCCTAGTCTTGTATACGACCCCCTTCCCACCTTCACCAAGCTTCTTCAAGACAGCATATCTGCCATTCTGCAAATGTTCAAGAGACGCCAAGAAACCCTCTCCACGCTTAACTTCTTAATAGAATATTTTCCGCTCCTATTCTTATGAATTGTGGAAGAATCTTATTTACTGCAATAAATCTACTTTTGACGGTTAAAATCCTAAATACGTGTTTTCACAACTGTTAGACACTAGTGGAGGTTTAAAAGTTGTCTGTAGCTCAGAGAAAATTTTTCACCGAAATCACCGCCTTAGTGGATAAAAGCGTTATTGTTTCAACCACAACTGGAAAAACGTACAGCGGAGCGTTAATAGGTATTAACCCTGACACCTTAAGCCTATGCCTAGCAGAGGCAAAGGATCAAGAAGGAAAAGTTTTGCACAGGGTCTTCCTCAATGGAAGCGTTGTTGCCCAAATATTAAGCGTAGAAAAACCCTTCGACATAAAAGCCCTAGCAGATCGTCTCGAAAAAGTGTTTCCAACAATGGTTAAACTCTACGAAGATAAAGGGTTCATATGGGTCATGGACAAAGTTAAAGTAACAGAGAAGGGCGTGACGGAAGGTTCAGGTCCAGCAGCTGAGCGTGTGCAAAAAGTTTATGACCAATTTATAAGCGAAGTAAAGGGCTAGATAAACCATCGGAACTTTTGTTCCTCTTTCTTCTTTTCTTCTTGAACACTTCTAGCCAAACCAAAGGATTCCAGTATTTTTTGAGTCTTCTCCGTAGCCACACCCAACCTTGACAAATCCAGGTTTAGGTCCAAAAATTTGCTCAAAAACGACAGAGCATGTCGTGCACCATTTGCATCCGGATACATGCCCAAAGTTTCCACAAGAAGCGAAAAACCCCTAAAATCCCTAAGCTTCGCCAACCCAATTAGAAGACCAGCAACTCCAAATATTTCCCCAACCATTATCTTTGCCCCAAGGCTCAGAGCATCATTTAACGTTTCAGGGTCTGATGCTGCGCAGTAAATTTCAGGCGTTTCCTTCACTTCTTCCTTTTTAAATCCGCCCAGGGTTATCATGTAACGGCAACCTAACTCTCCAGCAATGTCCAAAACACGCCCACAAAGCTCATACTGTCCAAAAGTTGTTAAAGCCTGTGTGTTGCCATACCAAATGATTAAGTCACGGCCACCATCACTTCGCTTGTAATAATAGAGCTCATTTATCGGAGAACGAGTGCCACCAGTTTCGGTAATAACTGCCAAGTCTTGAAAGGAAGCAGACAAAATTTCGCCGAAAAGCTTCGCTTTCAACTCATAGATCAAATGCAAAGCAGCAATGTTGGCTACAAACCCTATCCCTGGCAAGCCCTCAATTAAAACAGGATTGTTCAGTTTCGGCTTTTCGTAAATTTCGACTGTGCAAACCATGTTTTAGCTCCTTTTTGAAACAGACATTAATGTAAAGAAAATTATAATATAAGTATGTTTAGCTGAAATGGACTCGTGCCATGTCCATAATTTTTAAATAGATGACTGCCATCTTCGAAGGGTTGGTTGGTCAGTTTGGCAAGGGGCAACAACATTGAAACGATTTATGACCTACGGAAGAAACATTCTAATCCTTTCCATCGTCTTCCTAGTGGGCTCCTTTGCCATTAATCTGTTCGGTCCAGTATGGCCAATTTACATAAAAAAATCTCTTAATGCATCAATGACAGAGCTCGGGTTTGTATTCTCTTTATCGAACGCAGTGGCTGCAGCCATACAAATTCCCAGTGGATTTTTATCCGATAAATATGGCAGAAAACGGCTGCACGCGTTGGGCACATTTTTGGCTGCTTTTCCGCCACTAATGTACGCTCTAGCTAACAATTGGATAGACTTAGTGCCTTGGGTTATGTTGTCTGGCTTCGCAACAGGCTTATACATACCTATCCGATGGGCAATAGTAGCTGACGCTTCTTCAACTGAAACTATGGCTAAGGCCTACAGTTGGACAAACATTTCTTGGTTGGTAGGCTCCACTGTCGCCCCGTTTCTAGGCGGAATCGTCGCGGATTCATTTGGCATACGCTTTCCCTTCTTTACCTGTTCCATATTGATCTTCGCTGTTTTCCCTCTTACACTTCTCATGCAAGAGACTAGGAAGAAGCCGCAATCAAAGGATGTGAACGACAAGAATAAGGAGGTCAATATGGTTGATGGCTATCTGATTGCGGTTATTCTGTTCTCATTGATTAACATAGTTCAGGGCATAGGTGTAGGTGTGACTAGCCCAGTGATTTCGGTCTTCGCTCGCTCTCCACCGTTTTCATTAGATTACACCTTTATAGGCGTATTATACGCCATCGGTTTCGGAGTTGCCTCCATAGTTGTGCAAATTCCAGGGAGCAAGTGCAGCAATCTATTTGACAGAAGGAAGGTTATGTTTGCAACCTTCTTGGCGTCGGCTCCGTTTTTCTTGCTGTTTGCTTACTCTCGAAACATATTAGAACTGATTATCTTTATGTTTCTATCAAATGCCTTGTTGAATTTTTCATGGTCTGCATTTCAGACGCTTATGATGGAATCTACACCATCTGCGAAGTGGGGTCTCGTAAATGGGATTTCTGCGATGACTTTCTGGATAGGGTTAATGATTGGAAACGCTCTAAGCGGCATACTTTGGGACGGCTGGGGCACATATGCGCCATTTTACGCATCCGCATTCGCTATAGGAACGTCAGCCATAATACCGCTTCTGTTAAAAGAGACCAGAGTTAAAAAGAAAAAGCCTTGATAGCGTCACTTTAACAATTCGTTTAAGACATTATGCACTATATTTTACTATTGATCGGTATGCTCGAAAATCCAGACTGCACGGCCGAGAATATCTCTAATTGGTAGGTGTTGGGGACAGGTTTGCTCGCATTTTCCGCATCGGACGCATCTGTTGGCTTGATTTTCTGGTTTGATGTTTTCGTGATACTTTGTTTTGACTTCTTCGCCCTCCCGATTGATGAAGAACTCGTTCACGAAGGCAATAATTTCTGGTATACTCACCCCTTCATCACATGGCATACAGTATTTGCAGCTTGTGCATCCGATGAAGCCTAGCTTCCTGTATTTTCGTGCCAATTGGCTGACAAATCGAAGTTCTTCTTGGCTAAGGGTGGGTGGCACGGAGCAGTTCGCAGTTTTCACATTTTCTGTTACCTGTTGCATGGTGCTCATGCCGCTGAGGGCTACTGACACTTCAGGATGGTTCCAAACCCAAAGCAGAGCCAATTCCGCGGGTGTTCTCCTGGTTTTTGCCTTTTTCCACAGGGATTGGACTTGTCGGGGAGGCGTGATTACCAGTCTCCCGCCACCGACGGGTTCCATTACGACGACTGCCAGTCCTTTTGACGCTGCGTACTTTAGTCCTTCTGTTCCCGCTTGGTGGTCAGCGTCCACATAGTTGTATTGGATTTGGCAGAGCGTCCATCCATCGTAACTGTCTATTATGTCTTTGAAAACACCGTACGTGTCGTGGAAACTGAAGCCAAAATGGCTGAATTTTCCTTCGTCTATCTTCTTTTCTGCCCATGCGGTTACGTTTAGTTCTTCAAGTTTTTGCCATCGTTCATTGGTTAGACCGTGTAATAAATAGAAGTCGATGTTTGTTTCCAGTCTAGCCAGTTGCTCGTCTAGGTATTTGCCCATGTCTTGTCGGGAGTTGACAAGCCATGTGGGCATTTTGGTTGCCAGTTTCACTTTTTCGCGGTATCCTTCTTGCAGAGCTTTTCTCAGGAAGGGTTCGCTGTTTCCTCCGTGGTAAGAGTAAGCAGTGTCCAAATAGTTAACGCCGTGATCGATTGCATATCTTAGCATCCTTGTTGCCAATGGCTCGTTGATTTTAGCAGAGTCCCCTCCAATTGTGGGAAGCCTCATGACGCCAAAACCGAGCGCGGATACTTTCCAGTTTAGTTTTCCGAAGGATCTACACTTCATTATGATCACTTTCTGTATGTGAAAATGGCGTAGTATTATTGAAATGCTATTAGGTTTGTTTTTTCTAGGTCGCGTAGAAATTTTAGCATGTGTTCTGGGTTGGTTTCGCCGTATTCTGCTGAAACAGCCTTGAGGATGTTGTAGGCGTCTCGTTTTCCATCCATGAAGTTCACAAACTCAGCCACTTTATTGCCGAAATCGCGATCTTTTTCATCAATTTCTTGATACCACTCGTACTCTTTTTCGCCCAAAACCTCCTTCAGCAAGTCAAAGTTTAGTGTGCCCTTGAACAGGCGTTTGGGAATCAACCTTTTCAGTTCTGTGTCGGCTTCTGTTTCTTCAAGCTTGGTTGGGATGGTTATGGTTAATGTTTTTGCGATGAAACTTAGAGTCTCTTCGATTTTTGCAGTTTTCTGTTGAGCTCGGTTTGTTATTTCTTCGCACAAGTTATGTATTAGAGTGTTAAGTTCTGGGTTTTCTCCGAGTTTTTCTACTGATTTTGTTGCTTGTTGTTCACGCCACATGATTTGTTCTATTTTGTTCTTGCAGTGGAAAGCTGTTTTTGCTAGTTCTTTGGCTAGTTCAGAGGGTTTGTCTTTGAGTTTTGGGTCTTCTTTTTTCTTGAACAGTTCTTCAACGCCTTTTTGGGCGGCTTCCTCGATTCTTATGATGCCTTTTGAGGCGGTTTGGTTTGCTAGTTGGAATGCGGTTTCGACTGTGGCGTTGGCGAGTGTTAGGGCGGCGATTGTGGTTATCCATCCGACTCTTTTGAGAGAATTTTCACTGACTTTGTCGATGGTGTCCATGCTTGTGTGATAGTATAGGTCTGGCCATTGGATTAGCATGACGCATGGGACACCTATGGTGGAGTTTGTGAATTCAGCGTGGTCGCTTCCGCCGCTGAAGGTGGTGGTGTTGTAGCGGAATGTTGATGAGGAGCCGAAGCCCGTTACTGTGTCGAATTCTTTGATTGACTGTTCTATGAGACTGTAGACGTAGTCGTTCAGGTATGACGGGCAGGAGTCTGGTGTGCGGTCTAAGTTCAGTGTGGATTTGCAGAGCTCTTGGTTTTGGCCTACCATGTCCAAGTTTATGCCTGCTACAAATCGGCTAAACGTGTCTTCGTGGTAAGATAGGTAGGCTACCGTGCCTAAGGTTTCGGGAACCCAGAAGAATCGTATCGTTCTTGCTGGAGTTTCAATTTTTCCAGAATTTATCAGTGCCATGATGGTTCTGGCGATTTCTAAGAGTAAGCCGCTTCCTGAGGCGTTGTCATTAGCGCTTGGTTTTGGATGGCAGAGGTGTGCGATTAGGAAGATTTCTTCGTTTGGTTTCTTTTTGCCTTGTATTGTGGCGGTTATGACGTCTTCGTTGCCTGGAAAGAGTTGGGCGTCTACTTTGGCTTTGAGTTTCACGGTTTTGCCTTTTGTTAGTAATGCTCGTAGTTGGTTGCCTTGGCGTTTGCTTAAGGAGAAGCCGAATGTGACTTTGTCTTGTTCTTCGGCTTTTGGCCATATGCCTTGGTAGGCGTGGGCGTCTGGTACGTCTAGGCTTTCGCGGACGTTTGGCATTTCGTAGGTGATCGTGTCTGTGATGACGCCTATAGCCCCGTGTTTGTAGACGGCTTGTTCGTGGACGGTGTGGGCTCTGCCTGTGGCTAGGACAAATTTGCCTTTGACATCTTTGCCTTCGTAATCTTTGGGTTTGGTTCCTGCGCCAACGTCGACGAGTTCGGCTGTAACGCCTTCTGGAGGCGTGGCTTTACTGTAAGTGTGCAGACAGGTGGGCACGTCTTCGTATCGCACAATCAGCTTTTCTTCTGGTTCTACAAGGTGCAACTCAGCGCTTTTTACTGTCCACCCGATTGGAGAAGTGTAAGTCCAGTATTTGGTTTTGCCGTCGGCTGGAAACTGTTCAATCGTTGCATCTTTTAATCCTATCTTTAATAGTTCGTTTTTGACGTATTCCGCGGCTTCATGAAACATTGTGGAGGCTTGAATCCTGTGGAACCTAGCGATTTGCTCCACAAAAGACTTAGCAACAACACCAGACAACTCATCCCTAACAAGCTTATATAAGCTCATAATCAAACCCATACCTTTACGTGATTAGCATTATGCAGCGAACATTTCTAATAAGTCTATTCACTTAAAGACGCGCTTACCAAATAAGGAATTCTTTCGTTTTCATTGAAACCTAGATTTCTTCCCCAAACCCCACGGCTATTTTATCCACTATTGTCGGCTGAATATGACCGCCTAACCCTTCAACTCTGGAGAGTAGACTGTTAAGTTCTTCGGTAGGAATAAACTTGCAAAAGTCATTAAGCCCGATTCTTTGGAAAGTTGGACGTGTCAGCTCAGTCTTGACCCTGTCTTGCCGCTCTTTAGGGGCCACAATGTATAACTTGACGTTTAAAGCTGGAACAACTGAAAGAAGATCGGACATCCTAAGAAGACCAGAATAAACAGATGTTGTGGTTTCAACTTCAAAGGCACAAACAGGCGCATTCTGTTTAATCCAGATAATATCTATGAGAGAGATTCTACGAGTAGCCTCTTCACTCAAGCCGAGATTTGGGAGTTGTTTCAAACATTCGTCCCCCAATATCTTACCACGAAATAGACGATTCCTATCGTTCGGGGCAATCCACACAGAGCAACCAGTTATTCTTCCGAGCCTAATCAGCGCGTTTTGTGCTTGAGAATGTAAAGACTCCTCCTCCTCAGTAGCAAACTTCTCCAAAGGCGGTTGAATCTCCTTTCTCTCACTTATCACTTTGGGCTTCTTCTTCATTGTTGCAATTTCTCGCTCTTGTTTCGCCTCTTGGAGCAATTGTTCTAGATTTAACTCAATTTGAGTGAGGTTATTCGGTTTTGAGTAAATCGCTTTTATTATTATTTCGGCTACAGGGTCTTCGAGAACTTGTTGATTCAGTATTCCCCATCCATATCTATGTCCCCATGCTGAAATTAATGCATCTCTGACTTCGCCCAAGAGGGGTATCCTTTGATCCTTTGTAAAAGCATGAGTAAATTTAATCGGTATTCGATATGGGAAAAGGTCGTTATCCCACACTCTCTCTTCAGATCGGAAAGATTTTCCAACTACTTGTGTAAGACCAGCCATAGCTTTTTCAACAATAACCGCTAGATAGTCACCCTCTCGCCAATCTTTGAAACGTGCGGATCGACTTCCCCATAAAGAATGTCTTAAACACGTCAAAAACTGGTACTCGTCAACTTTAGTAATGCGTAAACGCAAAGTTAACCCGCATTAATTTGCTGTTCTCTTGTAGTAAAAAGCTTGTGGTTTCTTATGAATAAACTCCGTTAATTCTCTTCTTGTTTCATGGGCACTTCTACCATTCAATTGTAACTTTTCTGTATAAAAAATTTATCTACCGCGCCTAGTCATAGGCGCCGAATGGCGCCAAAGCGAGCTTATTTTTTTATTATAGCATCCATTAGTTTTCCAAAAATGTAACTGACCACAATCCATAGCAGATTTTCAATTACAGCCATTTTTCTCAATTATCAACATGTCTTAAGATTATTTAAGTTTTACTTGAATATTCTTTTATTAGCATACCGTTGGGCATTTTTTATATTTACGTTTGTTTGTTTAAGTTTAAGGTTCGCTAATGTCTTTTGAGACTAGAGAGAAGGATTTGCTTGCAAGAATTGGTAAATTAAAGACTAAAAGTGGCGTTGTTGAGACCCCTTTGCTTTTTCCGGTGATTAATCCTAACATTCAGCCTATTTCTCCAAAAAAGATAGAGATGGAGTTCGGTTTTGAAGCCCTAATAACCAACGCGTACATCCTCAAAAATCGCTTTCAGAATCGACCCATAGAAAATGGTTTACACAAGTTTTTAGGTTTCAACGGCGCAATAATGACCGATTCTGGCGCATACCAAATCCTCGTTTACGGCGGCATAGAAATCAACCCAAAAGAAATCGTGGAATATCAAGAGCAAATAGATACGGATATAGCCACTATTTTGGACATTCCAACAGGCTGGAAAGTCACTGAAGAACACGCACAAAAAACCGTGAGAGAAACAATAAAGCGCGCCAAACAGCTTTTCAAAACTAAAACTCGCGATGATATTCTCTGGGTTGGTCCAGTTCAAGGCGGCAAATACTTAGACCTTGTGGCAAAATCCGCTCGCGAAATGGGAAAACTGCCGTTCCAAATCCACGCTTTAGGAAGCCCAACTGAAGTGATGGAGCGCTACCGCTTCGACGTGCTCGTAGACATGATTATGGCTGCAAAAATGAACCTACCCTCTGACAGACCACTACATCTCTTCGGAGCTGGGCATCCGTTCATGTTCTCTTTAGCTGTAGCCCTCGGATGCGACTTCTTCGATTCCGCAGCCTACGCCATATACGCGCGCCAAAACCGCTACATGACAGAAAATGGCACACACCGCCTAAACGAACTCGCGTATTTTCCATGCGCATGCCCAAAATGCACAAAAACTACACCAAAACAAGTCTTGGAAATGCCTAAAAACGAAAGAGAAGTCTTTCTAGCCGAACACAACCTCTACGTCTGCAGCGCCGAACTGAAACGCATAAAACAAGCAATAAAAGACGGCAGACTCTGGGAACACTTAGAAATGCGAGCACACGCACACCCCGCTTTACTTCAAGCAGTAAAAAAACTGGGCAAATACGAAGAATACATAGAAAAACACAACCCCACCGTGAAAGAAAGCGGCTTATTCTTCTACAACTCCACAAGCCTAATGCGACCCGAAGTCGTCCACTACCGAAAAAACCTAACAGAACGATACATCAAACCCAAACAAGCCAAAATCCTTCTCCTCATACCACAAACTCAAATAAAACCATTCCACAAATCACGAGAATACAAGCAAATCGCAAAACTCCTCAACCACGAATTTAAAGAAGCAGCTAGCAAGGTTCACGTGTGCTTCTATGCGGCACCGTTCGGCGTAATACCAATTGAACTTGACGAAACCTACCCACTATCCCAACACGAAACCGTCCTACCACTAGACAAAGAAACAATGGCATACGTAGCCAATCAAATCGCAGAATACATTAAACAAACAAATTACGAAACAATCATACTGCTTAATGACCCAGAAAACTGGAACAAAACCATCCTAAACACATGCAAAAGAACCTGTCGACAAAAAAACATCAAATTCAAAAGCGTTAACATCAAAAAAGCAAGCTTCATAAGAAAACTTCAACTTGCACTAGAAAACCGAAGTTCAATCTATATATAAGGGAGGGGCTAGGCGCTTCTCACAGAACCAGAGAAAAGCAAGCCACTTATAGCCACTTCACGTAACATTTTGCACTAAACATGAGCGAATACACATGATCCAAGCTGATTTGCACGTCCATACAACGTACTCATCAGACGCATCAATACACCCAAAAATCATAGTGGACCAGCTCTACGCACATCCATCCATAAAAGCCGTTGCCATAACAGACCACAACACAGTTGATGGATGTTATAAAGTACGAGAACTGGCTTCTGCATATCCAGATGTTCTGATAATTCCCGGAGTTGAGGTAACCACTATTTATGGCGACTTAATAGTTTTGGGCGTTGCAGAATTGCCACCAGAACCGTGGACTGTTGAAAATGTTATCGATTTTGCAAGGGAAAGAGGAGCATTAACCATTGCCGCCCATCCCTACAGAGCTTATGGTCTAGGTGACTTAACGAAAAAATATGATGTTGACGCAATAGAAGTTTTAAACGGCGCTTCATCGCCTGACGTTAATAAATTGGCTGAAAATTTAGCTAAAGAGACGGGTTTGCCAGGTGTTGCTGGCAGCGACGCTCATCAAATTAATGAATTATGGACTGCTTACACAGAAGTTCAAGCTTCTTTAGATATTGACGAAATTTTAAAAGCCATCAGAAAGGGGCTGGTCAGAGTTGCCTCAACAGAAAAGTCAATACATTTTTAAAACAGCTATATGCATGATTACTGCATTAGCGGATGAAAAGAAATGAGTCCATTACAAATCGGGTTTCTAGGCGGAACCCACGAAGTTGGCAGAATAGCCATAACCGTAAAGACTGAAAAAACACAGGTTTTGCTAGATTGCGGAGTCATGTTGAACCATGAACCAGGATTTCCAATGCACATTCCACCGAAGGATGTTGACGCGATAATTTTGACCCACAGCCACCTCGACCATTCAGGAGCAGTCCCAATCTTTTACATTCATGGGAAGAAGCCGCTATACACAAACAAATTAACTTTGGAATTAGCCCAAATACTGATTTCCGATTTCATTCACCTCTCCAGCTACTATTTACCATACGAATACCTCGAGCTAAGGTCCATGATGAGGAGCAACAAACACGTGGATTTCAAAGTCGAAGAAGAAATTGGAGACATCAAATTTCAGCTTTTAAACGCTGGACATATTCCCGGAGGCGCACAAATACTAATCGAAGCTGAGGGAAAGAGAATACTTTACACAGGCGACTTCAACACCACTGATACAAGACTTTTGGAAGGCGCAAAGATGGAATACGGAGACCTGGACACAGTCATAATTGAAAGCACATACGCAGACGAAGACCACACGGAACGTTTAGAACTGGAAAAACGCTTTGTGGATGAAGTAACCGATGTTGTCGAAAAAGGAGGCACGGTTCTAGTTCCAGCCTTCGGAGTTGGCAGATCCCAAGAAATCGCATGCGTTTTAACTGCACACCACTTTGAATATCCCGTCACCATGGACGGAATGGCACGCGAAGTAAGCAGAATAGTGATGAATTACAAGGAATTTCTCAGAGACCCTAAACTATTTACGGATGCCATACATTCTGCTGATTGGGTCGAAGGCTGGCGAGACCGTAGGAAGGCCACAAAAACGCCTGGAGTGATAATTTCACCAGCAGGCATGCTTAAAGGCGGTCCAGCGGTATTTTACACGTCAAAAATTGGAAAAAACGCAAACAACGCCATATTTTTAGTCAGTTATCAGATTCCCGGCACGCCTGGAAGAGAACTGATGGAGAAGGGAGTATGCCTCATTGATGGAAAAATGAGGAAAGTTAAGGCGCGCGTTCAACATTTCGATTTTTCATCACATTGCGGAGCAAGCCAGCTCAAAGAAGCCGTGAAAAAACTTGGAGGAAAACCAAAAATCTATGTCGTTCACGGCGCAGAAGGCAACTGTGAACTTTTCGCAAAATGGATAAAGAACGAGTTAGGTTTAGAAGCCACTGCACCAAAGGCCGGGGACATGGTCAAGGTTTAGAGTGAAATCATGAAAATTGGAATCTTATGCGTTGGACAAGTAGATTTCTATGTAATAAGCAGGATTCAAGAAAACCTGAACATGATTTTCCCGAAAACAACATGCATATTAACTAGCGAAACAATGCCAATTCCAGACGAAGCCTTCAACAATACGAGACAGCAATACCGTTCAGACAGCATTTTGAGCAGAGTTCGCAGCTATGCTGAGAAAGAAAAATCGCTAGACCTTGTTTTGGGAATAGCAGACATCGACATTTTTGTTCCAGAGTTGAATTTTGTCTTTGGAGAGGCAGAATGTCCAGGAAAAGCAACGTTAATTTCATTATGGAGGCTCAGACCAGAATTTTACGGTAAGACTCCAAACATGGACCTTTTTCTGGAGAGGATCACAAAGGAGGCTGTGCATGAGCTTGGACATGCTTTGGGTTTAAAGCATTGTTCTAACCCATTTTGTGTTATGTATTTTTCCAATTCCATTTTCGAAACCGACAGAAAGCAAAGTTTATTCTGCACTAAATGTTACTTGAAGGCTGAAGTGGCTGTAAACAAACTAGGGTAAGAGCCTTGAGTAGCAAGTTCAAAACGAGGCTAGTGAATTTGGCACCTATTTTAGTAAGCCTAGTGTTTGGAGTGTTTTGTGCCTTTTTAATTTTAACATCTCCACTGGAAATTTACGAAGTTACCCCCTTCCCCGAAGGTACCGTTGGATCCTTTGGCAACGCATTCTATTTTGTAATCCTCGTAGGAGTCGGCGCGTCAATATTATATTTGCTTTTAAAATGGAAAAATCTTAGATTGATCGCTTGGATTACTGGTTTTGTTTTGACAACTGCGGTTTTTATGCTTTCCATGATTTATATATTCGCAGCATTTTCAAGGTTTGTTATTCCCAGTATGGAAGTTTTGACTTTGATTTTGTCCTTGTTCATAACAGCGCTAGCTGACTATGCAATTTTTCGAAAGCACGGCAAGATTTGTGACCTAGTTGTTCTCTTGTTAGGAGGAGCTTTAGGTACATTTTTGGGATTTTCAATCCCCACTTTGAGTGCAATATTGATTTTAGGTTTTTTAGCAGTTTATGACGTATTTGCTGTTTACCATGGACCTGTTGGAAAAATAGCCCGTAGTGGGCTTGACCAGCTTCGGGGTTTAAGCTTTTCTTTTAGGGACATCCAGATGGGGTTGGGCGATTTGACGTTTTATTCCATGCTTTCCGGGCATATGTTTATCAATTTCGGCTTCATATCATGTTTAGCATCCATCATCGGCATTTTATTCGGATGCCTATTAGGTTTTAAAATGCTGGAGAGAAAGGGAATGTTTCCTGGATTGCCCCTTCCAGTACTTTTCGGTTTAACAGCAGGTCTTCTTGTTTCACTTACATGAAATCCCAAACTTTTTTTACGTTCGATAGAACCAGATGCACATGTGTATTTTGGATAATAGTTATAATCATGAGAATTATACGTTTCACAATTGCGACATTGTTTAAAAGATGAAACAGATGCCCAAGAAACACAAGCCCAGCAGGCATGTAAGCGTTAACATACGCCAACTCTTAACTGAGAAGGTGGAAAAGGAGAAAAAGAAGCGAAGAGAGGAACTTTTAGCATTGCTGGGTGTGAAGGAGTTTTTTGTTGAGGGAAGAATAACCATTAACAAGAGAACATGTAAAGGTGTTGAGTGTAAACTTTGCGTAGAGGCGTGTCCAACTAATGCTTTGTTTTGGAAGGCTGGAGAGGTTGGAATAGTAGAAGAGCTTTGCATATACTGTGGCGCATGTGTCTTAAGCTGCATAGTAAATGACTGTATAAAAGTTGAGAGAAAAAGAGTAACTGGCGAAGTGGAAAAATTCAGCAAGCCAAGAGATTTCACGGCACTTCAACATGGCATTAATGTTAAGAAGCGGCGCGGAAAAATTCAACAAGTTTTTCCAAAAGCTGAAGATTACCTTAAATGGTATAATAAGAAGAAAACATAAGAGACGAGAAAATGTTTCTGATAATCGATGTTATCTTTTATGAGGAGAGCGGGATTAAAAGATTATATCTGGTTTTGCCATTTTTCTTGCAGGAACTTTGGAATGTCCGAAGAGTCTTTTGGTCCGACAAGAACTTGCCAGCCGCTTTGCTCTTCAATTTCACTGCTTAGGCGTGCTGCTTTCCCCGGAATTACAAGTTTTCTATGTATAACCTTGTTTTCAATTCCAGAAGCCCTTATGGCGGCGGCAACTTTTTCTGCTGTCAGTTTTCTTCCGGCAACGGCGCTATCTACTGCTATTCCCTCCGTGTCAACGACTAGGAGGTAAGCGTTTAGTTTTGCAGATTCTATGTCTGAAGCAACTGTGTAATAAGTAAGCGCAAAGTTTGTCGTAAACATTACAGGCGAGTTTTCGTCTGGCGCCCCAAACACCTTTAAGCCGGGTTTAACTGTCGCTGGTTTTCGTGGGTCTGTGTAAATGTTCTGTCGCAATATGACTGTTGGAAGAAGCGCCCAGCCGTCTACATTATGCATTACTATAATGTCTGCGAAGCGAACAATCAGCATAGCCGCTAAATAGGCTTCTCTCCACTTCGCAATTTCCTCTGGAGCTTCACCTTTCTCCATCCAAGTAACCATCGGCACACCAATCAATGGAAAACCTAAAAGGTCATCCCCTCTCTTGCAAGCAGCCCGCCGAATCATTGTAAAGTTGTTAAGCGTATTAGCCAAACCATCGCTTCGGAAAGTACCCGGATCCAACACGAGGTCTTCAACGCCATATTCAAGCAGCGTTTTTGTCAAAGACTTAAGCAGTTTCAAATCGTTTGGCGCAAAAACCGTTAGGGGACATTTATACAGCAGCGCGAGTTCAACCATCTTCTTCCAATTTTGCTTTGTAGCCGCATATAGGAGCGGTCGGCATTTTGAAACAACCTTCAATCCCGCTTCTAGGACATCTGAGTTTAGCGAGCACAAAATTAAGGGCAGATTCGAGTTTTCAACCACCCTTCTAACTGTCGCCTTAAACTTGTCTGGGTCGTTTGATGTGGAGCGAACAGCTATCATATCAAGTTTTAACGTTTGCCCAATATATCCAAATTTGAACTGCTCTACTCGCTTTATTCTATCAAATATTTCTTCTTCAGACATTTCATCAGTCACGTCGATGGCAATTGCCGTTGGATTGAAATAAGTTAATTCATGACGGTACATAACGAGTTTTCCGCCGATTTTCACAGCATGTTCTCCAACGCCGACGACGACCTCTTTTATGGCTGGCTTAAGCAGTTCCATTAATTGTTTGTAGGCTTTCTTATGCTCTTTAGTTAGAAGCTGGGGACAATTTTCAAGAGACGTTTCGCGACTCACAAGTTTTGTTGCGAATGCAATGCAGTTTTTCTCGCCGCATTCTTTGCAGTTTATTTTGGGAAGAAGGTTGTAAACATCAATTGGGCTTAGTTCTTTTATGCCAGCCCTTCTTTCAACTTCTCTTTCAGTCATATGTCACAACACTCCAAAGACTAAATATTTGTAGAAACCCATTCAATAAGCTCACGAGTTTTAAGCGAATCCCCAGCCAACAGTTGGTTAATGATGCCCTTGAGGGTTTTCATAGCGGCAGGATGCATCATCATAAACAAGTCTACACCGGCAAGCAGAAGCGGCAAAGCGGTAGTCAACTCCCACAGAGGCCCTCTCAATTCGCGAGGTTCCCATTCTACAGTCAATTCCATCCATGCCTCTCTGGCTGCCCAAGCGTTAGTGGTTCCAGAAGACATAGGATGCGCTAATTCAGGATCACCCATTAACGCTTCAAGCCTAGCCCTTTCCATAGTTGTGAACGAATATTCAAGCCCATAACCCAATGCTGCTGTCGTCAAATCAATAACTATGTCCTCTTTCGGCAGAAAATCATAGAGAATACTGTTAAGTTCTCTTGCGAGGTTTAAATCCATCGGAGTGAAGGCTAACGCAACATGTCCATATTTCTTAATGAAACTTGCACATCGTTCAATGTCCATGTCTCTTGTTATGGAGCTGAAAAGGAATCTTTCCCCAGCAAAGGTTTCAGCAACAGCCTCAAAAACATTTGCATCCTTAACAGGGTCTCCACAACCTCCAATAATTAGGGGCACATCAACAGCCTGAGCAACTTCCTCTACAGTTTTCACGGCTTCCTTTGGTGAAGCATTTTTGATAAGCGGATCTATACTTATTAAATGCACCGTAACAAGGTCAGCTTCAAATTTTTCAACCGCAAGCCTGGCCCAAGCAGCCGGATCTTCCAAAACATCCTTCACATGCATCTTTACAGCCCTAGGCAAAGAGATTTTCATATCAAAAACGTCCACAGCTATAACTGGAGGATGGGGCATACGTTTTTCGAAAGAGTAAAACGCAGGAGCAGTTTCGCCCCCAATTGTCACAGACCTTCCACGGCTTCCACCTTCGCTTTTTGTAGATCCCAGCTTCACCTCGACGACCTTACCTGGATAAGTTTCAACGGGCGGGATGAACTCTTCTTCAACAATCTTTGTAGGTTTGATCTTCACTTGATTTTCCCCGTTTTGTCTGACTCTAGTAGACTTATTTACGTTTTCTAAACTGTTTTATTTTTTGCATTACCTTATTAATAATAAAGTTGTTACGAAAAAACCAGAGACCAAATGTTTTATATGATATTTGCATATTTGAGCGAAATAGAATAGGTGAAATCCATGCCTGATAAAGTTGGAGTCGCCGTAGTAGGAGTAGGATTCGTGGGCGGACAAGCACATACGCCCAGTTTCAAGAAAATCGAAGGCTCTGAACTTGTGGCATTATGCGCTAGGACGGAGAAACGAGTAAAACCCCTCGCGGAAAAGTACGACGTAAAATACTATCTAGATTACGATAAGCTCTTAGAAGATCCAAAAGTGCATGCAGTAGTCCTAGCGGTTCCTACACCCTTACACTTCGATGCTGCTATGAAAGCCATCAAAAAGGGTAAACATATTCTATGTGAGATGCCCATAGCCCCAACCATAGACAAGGTGAAAGAGCTTCAGAAGGCCGCCGAGGAGGCGAGAGTAATTCTGATGCCAGTTCTAAACTTCCGATTCGCACCAATATACGGTAAAACAAAGGAAATGATAGCGGCTGGGATGATAGGCAAACCTATAGCAATTCATTTTCGCGAGTTTATACCAGCAATGAGTCTTGCGGAGCAATGGCCTTTAGGGTCTTGGGCATGGAACGTCGAAATAAGCGGAGGCTATCCTGATTTTACTCTTTCCGTGTGGTCTATCGACATGATCAGATGGATGTTTGAAAGCGAAATAGAGAACGTCGAATGGATGGGTAACTATCCCAAATTTGAGAAATACGGTGGAATACTAGGATACAACACTATGGGGTTAATAAAACTCTCAAACGGTATCGTAGGTTCACTGCATTACAGCGCCTCCGTAAACCCGTCAGCAAGTACCAGTAGATTGGAGGTTTACGGAGACAACACAAATGTTCTTCATGCCATCTGGTACGATAAGATAGTCCTTTATGGATCTAGTCAAGAGCCGCAAGAATGGAACCTAGATGTAAAAGGGACCAGAGTCTGGGGTCACCGCCAAGCAGATGAGCATTTCATAGAATGTATCCTTCACAAGAAGCAGCCTAAGGTAAGTGTAGAAGACGCAATAAAAGCGCAAGAAGTCGCACAGAAAATTACAAAGAGCATAAGATAACACGAGAGAGCTAACCTAAAATAACTGGAGTTATATTTCGCGGATTTCGCATTGAAGTTTTTTCATGACCTCTTCAGCCTTTGCAGGCTCAACCTTCAAAGTGTAAAGCTTTTTTGGCGTGCGAAGCTTCAACTTCACAACGTCTTTTAACCTTTTTACTGCACAATATTCAGCACGACCACTTAGTTCAACAAATTTCTCCGAATCAAAGATTTCCGATGGCATAGTTTTCGCCCCTATTTGGCGCTTTCTAGGTTCATGCCCACGTTTTTATTTGTTTTGGTGGGCCGGACCGGATTTGAACCGGTGACCTTCCGCACGTCAAGCGGATGTCCTAACCGAGCTAGACTACCAGCCCATTTTCACTGCACTTTCTATTGATGATTTTCCTTTTAAAATAGGTTTTCGGTTTTCAATACTGCCAGCTAACGAGTAAACATTTTAAGATGAAGCGAATTAGATGAGCTTACGGATTAGTGCCGGGACAATATGCCGGGATGGCAGAGTGGTTATTGCGCAGGCCTTGAGAGCCTGTGGACCTTCATGGTCCGCATGGGTTCGAATCCCATTCCCGGCGCCATTTTTCCAGTTTCTGTTCACGAAAACACTTTTATCAAATGCGACGCATTGAGAATTCTAGGGCTTCACTTGACCGAAACAGATGAATATGACAGAATCTTCACCGCCTTAAAGCATCCTCTCCGTCGTCAAATTCTCTTATTTCTAGAAGAAAAAGGTGAAGCCTCCTTCACTGAGATACAGAAAGCTGTAGGCGTCAATGACACAGGACTTTTGAGTTACCATTTAAAGGAGCTGGGAACTTTAGTTGAACAGTCAGAGAGGGGGAAATATGGTCTTTCAGAAATCGGAAGAGCAAGCATGGCTTTGTTTTGGAAGGTGGAAAGAGAGAAGCGAGCGTCAGATAGTGCTATTAAAAATTATCTTGAAAGAATAGTAGGAGAAACAGTGTTTCTCTTCCTCATCATAGGAGCCACGTTCATGGCACCATTAAGTGCCGACATTTATCTATCAGTTCAAAATGTTTCCTCAGGTTCACTAACCACTCAAATAGTATTGATGTTTCTTGCAAGTCTTCTAGGCATGGTTTTCGGCGCCTTCTTATTTCTGTTTTACGATCGGCACTATTTCTCGAAAAACCTAAAAACAAACGCCGTTCACTCCTTGCTTTTTGCAGTTGGAATCTCATTAATGACAACGTACTCAGCGTACATCAGCTACCAGTTTGAAATAGTGTCAGCAAATGGAAGCAACTTTGCTTTTTGGTTTGGCATTCTGCGCGCTGTTTTTTTTCTAGGAATAGCGCCCATAGTAGCTTATGCAACTGGTGGGTTCTTGAATAGGCGCCACTAGCCTCTCTGAAAACTGCTATGCAAAAAAGTGAAAAAATGGTAGGCTACAACAAGCCTAGTGAATTCCCAACATGGACAGTAAGTTGTAGTTCACGATCAGTACAGCGAACAGTGAAGCAATCAGAGACATCACCGTAATCATCGTGTTAAGTGAAGGCCCAGCCGTGTCTTTGAATGGGTCGCCCACGGTGTCGCCGACCACTGCAGCCTTGTGAGCGTCCGAACCTTTTCCGCCATGTTTGCCTGATTCTATCAGCTTCTTGGCATTGTCCCAGAGACCGCCAGCGTTAGACATCAACAGAGCTAGTAGCAGACTAGAGAATATGGCGCCTGCAAGGAAGCCTCCAAGTGCTTTTATTCCACCGACGAAGCCGATAATCAAGGTTGAGACGATTGCCATGATGCTTGCAGGCATGAGTTCACGCAACGCTCCGACTGTTGCAATGTCAACGCATTTGGCATAATCAGGTTTGACACCCGCCTTTCCCTCTTTAAGACCTGGGATTTCTCTGAATTGCCTTTTGATCTCTGCAATCATTCTTTCGGCGTTCCTACCAACGCCAAGCATGACCATTGCCGAGAACACTGCAGGAATCGCCACGCCTATAAGTGCGCCAAGCAGAACCATCGGATCCATAATGTCAAAGACAGCAGGGTGACCAGCCCTTGAAGCTATTTCCTGAAACGCAGCCAATAATGCAATAACAGTCAATCCTGCCGCGCCTATTGCAAATCCTTTAGTTATGGCTTTCGCCGTATTTCCAGCAGAATCAAGCTCATCTGTTACGGCGATTACTTCCTCGCTGAGTTTGGATTGTTCAGCAATTCCCTTGGCGTTGTCCACGATTGGGCCATACGCATCATTTGAAACCGTTAATCCGACAATTGAAAGCATACCGAGAGATGCAAGTGCTATTCCATACACAGCGTATTCTGTACCTAATGTTTCGCATATTTTGTACGAGACAGCTGCCGCCACTGCTATTCCGATTAATGGGAAAATTATGCTGCGCAGACCGTACGAGAATCCGGTCAAAATGTTTAGTGCAGGCCCAGTTTCAGATGCTTCTGCGGTTTTTAAGACTGGTGCTTTATCTTCTGAAGTGAAGTAATCGCTTGTCACCCCTATTATTATTCCGGCAGCGAGACCCACGATTGTTGCTCCCCACAGTGCCCATTGATATTCGAAATACCACGTAGCTAAGGCGGTCAGAATTCCGAAGATTATGCATGTTACATATGTGCCGCCGTTCAAAGCGGCTCCAGGGTCGCCTTTGGCTCCAACTCTAACTGTTAAAGCGCCTATGACAGCAGCCAAGATGCCTAACCCAGCGAACACAAGCGGTATTTGTACGTAAGTGCTGGGGACGCCAAGCCCTACACCAAGAATCATGACCGCTACTACGCTTGCGACGTACGAGTCGAACAGGTCTGCTCCCATGCCAGCAACATCGCCCACATTGTCTCCAACGTTGTCAGCTATGACTGCTGGGTTTCTTGGGTCATCCTCAGGAATCCCAAGCTCCACTTTGCCAACTAGGTCTGCGCTGATGTCTGCGGTTTTTGTGAAAATGCCTCCGCCTGCTTTAGCGAAAAGCGAGAGCGAGCTGGCTCCAAAGCTGTAAGCTAATACTGCTGGAAGGGTTTCGCCCATCCCTGTGAGCCAATAGACTATGCTTATTCCGAGCAGCCCGACGCCGACTACTGACAGCCCCATTACTGCGCCGCCGCGGAAACCTATTGGGAATGCCTTGTTTAATCCGCTCTTTGCCGCATTCGCCACTTTGGCGTTCGCTTTTGTTGCAACGTTTAGACCCAAGTAGCCGGCCAAGCCCGAGCAGAATGAACCGAACATGTAAACTATTGGCAACTGAAGGTTCAGCATGAGGTTGTCAGATGCCCATATTGGTTGCGGCAAGAATATGCCGATTATTATTGCTACGATACTTACGAAGATTGCTAGTGTTGTGTATTCTCTTCTTATGAAGGCGGCGGCTCCTTCTTTGATTGCGCCAGAAATCTCCCTCATCCTTTCAGTTCCACTGTCTTGTTTGTTAACGTAATTGTAGAAGTACAATCCAACAAGGATTGAGACTAATGCGGATAAAGGTGCTATGAACCATATCTCAAACATTAGTATCTCCTCTATCTTCACCCATTTTTTAAAGAAGCTCTTGATTCGAAATCTCTTATAAACCTATTTGCTAATTTTCGTTTCTCTTAGGAAAAAGAATATATCTTATTGTTTCAAGAAGATAGCGTCTGATTTAGAGGGTGGGGAATTACGTCGAAGTCTTGGCATGCAATAGAAATCGAAGAGACTTTACAAGCTCTGAATGCTAAGGAAACTGGTCTAAGCCAAGAAGAGGCACAGAAACGCCTTAGCGAATTTGGACCTAACGAATTAAAAAAGGAGAAAGGAACGTCTCCCATAAAACTTTTCGTTGAACAGTTTGCAGACATACTTATCATAATATTGCTAATTGCCACGGGACTTTCAATTTATCTAGGCGAACTTATAGACGCGATAGTGATAATTGCCATAGTCATGGCTTGCGCAATTCTAGGATTTGTGGAGGAATACCGATCAGAAAAAGCGTTAGAAGCCTTGAAAAAGATGACTGCACCAACAGCTATGGTATTACGCGACGGAAAAGAAGTTAAGGTTCAAACAAGCGAGATTGTTCCAGGCGACATTATCTTATTATATACGGGTGACAAGGTTCCTGCGGACGCTCGGCTTGTTGAAGCGATTAATCTGAAAGTAGATGAGGCTTCGTTAACAGGGGAATCCTCACCCGTGAACAAAGATGTTAAACCGTTGCCGGAAGATACATCGCTTAATGAGAAACGGAACATGATTTTTACCGGAACTGTGGCTGTTTACGGACGCGGCAAGGCTGTTGTTACCTCAACTGGAATGAATACGGAGTTTGGAAAAATAGCCAAAATGGTTCAAATGACTGAAGAGGAAGAAACTCCGCTTGAAAAGAGAATGGCGTCTGTTGGGAAATGGATTGGAATCCTGTCAATAGCAGTTTGTCTAACAGTGGCAGTTATTGGCATTTATGAAGGCCGCAACCCCCTTGACATGATTTTGTGGGGAATAAGCCTAGCCGTTGCCGCAGTTCCAGAAGCATTGCCTGCAATCGTAACGGGCGCACTTGCAGTAGGCATGTATCGGATGGCTAAGGTCAACACAGTAGTTAGGAGACTCCCAGCCGTTGAAACTTTAGGATGTACAAGCGTCATATGCTCTGACAAGACTGGAACAATGACGAAGGGCGAAATGACTGTTCAAAGAATATACACGAACGACAAAGCAATTAAAGTTTCAGGCGTGGGCTATGAACCGGAAGGAGAATTCCTGTTCGAGGATAAGAAAATTGATCCGGCGCAGGAAGATGAACTTGTTACACTTTTGAAAGTTGCAATTTTATGTAACGATGCTAAGTTGGAGAAGGAAACTGAGACTGAAAGATGGATTGTTAAAGGTGACCCAACAGAAGGCGCGTTAGTTGTGGCTGCAGCCAAGGCTGGGTTGTGGAAGGAAGAATTGGAGAAGGAAGCCCCACGTATAGGCGAAATTCCATTCTCTTCGGAAAGAAAATGCATGACTACCGCTCACATTGTTTCCAGCAAAAAGAAAATAGCTTTCATGAAAGGCGCACCCGAAATAGTTTTAGAGAAAAGCACAAAAATCTTTGTAAATGGAAAAGTACGGAAAATAACTCAAGATGATCGAACAGAAATACGGAAGGTTAATGAAGCAATGGCAATGCAAGCCCTAAGAAACTTGGGCTTCGCGTTTAGAGAATTGCCAGAATCTATGGAAACTTTTGATGAGAAAATTGAAAACGATTTAATTTTTGTCGGAATAATGGGAATGATTGACCCTCCGCGAGAAGAAGTTAAAGATGCAATTTATCTCTGCAAAAAAGCCGGAATCGACGTTGTCATGGTTACAGGCGATCATAAACTGACAGCGATTGCTGTAGCTAAAGAACTTGACTTATTGGGCGAAAACGAATATGAAGGCAAAGTGCTTACAGGTGAAGAATTTGACAAAATAAGCGATGAAAAGTTAAATGAAATGGTTGAAAACGTCGTGATATACGCACGGGTGTCGCCGGAGCATAAGATGAGAATTGTCAAGGCTTGGAAAGCGAAAGGAAAGGTCGTGGCAATGACAGGCGACGGAGTAAACGATGCCCCAGCACTTAAAATGTCAGACATAGGCGTTTCAATGGGAATCACAGGCACAGAAGTTACGAAGGAAGCCTCAGACATGGTTTTAACAGACGATAATTTTGCATCAATTGTGAAGGCTGTTAAAGAAGGGCGTGAAATTTATGGCAACATCAAGAAATACTTGACGTATCTGTTGCGTTGCAACGTCATGGAAATACTCGTGATGTTCATAGTCATGGCCGGAGTTCCATACATAGCTGGTTCAGCTTACCACCCTGATCCAAGCCAAGATCCAAAATCATCGCCATTACTCGCCTTAACAGCAATACAACTCTTATGGGTGAACTTGACAACAGACGGCTTGCCAGCCATTGCTTTAGGAGTGGATCCGGGCGATCCAGACTTGATGGAAAGGAAACCGAGAGACCCAAATGAAAGTGTGTTTACACGTGACGTTAAAGTCTACCTAACGATTGTGCCGATACTAATGACTGTGTTGCTTTTGTTTG
>Ga0315280_10003329_pt1 | contig 24821 bp, 26 predicted proteins | sample YL17G06_40_MG_FD_203697 | JGI IMG/M metagenome (GOLD analysis project Ga0315280, IMG submission 203697) | Sediment microbial communities from Yellowstone Lake, YNP, Wyoming, USA - YL17G06_40 | ecosystem: Environmental > Aquatic > Freshwater > Lake > Sediment | place: USA: Wyoming | collected...
CTCTGTGATTTATATGTGATTACGGATGATACGCTCATGTTGCATCACAAATCACAGTTTTACTATAAGGGATTTAAAGATTATGGTATTTCGCATTGTTTACGGATTCTATGATGTCACACATCACACTTTAGAATGCAAACGCATTTTACCTTGAGGCAACAACTGATATACTCTAAAGCTTCATTTTCGGTTATTTTTGGATTTCCAGCGTTTTTGTATGCTAATTGTTGTGCGTGCGCTTATTGTTGCTTACCCTTAATTCACTTTTTGATGTGATTTGTGACGTCACACAATGCCCTAGGAAGAGCTTGAAAGCTGTTTCAGGCTTGTTTCGAGCTCTTCTCTTACCATTTCTATGATTTTCAGATGTTCGTCTAGTTCCTCACTTTTATTGGGTATGTTCTTGTAGGCTTCTATGTATTCTTGTAATTTGTTGGCTATTTCTAGATAGGGGTCAAGAGTTGTGCTTTCGAAGATTCCTAGATACCCTAAGAGCAGTACGGTATAAATTGATTTTGTGACGTTTTCTTTTGCTTGTTTTAAAGTTCTGTTAAAGGCTCCGCGGCTTATTTTTGCCTTTGTTAGCCTTAATCTGGCTTTTTCATCGTACTTTAACGGTTTGCCTGCGATATTTTCAGATAAAACATCAATGAGCAGCGTTTCTAGCTGCGTTTTTGTTAAATGGCTACTTTTTGTGAGTATTTTTGCAATAGGGTCATTTTGAGAACTTATTAGCCACGATTGAACGCCTTCTTTTAATTTCAAACCTTTCCCAGCGTAGCTTACTTCTAGTGGATACAACTTTGTATACGGGCTATCCTTTTAAAGTTATCGAGACTTTTATGTTCACTACTGCTGATTTACTAACGTAAACATTTTATGCTTATCTGAACAATGCATAAGCGGGGAAGGTCTTTGACTTCAGGATTTAAACCTGCGGAACGCTTAAAACGCATAAAACTCTCTGGAATACGCCGCTTTTTCGCTTTAGCTCAAGAAATACCCGATGTTATTAACTTAAGCGTAGGAGAACCCGATTTTACTCCTCCAAGGCATGCATTAGAGGCCGGGTGGCAAGCAGCAAAAGAAGGTAAGACGCATTATGCGCCAACGAATGGGATTCCTGAACTTCGAGAGGCACTGGCGCAAAAGGCTTATCGTGAATATGATCTCAGTTATGACCCGAACTCTGAAATTTTAATAACCGTTGGTGGCACTGAGGCAATTTTCTCAGCACTGATTGCTTTAATAAATCCTGGTGACGAGGTTCTAATTCCGAATCCAGGATTTGTATGCTACGAGCCTTGTGTTCTCTTGGCGGGCGGAGTTCCTGTTTCTGTTCCATTGCTAGAAGAAAATGGCTTTAAACCTTCTATTGATGACGTGATGTCGCTTATCACAGAGAAGTCACGTGTGATGATGTTGAATTATCCTAATAACCCGACCGGCGCGGTTCTTTCTTGTGATGAAGTTGCTGCTTTGGCTGAGATTGCGGTTGAACAGGACATGATTGTGATTTCCGATGAGGTGTATGAGAAGATAATTTATGATAACGCTAATCACCATTGTGCTGCAACTTTTCCAGGAATGCGCGAGCGTACACTAGTTGTTAATTCTTTCTCTAAAACATATGCAATGACTGGTTTGCGGGTTGGATTTGTTTATGGGCCGAGGGAACTTATTTCTCCCATTTGGCTTGCGCATCAATACGCAGTTGCATGTGTAGATACTCTAGCGCAGTACATTGCCTTAGCAGCATTAAAGGGATCACAGGATTTTGTTAAGGAAATGGTGCAAGAATTTGATAGGCGGCGACACTTAGTTTACAAGAGGCTTAACGAGATTGAAGGCTTTAATTGTATTCTACCAAAGGGTGCTTTCTACGTTTTCCCAAAGATAAAGGATTTCGGTATGTCCTCAGAAGAATTTGCAGAATTTCTTATAAAAAGCGCGCATATCGCAACAGTTTCAGGCTCGTCTTTTGGCAGCTATGGTGACGACTACATAAGAATTTCCTATGCTGCGGCGTACGAACAGTTGGAAGAAGCATTAGATCGCATAGAAAAGGCTGTCAAAGCGTTCAAGAGAGCTCCTTAAAAAACGAAACTTTTGTTTTACAAGTTTTCCGCTTGACTTTTCAGTTCGTCAAAAAGTTCAGGTCGCAAATCTCTCAAAGTAGGGACAAACGTTTCTACAGGCCTGATGTCAGCGTAATCAACATCACACATCACAAGGTCTTCATCATCATATTTCGCCTGAACAAGGACTTTTCCATTGGGTCCGACGAGTCTGCTTCCTCCCCAAAACTGTAACCCATCTTCTATGCCTACCAAATTAACGTAAGCTAGAAAAGCCGTGTTTTCTATGGCCCTGGCCATCGTTAATGTTTCAAAAAACGTTCGCCGAATCGATGGGGAAGCAGAAATGCAGACTATTAATTGGGCTCCTTTCAGGCGTGTTAGCCGACTCACTTCTGGGAAGAAAATGTCATAACATATGATTAAGCCTATTTTTCCAAGTTCAGTGTCAAATACTGCTGCTTGATGTCCAGGGCGGAAGTATCTTTTCTCTTCGAAGACGCTGTGGGTTGGAAGGTACATTTTTCTATATTTTCCGATAAAGCCTTCGGGGCCTACGAGAACCGCGGTATTGTAAATTGTTGCTTGTGTTTTTTTGCTTAGTTCTGGCATGCCAAAAACGATATGTGCTTTTGTTTTTTTGGCTATATTTTCTATGATTTTGGTTGACGGTCCTGGTATTGTTTCTGCTAGCTCATAGATTTGATCTCTAACTACGTAGCCAGTTAATGAAAGTTCTGGAAAAATTATAAGATCTGCAGCTTGCTTTTTGGCTTTAATCACAGTTTTCTCTATTTTCGTTAGGTTTTCTGTTTTGTCTTCACACTTGCAGCTCATTTGTGCTAGGGCTATTTTGATTTTCTCTTCCATTTGCTATACTCCCCTTTACCAGTTTAATGATAAACTGCGCGGAAGTCTGAAATCGGTACCTATTGTTCGGTATTCAAGTTTTGGTGTTAATAACATTCGCCTTTTATGTTCTGCGGAAAGCCATCTATGCTTTACTCTATTCACTAACTCCTTCTCCACGCCCAACTGTTTTGCTATTTCCTCTGTTTTCATGAAATGTTCAAGCCCATAAAGGATGAGGTCTAACTGTTCATATTTTATGCCGAGTTCGTTTTCTGCAAGTTGACCTGGCCATAATGCTGGTGAAGATGGTTTTGCCACTATCGCCTTTGGGATGCCTATGTATAGTGCAAGTTTTCGAACCTGCGTTTTGTATAAGTCCATTAATGGCGATATGTCTGCTGCAACATCACCCCATTTCGTAAAGTACCCCATCATCGTTTCCGACTTGTCCGAGCTTCCACAAACAAGCATTTTGAGCTTATTAGCGTAATAGTAAATGTAAATCATTCGTGTTCTTGCCTTTATATTGCCCTTACACATATTATCTGTTGGGTCAAAAATGGGTATTGAGGTGTAGAAGGCTTTTAGAGTTGAGGTGACATCAACCGTTTTTGTTTTAAAACCAAACTTTTCGGCTACAAGCTCTGCATGCTCAGCATCTTTGCGGTTATACGTTTCTTTTTCTGGCAGTATAAGCCCTAAGACTTTGTCCTCGCCTATAGCTAGTGCAGAAAGTGCAGTCACAGTGCTACTGTCAATTCCTCCAGATAAACCCAAAACTAAGCCTTTTGTTCCGGATTTTTCCACATAATCCTTAATAAACCGTTTTATTTTTGTCTCCACTTCCTGCCAGTCTAAATTTAGAACTGGAGGTGTCAATTCCAAGTTGATGCATCCCCATTGTTTATGCTTATAGGCAAGTATTTAAGGACAAACATAAAATATTGGTATGCTGTGAGTTTTACGGTATAGAAGGATTTGGACATGGGGCGAAGAAGGAGAAAAGTTGTTCGCATTCCCAAGAAACGTTTACCTAAATTTTTCTCTTGCCCTAAGTGTGGGAAGGAGACTGTTAGGGTTGAAATTTTTCGTGAGGAAGGTCGCGCTGTTGTTGGTTGCGGCAGTTGCGGCTTAAAAGAGGAGTTTCAAGTTAAACCCGCACAAGGTGAGATAGACGTTTACTGCATGTTTACAGACAAAATTTACGGAGGTTCTAGAAAAGCCTCTACACTCGAGATCAAGGACGCCTAGTTAGGCTGATCTTTATGGTAGGGTCTGTTGAAAAATACTTGCTTGAGAAAATCGAGTCTGAAGGCACTATTCACGTAACTCTCATAGACCCTGAAGAAGTAACGTCTCCCCAAGCCTCGAGAATTGCTAGCAAGGCAAAATTAAGCGGGACCTCGGCTATCATGATTGGTGGTTCAACATTTTTTTCTGCTGCTCACTTGGATGATGTTGTTAAGGCTGTTAAGCGTACTGTCAACATTCCGATAATTCTTTTCCCAAGCAACGTGACAGGCATAAGCCGTTATGCTGATGCTATATGGTTCATGTCGCTCCTAAACTCCGCTGATCCTTACTTCTTAATGGGCGCTCAAGTTTTAGGCGCACCACTCATCAAGAAGTATCGTTTAGAGCCAATTCCTTTAGGGTACATAATTGTTGGCGACGGTGGCACTGCCGGGGTTGTAGGCAAAGCAGTTCCAGTTCCATATAACAAACCCGAACTTGCTGCTGCACATGCTCTGGCAGGGCAATATTTGGGTATGCGCTTCATATATTTAGAAGCAGGATCAGGTGCGAGAAGACCTGTTCCTCCCGAAATGATTCGCCTTGTTAAAAGTTACATTGACGTTCCTTTAATCGTTGGAGGGGGCATAAAATCCAGAGGTCAAGCGTTGGCTGCTGCTTCTGCTGGTGCTGACATAATAGTTACGGGCAATGTTATTGAAAACACCGAAGTCAAAAGCAAAGTGGCCGAAATCGTAGAGGGCATAAAGCGCTGTAGGATGTGAAAGTTATTTGACGGCTTTTGAAAACTATTTTAACGCTTTAAAGAAAATTTTGGGTGATGAAAACATCTACGATGTCTGGCCGGATTTCGAACCGCAATATGATGAGCAGGAATATGCTTGGGCGACGCTGAGAAGTTTAGGCGAGGTTTTGATACTTAACTGTGGAGTGTGTGATGGGCCGTCTAATTTAAGGCATATGCGCTGTAAAGAATGCGTTGATAGACGAAGCAAAATTGCAATAGAAGCTTATCAGAAGTCAACTGGCCATTCAAAGGAAAAAAGGGGCACACTATTTTTATGTAGAATTCACACGGAGTAAAGGTTTCCAGCAGACACAATTTTTGATTTTTATTTGAGAAAAACAAAATAAACTAATAAACACAAGAGTTTGAGGAGGCATATCTTGAACAGTCCAATGAGTCAAACATATCGACAATATGTAGAAAACTTGGAAAGCAAGCTCATACAACTATACGCGATAAGTGAAAAAGCTAGGGAAAAAGGGCTTGACCCAGCATTAAAAACAGAATGCAGGATTGCGAGAGACCTAGCTGACCTTGTAGAAGGACTTGTAGGACCAAAGGGCATCGCTGAAAGCATCAGAGAGTTGAGTGCAAAGCTTCCAAGGGAAGAATTAGCCTTTAAAATTGCTGAAGAAATTGTTTATGGCAAATTTGGACATATGGAGGCTGAAGCTGCGGCTGAGCAAGCCATACGCACGGCCCTTGCGATTCTCACCGAGGGGCTCACTGCTGCGCCTCTGCAAGGAGTAGCCAAAGTAAAAATTAAAACTAACCGTGACCGGACACGTTACCTTGCTATTTATTTTGCCGGGCCAATAAGGTCTGCTGGCGGAACAGATCAAGCGTTAACGCTAGTTGTTGGAGATTTCGTTAGGCGACTATCAGGACTTGATCGTTATAAACCTACTGAAGAAGAGATATCACGGTTCATCGAAGAGGTGAGGCTTTATGAACGTTCTGTGAGTCGCTTTCAATACCATGTTTCAGATGAAGAGTTGCGGAAGGCGCTTGAGTGGCTTCCGGTTGAAGTAACCGGCACTGAATCGGACCCCGTTGAGGTTTCTTCTTTTCGAAACCTTCCTCGGATAGAGACCAACCGCGTGAGAGGCGGAGCGCTTAGGGTTGTAAATGACGGCGTTATTGGGCGGGCTTTAAAGGTTTTGGCAATCATTGAGAAACTTGGATTTCAAGGATGGGATTGGCTTAAGGAGTTCCGTAAAAAATCTGAGAGAAAATCCGCTGGTTTTATGGATGACGTTATTGCTGGGCGTCCAGTATTTTCGTTTCCCTCGAGACGCGGCGGTTTTCGTTTAAGATACGGTAGAGCGCGGAACACAGGTCTAGCTGCTGTGGGCATCCATCCGGCTACTATGCTTGTGCTTCAAGGTTTTCTAGCTGCAGGTACACAATTGCGTTTGGAACTTCCGGGAAAGGGCGGCATTGCTGTTCCAGTCGATTCCGTGGAGCCACCTATTGTTCTGTTAAGAGACGGTTCCATTGTTCGCGCCTCTGTTGAAAATTTCAAAGAGATAAAAGGTAAAATCGAGAAAATTCTCTTTTTGGGTGACATTTTAATTAGCTTCGGAGACTTTTTGTATAATAGCAAACTTCTTGCACCTTCCGGTTATGTTGAAGAGTGGTGGGCTGAGGACCTGCTAAAAGCTCTTGCGGAAAGGTTTAATGGAGACTTTGAAAGTGCCGCAAAAGCCATTAACATTCCGGCAGGAAGGCTGAAAACTTTTGTGGAAAGTCCGTTCGCTAACAAGCCTAGCGTTAAGGAGGCTGTGTCCTTATCGTTAACGTTGCATGTGCCTCTTCACCCGGCCTTTATATTTTTCTGGTCACACCTTTCCGCAATTGACGAGCTTCAAGTGTTAATAAAATGGCTTCTTGACTCCGAAGTGTCTTATGAAACCGACGCTGTTCGTAAAATTGTTGGTGGAATGGAGGCAGATGTAAAGAGAGCTTTGAGGGCAATGTGTCTGCCGCATAAAGTTTTGGATGGCAAAATTATTATTGAAGGCGATGATGCCTGTGCATTCGCGTTTTGTCTTGGCTATGGTGCCTCTAAGATTGTGGACTTTTCTTCTGCCAAATCTCCTTTAGAGGTAATTAGCTTATTGTCCGGCGTGCGAGTTATGGAAAAGGTTCCAACACTCGTAGGTGCACGGATGGGAAGACCAGAAAAAGCCAAGCGACGTGAAATGAAGCCTCTTGTTCACGTTCTTTTTCCAGTTGGCTTAGCTGGAGGAGCACAAAGAGATATTTTAGAAGCAGCGAAAAAAGAGCCTATTCTCGTTGAAGTTGTTAAACGTAAATGCCCGGTTTGCGGTACTTTCACTTTTAGGGTTAAATGTCCAGCTTGTGGTTCTGAAACATTTTACGAGAAGGCTTGCCCTCGTTGTGGGAAAAATTTGAAGGACGATGAATGTCCAGTCTGTAAGTTGCCCGCTAAAAAATATCAGAGACAAGTTGTTAATTTCAGAGAATTGCTTGAGGGCACATGTAGCCGCCTAGGGGTTTCTATTCCTAAGGTTTTGAAGGGGGTTAAAGGCTTAACAAATGAGACGAAGACTCCGGAAATCATTGAAAAGGGTATTTTACGTGCAAAATATGATTTATCTGTCTACAAGGATGGAACAATACGTTTCGATTCTACAAACGCTCCATTGACGCATTTTAAGCCCACTGAAATTGGAGTTTCGGTTGAAAGGCTTAGGCAACTCGGCTATGCTCAAGACGTTTATGGCGTGCCATTAACAGATTCAAGTCAGATGTGCGAACTAAAGCTTCAGGATGTTGTCATCCCAATGAAGTGTGCAGAATATTTCGTGCAAGTTGCGAACTTCGTTGATGAGATGTTAATGAAGGTTTATGGGCTTCCACCTTACTACAACGTCAAGCGGATGGAAGACCTTGTCGAGCATTTGGTTGTTGGCTTGGCTCCTCACACTTCAGTTGGCATTTTAGGTCGCATCATAGGCTTTACAAATCTAAACGTATGTTATGCGCATCCAATCTGGCATTCAGCCAAGCGGAGGGATTGCGACGGCGACGAAGACGCTTTAATGCTGGCGTTAGACACCCTTCTTGACTTTTCCCGTGATTACTTGCCAGCGCAAATAGGTGGAATAATGGATGCTCCACTGCTTCTAATTCCAATTGTTAACACGCAAGAGGTGCAGAGACAAGTGCACGATTTTGACGTTGCCGGAGTTTATCCTCTTGAGTTTTATGAGAAAACGTGGGAGAATGTGGAAGCAAAAAATGTCAGCCGCCTTATAGACCTTATTGAATATCGGCTTGGCACTGAGGCGCAGTTTGAAGGCTTCAAATTTACGACGCCCGTTTCGAACGTCAACATGGGAAATGCTGAAAGTGTATACAAACGATTTAAAACAATGGTGGAAAAGCTGAACAACCAGCTTGAGTTGGCTGAAAAAATTGAAGCCGTAGATGCTAAAAAAGTTGCCTTAAAAGTTTTAACTAAACACTTTATTCGAGACATAGCTGGAAACCTACGGGCTTTCTCAACACAAAGTTTCAGATGTAAGTCATGTAACAAACGTTTTCGACGTTTACCTTTACGCGGCGTATGTCCTTCATGCGGTGGGCAATTGACCTTAACCGTTTACCGTGGCGGCATCGAAAAATACCTAGAGGCCGCGCAGCATTTGATTGATAAATATGAATTACCGCGTTATTATGCTCAAAGAATCTTGCTTATGAAAGAGGAGATTAACACCCTATTTGAGGGCAAAAAGCCAAAGCAAATCACCTTGGCAGACTTTGCTTAAGAAAACTTTTCTAAGGCAGTAGCATAATTGTTCTTGGTGAAAATGTTTAGAGAGGCTTATCATCCTAACGCTTACTTATCGAATATAAAAAACAACAGGCTTGGTCTACGAGCTAGAACTCGCATATTAAACGTTTTGGAGAGGATTTCTGTTGATGCTAAAACCATCGCCAAAGAAGCAGAAATGCATTATGGAGTTGTTATGCACCACCTGAGGCTTTTAGAGGCAGAAGCGATAGTCGAGCGAAAAGTCGGTAAACCACATATTTGGGTGCTTACTGGTTTAGGGCAGAAGCGTTTAGTGAATTTGGGCTAAAAAGCACATTGGCAGGGTGAGTGCCTACATTTTGGACATTTATCATCATATTTGTTAAGGGCTGCTTTTTCAAGGTCTATGTTGCTAATGTTTGCGAGCGAAGCTAACCATGCGATAACATCGGCGAATTCATCTTCCAAGGCTTTTTTGTCATTCGATTCCAGTGCTTCCCCTAGTTCTTTCACTTCGTCAACAAGCCAATTGTACGTTCCCACTGTACCACGTTTTGAATCTCTATGGAAATATAGTCGGTGCATCATTTTCTGAAACTCGGATATATGCAAACTTTCACCCGTATTATCTGAAAAACGAGCAGTATTTAAGATAAAAAGTAATCTACTTTTAATTTAGGTGAAACAATGTCGATGTCTCTTATCATTCGGCATTATCAGGAAGACGATAGAGAGCAGTGCCGCTCTTTGTGGCGAGAGCTAACCGAGTGGCATCGTGAAATCTATCAAGACCAAACCATTGGTGGAGAACACCAGGAAGACTACTTTGACAAACACTTAGCCAAAGTTGGGCCAGAAAGGCTCTGGGTGGCTGTCCATGATTCCAGGGTAGTTGGGCTTGTCGGATTAATCGTTGAAGGAAACGAAGCTGAAATAGAGCCTGTCATAGTTTGCAAAGCATACCGCGGCAAAGGAGTAGGGAAGCAACTGATAGAGACTGTTATTTCTGAAGCCCGCAAAATCGGAGTGAGGCTTCTCAACGTAAGACCGGTGGCACGAAACATGAAAACTATAAAATTCCTATACAAACAAGGTTTCAAAAACCTTGGATATGTAGAGCTATTCATAGACTTTTCTGGCAACGTTTGGAAACAAGGTCCGGAGATTTTCGGATGCAAATTTAACTTCTAAAGGAAAACGTATACATACCTACAAAGTTCAAATAGATAGACTCTTTTGTCCCTTTTCGATTATATGAACCACCTTGACTTTTTTCCTTTCTAGATATGCCGAGATAAATCTTCGATGACAGTATTTTGGGTTTACTTCCATACACATGATACACGTATTCTTGGCCTTAGATCTGCAATGTTACCGCTTGCGTTTCCAGTCCTTGAGTATTGACTTCACCAAGTTGTCTAATCTGTCTCTAACTCTTTCATCCTCAATTAGATTCCCGTATATTGACCCTTTACTATATTCATCAGCTTGCAGCAACACTGATTGCAGTGGGTATTTGCAGTCTTTATGGTCTAAAATGACTGTGTGATATGCAAGGTCGCCGCCAGCAGGAATATTTCCTATAACAATTAATGCTATAATTTTGTTTAATATGGTGCTTTTGAATTCTTCGTAGCTTTTGATAATTCCCTGCGTTCTTTCCGTAAAAGCGCAATACAAACTAGCGGCTTTACCGCCATATGTTGGAACCGCGAGCACAATTATATCTGCTTCTTTCATTTTGGCGTAAATCTTTGGGGTATCATCTTTAATTGGGCATTTTTCGTCTTTACCTCTTAATTTTTGGGCAAAGCATTCGTAATTGCAGTGACTACAAGGTTTTATTTTGCAGTCGTAGGCGTTGATAACTCCAGTTTCGAATCCCTGTTCTTTCAACTTCGCCGACACATATTCTGCGCAATCGAGACAGTTGCCTCTTTTTCTTGCACTAAATGCTATGCCAAGGGCTTTCATGTCTTTTCGCTTTATCGGATTTTTATATACTTGTAGGCTTCTGTCGAGTTTTCGAAGCAGTAATGTACTTTCTGATAATCTTTTCGGAACTCCGCTGCGTCCGCTCTTACCTTTTCTACTGGTTCTTTGTCTATTATTACGCGTTTGATAAATTCTGCTATTTCGGTCATTTCAGACTCTTTCATTCCCAGCCTGGTAACTTCTGAAACACCTAGTCTTATGCCGCCTGGATGCATGAAATGCCTTCCTTCTTTAATGTCCCATGGCAGCAAGTTTCTGTTTATTATTATGTTTGCCTTTTCCAATGTTTCCTCAATTGTGCCGCCATCGCCATATTTCGTTATGTCTATTAAGATAACGTGGGACTGCGTGAAACCCTTATGCTCCGCTAACACGTTGAATCCCTTTTCATAAAGTGCTTGGGCTAGGGCTTTAGCGTTTTTCACTATTTGACTTGTATATTCTTTTCCAAACTCGAGCATTTCCGCACAAGCGATTGTGACGCCTGCAACTGCGTGTAAATGATGGTTGCTGACCATTCCTGGAAAAGTTGCCCGCTTTATCTTTTCAGCGTTTTTCTCCCATGATAAAACTCCGCCATGTTGGGGTCCAAAGAATGTTTTGTGTGTGCTTAAACTGACGACATCTGCTCCTTCCATGAGGGGGTCTTGGAATTGCTTTCCAGCAATTAACCCGGCTACGTGTGCTGCATCATACCCCACAGTCCCGCCCAATGAGTGGATAGTGTCTGCTAATTCCTTGACTGGGTGTGGGAATGGGAAAACACTTGCGCCAAACATTACAAGTTTCGGCGGTTTACCCTTTGTTGCCAGTTCACCCATCTTGTTTTTCGCTTTATCCACATCTATGTTTAGTTCCTTGTAATCTAAGGGCAAATATTCAACAACTAAGCCACGCACAGCTCCTGCTGTTCCGCCTAACTCCTTCTTGCCAGTTGTAATGTGTCCGCCGCATGGAATTGACAAGGCCATCATGGTGTCTCCGGGCTCTGTGAAAGCTGTGTAAACAACTAGGTTTGCCACAACGCCTGAAATGGGTCTAACATCCACAAATTCCGCTTTAAAGAGTTTTTTCATGAGCTCAATGCATTTGAACTCTACCTGATCTATAAAGCGGCAACCTGCATAGACACGTTCTCCCGGCCAGCCCTCAGCATAGCGATTTCCAAAATCTGTAGTGAGCGCTTCGCGGACAGCGGGGCTTGGAACGTTTTCGCTTGCTATCAGCGGTATGCATTCCTGAAACCATTTGTGATGTTGTTGCAGAAGGTCAAGCACGTGATTATATTCATCTTGAGGATTTGACATCGCAAACACCTTTGCATCACACTATCAGCCATTCACAAATAAAAATTCTTTTGAAATGACGCAACATTAATAATGAAGAAGATTGTAGGAGTTAACTGAGTTAGTAGAAGGATGCTCCTGAATGAGCAAGAAAAAGAAGAAAGAGAAATCATCGCCAATGCCCGCCGCAAGCGCAGGGTTACTCAGATTCTTTGAAGAGGAAACTGAAGGAATCAAGGTTAGACCAGAAATCCTTGTGGCCTTAGCAATAGTACTAATAATTATATGCGTTTTAGCCAACGTGTTTTTCCAGGGCTAGACTGGTAAGGTTACCGGCGAGCAGGGATATGCAACACTTCTATTCGTTGAACAGAGTTAAGGTGGACAAAAATCTCACTTCTTTCTTCTCTGCTTGCAACCTGCGGAATAGGCTGGGCAATAGTTGCACGTAGTATGATGGCTTCAGCGTCTGAAAGCCATATCCCAGCAGGCTCACGCGTTACAGCCATCAATGTCCCTTCAAAACCATAAGAAGCATCTAGAATCACACGTATCTTTTTACTTAGATTTTTCTCGAGCATGTGAAATATTGTTGGTGGTATACTTTGCTCTGGCATGGGGTTCGCAAAATCTTATAATTAATACTTTAGAGATAAAACAGTTGCCCTTCCCAACTGTTATTACACTAATGTTGCAGTAGCGTTTGCACCATGGTTCGCTGCCGCCCGTTTTTCATCTTTCATGTTAAAATCGAAAGACAGCAGCATGTAGCAATTATTCAAAGAGTGTCTCAACTTTTCGATAACAATGCGCGGCTTCGCGACACTTTAATATGCTCGAGATTCTTTTATACAAAAATTCACTTGAGAGGATGGAAGTGATGACTGCAGATTCATTAAGCCAATCAATGGATAGGGCAGTTAAACATTATTCATCCTTATTCACGCTTCCGCCATACAGAAAAATGCTTTTACTTCTAGCTTTGATCTGCATAAGCGGAGGGTTGGTTTCCACAGCTATCCTTTTTCCCTCTTCTGAAGGACTAGTTAATGGTTTGTTTCTGGGTTTTTCTCTATTTTTTGTGAATTTGATTGTTGACTATGCTGTGAGCATGGTGATTTTAGGGCGGGATCCAATTTATGGTTTGAAACGGACTACGGCACTTTCTCTTTTCAGCTGGGGTTTGTGGTTTCCTTTCATTTTTGTAGGCGTTGCGTTTCGTTTGCCGTGGGGGATTAGGCTCTGTCTTCTAGGGTTTTCAGCAGCGATGATTTTGCGTCTAATAGTGTTATTTTCAACATCTTCTAAAGGTTATAAACGGCTTCTCGCGGCTTCGCTTCTTCAGCCCTTTTCCTGTATAATTCTGTTCCTCGTGTTTTGGACAAGAAACGGATGCCCCATAGTATCTATTATATTCTTCTTCTTGTTTTCACTGGCTGTTGGTCTCATTTCAAGTTTACTCTTCATTTCTATTTTAAACCGTGTAGGAATGCAAACGCTGGGCATTAAATCCATACCTCTTTTCAAGGCTTTTTTGCTTAACTGGATAGTGGACTTAAACGCTCCATTTGAAGAGTTTCTTGAAAAATTAGGCGAAAATCATGATGTTGAAGTTTCCCTGATAAAGTTTAGTTCCTCCAAACCTAAAGCAGCTATAGTCGTTCCCTCCATTCACCCTGGGCCTTTCAAAAACATCGGAAGTAGTTTCTTGCCTTCAATGCTTAAAACTGCTTTAGAAAAGGAACATAACTGTGTAGTGTGCGTTCCGCACGGCTTACTTGGTCACGAATTTGATTTAGCTTCTCAAATTCAAGACCAAAAAATAATAGACCGCGTTGTCGAGTTCGCGAACTTCGAGGTTTCTGAGGCAAAGGCAACTCCCTTTATCAAGGTTAGTAATGGTTTGGCTACCGCATGCTGCCAAGTTTTCGGGAATCTTGTTTTTCTTTCTTTTTCTCTTGCACCTAAGACAACCGAAGACTTGCCACAAGAATTAGGGTTGTTTGTTCGTCAAGAAGCAGAAAGACTTGGGCTAACTTGCTGTGTTGTTGTCAACGCGCATAACAGCATCGATGGAATCCTGAACATACAAGAAGCTTTAGAAGCGTTAAAAACCGTGGCGACCACGTGTTTAAAGAAGGCGGTTTCTTTAAGGCGGTTGCCTTTTGAAGTTGGCGTTGCCACAGTTATTCCGAAAGAGTTTGGTCTTAGAGAAGGTATGGGTCCAAGCGGCATCACCGTCGTCGTTGTTAAGGTTGGGGAGCAGAAAACTGCTTACATAGTTATCGACGGTAACAATATGGTTTCTGGACTGCGTGAAAGCATCCTTTCAACGCTTCGTTCGGTAAGTATTGATGAAGGGGAAGTTTTCACAACAGACACGCATTCGGTAAATGCTGTGGTATTAAATGAGCGTGGATACCATCCGGTTGGGGAAGCTATGAACCATGAAAAGTTGATAGGTTACATCAAAGAGGCAACGCTTACATCATTGTCTAATCTGGAACCTGTTAAGGCTGCATGTCGCAGCATAACCATCCCAGATGTTAAGGTTATTGGAGAGAAAAGACTTGAAACATTATGCCTTCTTATAGATAGGGCACTTAAAAAAGCAAAAAAAGTCGTAGTCCCAATTTTCGCAAGTAGTGGTCTACTTTTAATGTTAGTTTTGATGTTTGTTTAAGCTAACGCTAATAAGGCTGAATCATTCCATTTTCATTTCTCAATAGAAGGGGGTAATAGTGCTTAAGGAGATTAGGATTCATGGTCGTGGTGGACAGGGCAGTGTCACCGCTGCAGACTTGTTGGCTCATGCTGCTTTTATGGAAGGTAAGTGTGTTCAAGCTTTTCCATACTTTGGGGCAGAACGGCGAGGCGCTCCGGTTAAGGCCTTTACAAGGATAAGCGACGAACCCATACTTGTGCACAGCCAAGTTTACACCCCTGATTATGTAATAGTGCTTGATCATGCGATTTACAAGGTTGTAGACGTAACTGAGGGCTTGAAAAAAGATGGAATAATTATTATAAACACAACGAAGAAGCCTGAAGAAATAGGACTGAAAGGTTGGCGGATCGCCACAGTAGACGCGACTGGAATTGCACTCGAGCTAAACTTGCTTGTTGCCGGATCACCTGTTGTTAACACGGCGATTGCAGGAGCATTTGCCAAGGCAACGGATGAAGTCAAGTTGGCAAGCGTCTTAAAAGCTATAAAAGAAGCATGGGCGGGTGGCGCTGGCGAAAAAAACGCAAGCGCAGCAGAACTGGCTTATAAACGTTTAATAAAAGGATGGTGAAATTCAATGAGTTCTATTCCTAAGACTCGTAAAGAAATGCCCCTTACGCCAATATCGTATCCAACAGTTGGTAGCATGGGGAAAACAGGGTCTTGGAGAACTTTCCGCCCAGAAGTTGACTATTCCAAATGCACGCGATGTACGCTTTGCTGGGTTTATTGTCCAGACGTAGCCATCTCGCGTCAAGAAGATGACTCTCCGAAAATAGATTATGACTACTGTAAGGGCTGCGGAATATGTGCTAACGAGTGTCCCGTTAAAGCAATAGCAATGCATCGGGAGGAAGAATGAATGGCGCAGATGATTATTGATACTGCAAATCACATTGCAGGATACGCCGCGAAAGCAGCAAGAGTTAAGGTTGTTGCGGCATACCCCATAACTCCTCAGACAACAATAGTTGAAAAGATAGCTGAATTTGTTGAAAGCGGAAAGATGGACATTGAATACATTCGTGTGGAATCCGAGCACAGTGCTATGGTAGCATGTATAGGCGCTGCTGCAGCTGGAGTTAGAACTTTCACGGCAACTTCCGCCCACGGATTAGCTCTTATGCATGAGGCTTTGCATTGGGCTTCAGGTTCGCGTTTGCCGATTGTAATGGCTGTTGTTAACCGTGCTATGGGCGCTCCTTGGAGCATATGGCCAGACTTCAGCGATTCTCTTTCTCAAAGAGACACGGGCTGGATGCAGTTTTACTGTGCTGACAACCAGGAGGTTTTCGACACCATAATTCAAGCCTACAAGCTTTGCGAAGATGAGCAAGTCTTTTTACCAGCCATGGTTTGCCTCGAAGGCTTTATTCTGTCGCATACCTATATGCCCGTGAAAATCCCTGAACAAAAGGAAGTTGATGACTTTCTGCCACCATATAAATCTGGATGGATTTTAGACATTAACCGTCCTTTCTCCCATTCAAATCTTGTTGCACCAGAATGGTATATGGAGTTTCGTTATATGATTCAAGAAGCCATGGAAAATGCAAAACGCCTCATCCCAGTAATTGATAAAGAATACGGCGAAACCTTCGGTTTCGAACACGGCGGACTAGTTGAGAAGTACAAATGTGAAGATGCAGATTTAATACTCCTCACAATGGGAACCATGGGTAGCGAAGCAAAAATAGCGGTGGAGAACCTGCGCAAAGATGGGCTAAAAGTTGGATCCGCAAGAGTTCGAGTTTTCCGTCCATTTCCAACAGAAGAAATCGTAAAACTTGCAGAGCAAGCACAGATGTTTGCAGCCATAGACCGCCACATATCATTTGGAATGGAGGGTTTTCTTGCCACAGAAATCAAGGCATCCCTTTTGAACCAAAAGGACCCGCCCTTAGTTGCAGGGTTTATTGCTGGCTTAGGGGGAAGAGATGTAACCTTTGATACAATTGAGAAGATTGCTAAAAAATCGCTAAAATGGATGCGTGGTGGCAAGGTGGAAAGAGAAACTGAATGGGTTGATTTGAGGGAGTGAAAATAGTGGTGACAATAAAAGAACTTCCAAAAGAAGAATATTTACTTAAGGGTCATGCTGCCTGTGCTGGCTGTGGTCCTGCCATTTCACTCCGCTTGATTTTCAAAGCATTAGGAAACAAAATTTTCTTGGTCGTTCCGGCTTGTTGCACAACGGTAATTCAAGGACCCTATCCCTATACTTCCTTTTCTGTTCCGCTTCAAAACGTATTATTCGAATCAACCGCTGCTGCAGCCTCGGGGATTGTCGCCGGTCTGCGTCAAAGAAATCTTGAAGGCATAACGGTTGTCGGATGGGCTGGAGACGGTGGAACCGTTGACATTGGGATCCAAGCATTGTCTGGCGCTGCTGAAAGGGAAACCGATTTCATTTATATTTGCTACGATAACGAAGCTTATGGCAATACTGGCATGCAACGGAGTGGGGCAACACCTTACGGTGCATGGACCACGACGACGCCTTCTGGAAAGAGGGAGCGGAAAAAAGATATGCCCTTAATCATGGCTGCTCACCGAATTCCTTATGTTGCAACGGCATGTCCATCCTACCCCATAGATTTGGTAAACAAACTTAGAAAGGCTAAGGAGATTAAAGGTACAAAATACATACACATTTTAGCACCATGCCCAACAGGATGGCGCTATGATACAAGCAAAACCGTTGAATTGGGAAGGCTTGCCGTGCTAACTGGTTTATGGGCCCTTTTTGAAATTGAGTATGGAAAGTTTAAGCTTAATCCCCCTAGCGACCGGTTGATTGATAAGACCAAACGTAAACCAGTTAAGGAATATTTCGCTTCCCAGGGAAGATTCCGCAACTTAACTGACGAGGATACCAAAAGAATCCAGAAATGGGTAGAAGAAGATTGGGAACAATACCGCAAACGAGCGTCAAATAGTACGTCTGATTCTTCACCGTACGGAAAAATAGAAGAAGCTTAAGCTTCATGATATAGTCTGCCTTGCGTTGCTGTCGATGTTAATCAGCATATTAAGGAGTCTAGGTGATTGGCTGATCTTTCCATGTTTTTTATGGAAAAGGCATAGGTAATTATATAAAACAGTCTTCTCCACTCCTAGTCTCTGTCGGTGAGCGAAGATGAGTGCCTATCCGAAAATAGTCGTCACTCCACCGGGACCCAAAGCCAGAGAATTAGTTAAAAAAGACGAAAGCCTAATTTCGCCGTCATATGTGCGATTTTATCCGCTTGTGGTTGAGTATGGCAAGGGCTGCATAGTAAGGGATGTTGATGGAAACGAATACATAGATTTCAATTCTGGCTTAGTGTGCCTAAATGTTGGTCATAATCATCCCAGAGTAGTTACAGCAATAAAGAATCAATGCGACCAGTTTCTACACTATTCCAACACGGACTTTTACTATAATCAAGTCGTTGACCTCGCTGAAAAACTCTCAGAAATTGCACCCGGGAGCGGTGGGAAGAAAATTTTCTTTGGAAACAGTGGAGCCGAAGCAGTTGAAGCGGCGATTAAGCTTGCGAAGTGGCACACTCGCAAACAACTTTTTATCGGTTTCATAAGTGCTTTTCATGGGCGCACTATAGGCGCTTTGTCTTTTACAGCGAGTAAGCCTACTCAAAGGCGGTATTTCTCCCCGTTGATGCCGGGTGTCACTCACGTGCCGTATCCATATTGTTACCGTTGTCCCTTCAAGTTAACTTATCGTGAATGTCATTATTGGTGTGTAGACTTCATTGACGAGTTTGTTTTACAGAAGTATGTGCCTCCAGAGGATGTTGCTGCAATCCTCTTTGAGCCAATTCAAGGCGAGGGCGGATATGTTGTTCCTCCGCCAGAGTACTTTCAGCGGCTAAAGAAGCTTGCTGATAAATATGGCATATTGTTTGTGGATGATGAGGTTCAGGCGGGTATGGGTAGGACTGGAAAATGGTTTGCAATTGAACACTGGGATGTTGAACCAGACATCATATGTAGCGCAAAAGCACTAGCCTCTGGGCTCCCATTAGGCGCAACCATCGCCAAGGCAAAGATAATGGACTGGGTTGGCGGTTCTCATGCGAACACCTTTGGCGGCAACCCGCTTTCATGTGTTGCAGCCAGCGCAGTTATTGACGTTATTAGAGAGGAAAAATTGCTAGAAAACGCAACCAAGCAGGGTACCTACATCCTAAAGAGATTTGGAGAACTGAAAGAACAGAGCGAAATTGTCGGCGATGTTAGGGGTAAGGGCTTGATGATAGGCATAGAAATCATAAAACTTTGGACGAGGGCAAGCTTACCCTATAAGCAAAAAGGAAGAGACAGAAAAGAAGCAATAGCAGCAGAAATGAACGCAAACCCAGAATTTTTCTTAGGAGCCTTTGAAGATAAACGTCTTGTCGGCATGGTCATCATAAGCTGTGACATGCGAAAGGGTTGGCTAAACCGTCTAGCTGTTGATCCAGATTACAGACATCGTGGTATTGCTAAGGCCTTGATTGCTGAATCTGAAAAAATATTAAGAAAACACGGTATCAAAATTTTCTGCACCTTAATTGAGGATTACAATACTGCATCAAAAAAGCTCTTTAACGAATGCGGTTACGTGGAACATCGCGACATAATATACTTTAGTAAACGGGACAGCGATAAGGTCTAACCACGCTTTCTGCACACAAGCAAAAGTGTTCGCAGTTTCCACCTACTGATGGATGGGTACAAGTCTTTAGCAAAATTTCAATCCACATTTTCCACTTTCCCTGCTTCCTGCAGAGTCTATCTCTTTTTCATGATGAGAAGAAAGTCCCTCTAAACCTGCCATCTCTAATACTTCAAATTTCATTGGCTACACACGAACTGTTTTATTGAGCAAAAATATGTGATTTGTCAAAATAGAAAACTAGGCTTGTCTTTCCTCTGGTTTAGGCTCATACACATAAAATAATATCAAAAGGACGGATGGAATGGCAAGAGCTGCCATGAGAAGGAATGGAAGCGTTGGAGACACATTGTCATATAGCAATCCTCCAATAGCCCCGCCTAGAGCCATGAAAACATTCGAGAAGAAGTTCATTGAGCCTGTAGCTTTTCCACGCTGTGCCTGTGGAACAAGGTCGGCGAACAGCGTTTGATAAGCGGAAAAACCAAGAAGCATTGATAATCCAGCTAAGGGCATGCTTATAAAGAGGGTTGAGTAGTTTCCAAAAATAAACAAGAAAACCGCTGGAATCATCAAAAGGTTTGAGATAATTAGAGGAATTTTTCTACCAACTTTATCTAGAAACTTTCCGACTGGATAAGACAATATTATCATGCAAATAAACAAGGCAATCATAACATATCCCCATTGAATACGTGCTAGCTGCAGGGCAGATGGATCAGTTGCTCCTCCGATTTTGAGCACATAAAAGGCGTAAACTAGGAACAGTACTTGCGTCATGGCGAATGAGAATCGCACAATCAGCTCAGAGAAAAACAGAAATAGTGTTGAGCGTGGCACAACTTTCCAAACGTTTATTCCTTCTTTCAAGGCTTTCGGATAAGAACGAAGTGCCTCGGTTAGGTCTATTTTTTCGGGGTTCTTTATGCTCTCTTTTAGCTTTAGTCGCACTGTGGCTGCTGCAAGGTATAATACTATAACAACGGTGTATGCTATTCGCATACCCATTATAGAACCATAGGTGGCTATCAGTAGAAGGGCTATCACCGGACCCGGGGTCGTGGATACACTCGTTATAAGGTTCAATATGGAAAATCCCATTCCTCGCTTCTCAGCCGACAGCGAATCAGCCATCATAGCGATCAACGCTGGCTGATAAAGCAAGCATAGATTTTGTATTATAGCCCCAATTAAGATAAAGTGCCAGCTTGGAGCAACTGCGTAAAAAATGAATGAAAGTGCTACACCAAACGTTAAGCTTGAAACAAGCCACCTCCTTCCATACTTGTCAGCCAGATATCCTCCTATAAACTGGACTGAAGCCAAAGCTAACAGAGACCCAAACGTAATCACGCCTAAAATTGTAGCGCTACCGCCAAGTTGAATAACGTAGTCTGAATAGTAAGTTCCAGGGAGCTCATTAGCAAAATCCATTAGAATCCAGCTTATAATAAGTATTAGATAATTTCCCTTAAAGAAGGAGAATTCTTTCTTTAGCTTCTCTGTCAGTTTCAACGGTTAGACTCATCCTTTAGGGGGTTTCACTTAACCATCGGTCTTAATAAATATTTTATAGAATGTCTCTTTTTCCTTCATTTCTTTAGAAATCACATGGTTTTGCTATAATTTCCCTTATCTTTAAATCGAAGAATCTTGCGGCATTTGCGGGTCGTATTCGAAGCGCTGTATCTGCGCCTTTGCCCGTCCCAGCGATAGCAACAACATCCCTGTCAACTGGGATTAAACCAGCGTCTGCCGCCATCAAGGCGATTTCTACACATACTTTTGTTCCCTCTCCCATAAGTCTGAGCACATTAGCAATGAGTTCCAAAGGCTGAATTGTTCCAAAATCTTTGTGAATTGCCCGTTCTACGCTGCTTAAGGCATGGACACCCGTAAAAATCTTTGCCCCATTCGCCAGAATCTCTTTTCTATGCTCTTCCAGTAACTCAGTTTTCCCGGGTTCTTGGAAACCAAAGCAATGCGTGACTATAACAAGGTTGTATCCCTTGAAAATTTCGGAAGCCTTTATTCCTGTTTCACCAGACGTTGAAGCAACCACTATGTCTTTTATGTCTTCTTTTTCTGCATACTCTCTGACAAATCCTAACAGTGCGTCAGTATTCTGCCCGCCTGCTTCTCTAAAGTAAAGCGTATTTTTTTTAGCCAAACTCATAAATTGTGCCTCACTAGTTTTAATTTACGGAGTATTAGCTTTTTATTATTGTCGGAAAGTTTTGCTAAAAATTTAAGTGACTTTTTCTCATTGGTTTCCTTTTTAATTCTGTACCGCATACTTCACATTTACTAAATTTGTAATCTGCTGAGTATTTTCTACGGCACGCTGGGCAATATCTTAGCCACTGTAGGCGGAAGCGGATGCCAAAAGTAGCTAGTGAAACGAATTCTATGTTCATTTGGTCTGCAACGTTTTGTATAGAGTAATCATCAGTGGCAATTATTGGGGAATAACCATGTGTCTTAAGTTCTAGGGCTAATGCTAAAATTTGGAAGTCTGTCTCAGATAGAAAAAATGTGTCTCCGATGATGTTTGCCGAAGTTTTAACCTCGTCTAAAAAGGTTTTATCTGGTGCTTTCACTTTTAACTTTCCGCTTTCTATTGCTGTTTTAAATCTAACGCCAAGCATTGAGCCTCCCATTATTTCCTCCTTAACCATGGGAATGGTGTATTGCTCTTCGCTTATCGAAAACGGGTCAAAGCCAGCTAAAAGGGCGGACGTATCTAAAACTATGACTCTTTTACCCGTCTTAGCAGTTAGATTTTTCATTTACATTCCCTTAAAAAGAAGTCTGCTTCTTAAACGATTGTAAAAGTTTTCCTTAAATCTTATGAAGGATGTTTCGTGTTTGGACCGTGTTACCGTTAGGCTTGGATTTCTGGAACTTATGAGTTGACGGTGATGCCCGTCAACTACTGTAAGCACTCTTCTCGGTCTAGTAACCTCGACCGTGAGGCTTGAATCCGCCGGAAAAACAATTGAACGGAAAACGCTCAAAGCACATATTGGTGTCAAAACAAAAGCATTTACGCCTGGATCTAAAACGGGCCCGCCAGCCGAGAGCGAATAACCAGTAGAACCAGTTTGTGTGGCTACCATTAAACCATCTGCCTGACAGTCTAAAATTGGTTCCTTATCCTTTAAGATTCGAGCGTAAAGCAACTTTGCCGGCTCACCGGCTGAGATTAGCACTTCATTTAAGGCGTCTGGAAACTTTGCGCCGTCTGCAGTTATCGAAAGCTTCATGCACTTTTCAATAGTGAATTGTCCTTTCAAACACTTATCTACCGCTGCAAAAGCCTGTTTGGGCTCTACTTCTGTTAGGAAACCTCGAACACCCATGTTTATTGCAAGGATCGGCGGTTCTGGTTTCGGAATAGAAACGCAAGTTCTTAGTATTGTTCCATCGCCGCCAATTGTGATTATAAAATCCGTTTTCATTTTCTCTAAGGGAGCACTCTTTTCTTTTATGCTCATTTTCTCCGCTAACGTGTCTTCCACATAAACCTCTAAACCTTTCGCTTTCAAATACTTGGCCAAATCTTTAGCAAGTTTTATGGCTATTTTTCTGTCAAAGCGGGCGACCAAACCGACGCTTTTGAACACCGTTTTCCCCTAGCATCTATTAGCGGCACCTTAATCTATATATGGGTGTTGTTTAAGATTGCTGTGAATGACGGCTGCTGTAAGTTGGTGGGTGTGTGAGTAAACCAGTTGATGTTGGAAGTTTACGTGTAGGCGGCTACATGATTATTGATAATGAACCATGTCACATAGTTGACATAACGAAGTCAAAACCGGGAAAACACGGCTCAGCCAAAGCAAGAATAGTAGCCATAGGCATTTTTGACGGTGTAAAGAGAAGTTTTGTAAAACCCGTGGACTTAAACGCTGAAGTTCCGATAATTGATAAGAGAATGGGCCAAGTCTTTGCAGTTAACCCTTCTGGCATTCAAATAATGGACTTGGAAACATACGAATATTTTGATGCTCCTTTTCCTGAAGACGAGGATTTAAAAGCGAAAATTGCTCCTGGCGTTGAGATTGAATATTGGCGAATACTTGGCAAAGTAAAAATCATCAGAGTAAAGTAAATTAAAGGCTGAATTTAAACGAAATCTTCACGAAATCACTTGACGCGCTTTCATCTGACTTTTGAGGAGGCAGTACCTTTTGGGTTCCCTTAGAGCTTGCAAGAGGGAAAGGGCTGCATAGAATAGGCTTAAGCGTCATTGTAGATAACAAGCGGGCAATTAATCTTTACCGAAAATTTGGTTTTAAAATTGAAGGAGTAATGAAAGACGCCTACTTCGGGCAAGACGGAAAATACCATGATGAGTTAGTGATGGGTTTAATACTGGCTAACTCCACCAGTCCCAATCAAGGTGCTTAAAGCCTAAGTAAAGGATTAAGAGGATTACTCCCCAACTTAATGCGATACCCGCAATCTTGAGTAAATCGTAAGGTACATAAGTATAGCTTGTCCAAGCGCTTATTCCACATAAACCCGCCAATATGAGAATGAACGTAGTGAAGTGAATTGCCCGCTCCACAGTCAATTATTTTCACCTGTTAAATTGCTCTAGATATTAACGCATCTTAGTGTTAAAAGTTTTTCATCAAAGTTTATTTCGTTGTCTTTGTTTAACATCTTTGAAGCCAATGATGCGAGAAGAGCCGTCTGATTTGTGACGACATTTATGGGCTGAGGCTTCGACACTATTCTACTGAAATCGTATATTCGTGTTTACGTGGCAGGCGAATCTCCAGGATTCCCTTCTTGAAGCGGATTCCCATCTTCTCCATATATACCGGTACTGGAACACGTAAGTGACAGTGTAATTTCTGGAATTCTCCTTTGTGATGGGTTATGCCGAAGTCGGCGAACCGTATTTTCCGTTTCATTCTTGCCAATATTTCGATAGTACTTTTGTCTACTGGTTTAACTTGTATGGAGTTTTCTTTTGTAAGAGGTAAATCGACAGTCACTATCACTTCTGTCGGGGTCACTCTCAAATGGCGAAGCGGCTCCATCGTGCAAGCTTTCTGATTCCAGCTTGGCCTTTCTGTTAGCGTCTCTCTCCATCTTTCAAACTGTTCTTCTAATTCGTCAAAGTAATTGTCGAGTATGTCCATGATTGAGCGTTTTCTTTTGTTTGACATTGTTGTTCTCCTCCCTATGATATGTATACTGGGATGTCGTACTCCTGACTCTTCTTCATGTTAGACATCTCTTGTTGTGTTCGTTTCATCACGTCTCTTGCCTTTAAGCGAATTTCTTCGCCTTTTTCTAGAAGTTTTGCAGTATCCACTTTTATTCCCGTTACAGTAGCTAAACCCTTTAGTACCTCTGCTGCTGCTTCTGGGTCTGGAT
>Ga0315280_10003330_pt1 | contig 24819 bp, 20 predicted proteins | sample YL17G06_40_MG_FD_203697 | JGI IMG/M metagenome (GOLD analysis project Ga0315280, IMG submission 203697) | Sediment microbial communities from Yellowstone Lake, YNP, Wyoming, USA - YL17G06_40 | ecosystem: Environmental > Aquatic > Freshwater > Lake > Sediment | place: USA: Wyoming | collected...
GCGCTCCCCTTTTAATCCGACTTGGAAAATATGGAAAATTTTATGCCTGCTCTAAATTTCCAAAATGTAGATATACCGAATCATTAGAAGAAAATAGCTTAGGAATTAAATGCCCAAAATGTAAAAATGGAAAAATAGTTGAAAAAAGAACTAAAAAAAGAAAAATTTTTTACGGCTGTTCAAATTGGCCGAAATGCGATTTTGCCTTGTGGGATAGACCAACCGGAGAAAAATGCCCAAAGTGCGGTTCACTTTTAGCAGAAACAAAAAGAAAACAAATAAAATGTTCAAATAAAAATTGCGATTTTAAAGTTGAAAAATAAGTAAAAATTTGCTAAATTTGAATGAGAATTTGCCTGGGTGGCGGAACTGGTTTACGCGTGCGACTCAAAATCGCATGAGAGCAATCTCGTGTGGGTTCGACTCCCACCCCAGGCACACAAAAAATCCGCAAGAGCGGATTTTTTGATTTCGTTAATAATCCAAGAAATGTTCTCGAACTATTATTTATTGAGCTTTACCAAATTTTCGAGTAAACAGGCGACGGTCAGGGGCCCTACGCCGCCAGGAACCGGAGTAATATAGCTTGCTTTTTTTGAAACCGATTTAAAATCTACATCGCCCACTAATTTTCCTTTTTTCATGCTTGTCCCAGCATCAATTACCACTACCCGTTTTTTAACCAGATTGCCTTTGATTAGATTTGGTTTGCCAACGCCGGAAATTAAAATATCAGCTTTTTTAGTGAAAGAAGAGGCATCTCGGGTCCATTCGTTTAACACTGAAAGGGTAGCTTTTTCTTTTAGAAGTTGGGTGGCTAAAGGAAAACCAACCAATCTTCCTGCCCCAACGATGACAACATTTTTTCCGATTGACCCAATTTTGTAACTTTTCAAAAGCTTTAAAATTCCATTGACAGTGGGGGGTAAAATTTTGAGACACCCTTGATAAAATTTTCCCAAACTTCGCTCAGAAAGAACATCAATATCTTTTTCTTCGGGAATTAAATTTAAAAATTCTTCTGGTAAAAATTTCTTTGGCACGGGTAGTTGAATAATTATTCCTGAATTGGCTGGATTTTGGACGATTTTATCAATTTCTTTTTTTAATTCTAAAACGCGGATTTTGGCTGGAAATTTAAACAATTTAAAATTAATGCCTGTCTTTTCGCAGGCTTTTTTCTTTTGATTAATAAAAATTTGGGAAACCGGATTTTCGCCAACTTGAATTACAGCTAAAGTCAATTTTAATTTTCTCTTTTTGATCTCTTCTTTAATGTTTCCTAAAACTTTCTCTGATAACTTTTTTCCATCAAGAAGTTTCATGGTATAGGAAATTTAAGACAGAATTTTTTGACTTCTTTTCGGATTTTTTGAACTGATTTTGGGTTAGAAACAACCTCATTAATCCAGAAGGTAATCTTTTTCATTTCTTTTTCTTTCATTCCCCGGCTGGTTAAGGCCGGAGTTCCGAGTCGAATTCCCGAGGGATCATAGGGAGGCCGAGGATCATAAGGAATGGTATTTTTATTAACAACGATGCCTGCTTTTTCAAGAAATTTCTGAGCTTCTTTACCGCCCAGCCCTTTATTTCTTAAATCAACTAAAACCAAGTGGTTATCAGTTCCTCCAGAAATTAAAATAAAATTGTATTTTTTGAGTTCGTTAGCTAATGTTTTAGCGTTTCTAACAATTTGTCGAGCATATCTTTTAAATTTTGGGCTCATTGCTTCCTTTAAAGCTACTCCAAGAGCGCAAATGGTGTGCTCGTGAGGCCCGCCTTGCAATCCGGGAAAAACTTTGGGGAAAATTTTATTCTCTAATGCTTTTTTGCAAATAATAATCGCTCCCCTCGGTCCTCGCAAAGTTTTATGAGTGGTAGTGGTAACAACATCTGCCCAGGGAAAAGGACTAGGATGTATTTTTGCTGCGATTAAACCAGCAATATGGGCGATATCTGCTAAAAGATAAGCCTCAACTCCGAAAGCAATTTTTTTGAATTTTTTAAAATCAACTTTTCTGGGATAGGCGGAGTATCCGGCAATAATGAGTTTTGGCTTTTCTTTTTCGGCTAATTTCCCAATTTCTTTGTAATTGAGAAAGCCATTTTTATCTAAAAAATAATTAATAATTTTAAAATCTTTTCCTGAAAGAGAAACGGGCGAACCATGACTTAAATGACCGCCGTGGGGCAGAGCTAAACTTAAAATTTTTTCACCCGGTTTTAAAAGAGCGCGAAGCACGGCATAATTTGCTGGACTCCCAGAATAAGGCTGAACATTGACTGCCCACTTTCTAGAATCTAAACCAAAAATTTTTCTTACTCTTTCTTCAACTAAGGTTTCCAATTTATCAATAAATTCCTGGCCGGCATAATATCTTTTATAAGGCCTTCCTTCGGCATATCTCGCCACAAAAATTGAACCTAGGGCTTCTCTGACTGCTCTTGAGGGATAATTTTCCGAAGCAATTAAATTGAGGGTTCCTGCCTGGCGCCTTTCCTCTTTTTTAATTAATTTTGCAATTTGTGAATCGATTTTTTCTACAAACATATCTATATTTTAAGATTAGCATTAACTTTTATTTTTTTCCAATTTTTTATTGCTTTTTCTTGATTGAAATAAGCTGTCACAGCTACCATTGCTGCATTATCAGTACAGAAAATTTTTGGCGGAACTAAAAAATTCATTGCTAATTGTTGATTGTTAATTGTTGATTGGAATTGTTTTCTTAATTCATTGTTAGCGACAACGCCGCCACCGAGAATTATTGATTTTACTTTAAAATCTTTGGCAGCCCGCAAGGTTTTGTGAATTAAAACATCAATAATTGCCTGTTGAACCTCGTGGCAAATCTCTCTTTTTTGTCTAATTGTTAACTGTTTATTGTTAATTGTCAATTGTTTAACCAAATACAAAACTGCGGTTTTTAATCCAGAAAAGCTGAAATCATAATTTTTCTGATAAATCATTGGCCGAGGTAGGCGAACCCTAAACCTTAAACCTTTAACCTTACACCTCGCGGCTTCAGCCGCGACGATTGGACCGCCGGGATAACCTAATCCTAAAATTCTGGCTACCTTATCAAAACACTCTCCAGCCGCATCATCACGCGTTTCGCCTATTAACTTATATTGTCTAATGCCTCTCATCAAAATCAATTGGGTATGCCCACCAGAAACTACTAAACAAACTGCGGGGAAATTGCTAATTGCTAATTGTTGATTGTTAATTGTATTGACGAGTATATGAGCTTCAATATGATTTACTGGGATAATTGGTGAATTCAATTTTCGAGCTAAATCCTTGACGAAATTCACTCCCTGCCACAAACAAGGTTCCAATCCCGGCCCAACTGTAACCCCAATCAAATCTATTAGCTTGCCCTGAGTTTTACGAAGGAGCTTGCCCTGAGCCTGCCGAAGGGCTTTTTTAAAAACAATTGGCAGATTTTTTTGATGCTCTCTTTTAGCCAAGGAAGGATAAACTCCGCCATATTTAGCATGAAGTTTCGCCTGCGACGAAACGATATTACTTCGAATTTCGAATTTCGCCACAGTCCTTGAATAAGGGCTGGGCGACCCAGCCCATTGAAAATGGGCTGTGGTCGAATTTCTAATTTTTAATAAAGCAACACAAGTGTCGTCGCAGGAAGTATCAATACCTAAAATTATCATGGTCTTAAACCCCGAAGTATAACTCGCTTCGCTCGTTAACTACGGGGCAGGATTTTTGGAGGAAATTCCGTTAAATCAATTATTATTGAAGGTTTACTTTTTGGTAAATTTCCAGCATCGATTATTAAATCCGGCTGATATTTTTGGCTTTTGAATTGAGAAGTGATTTCATTGATTTTTGTTGAGGAAGGTTTCCCAGAAATATTGGCTGAGGTTCCGGTTGAAGGAGAATTAATAATCATTAATAATTGATTAATAATTTCATAATTAGGGATTCTTAATCCAATAGTTTTTGTTCTACCAAATAAAATTTTGGGAAGTTTATTTTTTCTTTTTAAAACTACTATTATCTTTCCCGGCCAGACTTTTTTTAGAAATTTTTCCTGATTTTTATCAATGTCAGCAAATTTTTTTGCCATTTTTAGGTCTTTTACAAAAATAGGAATTGGTTTTCTTTTCGTTCTCTTTTTGATTTTAAAAAGTTTTTCAACTGCTTTTTTATTAGTGGCATCGCAAATTAATCCATAAACTGTATCAGTTGGACAAACTACAACTTTTCCTTTTCGAGTAGATTTTGCTACTATCTTTGCTATTTCCTTAAAATTTTTCCCTCTAATTTTTAAAATCTTCATTTTAATTGTTCAATGGCTAGCTTTACTGCGCCAATGACTGGTTCTTGTTCTGGTTGAATAAACTTAACTTTGGGGGCAACTTTTTTGATTTCTTTTTTGACCGCCTCTAAAACAACTTTTGATTTAAATACACTGCCAATTAAAACTAAAGGGAACCCCGCCCTTTGTCTCGCAAGGGGCGGGGTTATTTTTTTTATTACGGTATTTGTAGATAGAGCCAGTTCTTTCCCAGCTTCAATCAAGATATTTTTAGCAATTCTATCTCCTTTTTTAGCAGCCTCGTCAACCAAAATTGAAAATAAAGGAATAATTTTTGTTGGATTTTTTGAATAAATTTTTTCGATAAGACTTTTTTTATCTTTCACTTTAAAATTTTTAAAAATTAATTTTGTCATTAAGGTTCTTTTACCTCTTCCATCTAAATCCTTGAAGATTGCCTGAAGTGCTTTTTGGCCAACCCAAAAACCAGATCCCATTTCGCTCAGATAACCCCAGCCACAAACTTTTACTTCTCGATTTCCTCGCCAGCCATGGGCAACGCAACCTGAACCAGCAATTAAAACCACCCCATCTTTTTCTTCTGTCCCTGATCTAAAACCAACCAGTTGATCTGACCCAATTATTAATTTTCCCTTAAAAATTGGGGAAATTTCTTTGTGTTTTAAAAGTTCTCTTTTTATAACATCTTTTTTATACTTAAATTCTTCTTCCATCGCTGGCAATCCTAAAAAAACTGAGGAAATATTTTTATTTTTCCTTAAAACTTTATGAATTGCCTGAGCAAGATTAGTTATTGCTTCTTTTATTCCAACATTTCTCGGATGGGAGGAATCAGTTTTAGCTTTAGCTAAAATTTTACCTTCAATATTAGCTAAAGCAGCTACTGTTTTTGCCCCGCCACCATCGACTCCAATAATATAGTTTTGGTTATCTCTCATATGTTTTTACTTTTTTATTTTATCTTAATTTTTAAGAAATAAAAATGGCTGGAGCGAGTCGAGCTCTCTCCAGCCGATAAACAAACATCACTCTTTATACTGATACCTCCCAACCCTTACTGGTTTTTACCCAGCAATAAGGCTTAGAGCGTGGGAACTTGTACATCGCTGCACCCAACAGTTTATCAATAAAGATATTTACCGCATACTGGAAACCTCTGATATCTCTTTTTTCGTATCTAGAAAGGGCACGAACCATATCTACCGCCACAGAATCTAGTGTGCCAACGAAAGCCTTAGCATATCTTTCCACATCTGCCAAAGTGTATGGAGGCTTACCTCCTTTTTTCTCTATCTGTTCAGCCCGAAACATAGCATCTTCAATATAAATTTGCGTCGCCCTCTCTTCGCCGTGCTTAAGAAAAACTAAGAGAACGGTAAGGGCAATGCTATCTGGCCCTCGCGATCCAGTGTTGTTGCAAATCGCCTGCCTGATCTTCCCTTCCGGAAATTCTGGCTCAAGATAGACAACAACAAACCCATTACCATACTCGCAGCCCGGGAAAGGTACGCTAGTTGTCGGTGGTGCCAGATATTCCCCTCTCCCATCAGGGAAAGTAACCATCAAGTCCCACCGGGTTGGTGCCCCACCAACCTTTAGGAGAAGATCTCCAATGGCCATTTCTTCAAGCTCCTCAGGGCTTTTCTGAATCCCTTTTTGTTTCAACATATCCTGCCAACCAGCCGGATAGTTATACCAAATTCTCGGCCGCTGAGGAGTAGCCAAACCCTCTTTCCAATGTTTCACTTTTCTCTCGGCAAAGGGCACATCGCCAGGCAAAGCAGCACAAAAATTTATCTCCAAGGTCATACCGTTATTCCAACCGCCATAGAGATGAACCCACCTTTCTGGTCTTTTCTTCCATTCTTCCAGAACTTGCTGGCGGGTATAATTGCCATAGGCCATAGCTGTCTCCGATGGTTTGATAAAGATACCATCGGCGCTAAAGGCCTCGGCCCGAATCCGGGCTTCTTCCTCGTAATCAGAGTAAGATCGAACCACCCCTTGAAGAATCAGAGTCTCTTGTCTGTTCAATAAATCAGGAATCAACGTCTCGATATTCATCAGTTTCCCTCCTTTTATTTTTTTGTTTTGTTTCTACTATCTGCTACTTTTATATCCTATTTCTCGCCTCCTTATTATGGATTTAAAAAGAGGGCTTTTACCCTCCGAACTAAAACTATTTTAGCAATTCTAAATTTTTTGTCAAGCCGATTTTTTAATTCCTTTGAATTCGGTATAAAAATTTGTATTATCTTCAATGTTTCCAAAAATAAGAGAATTGGGACCAATTAGGCAATCACAGCCAATTAAAACTCCGGGCATCAAGGAGCAATGGATTCCGCTTTTTGTATTTTCTCCCATAATGCAACCTAAAGAATCCAATCCTGTTCCGATTTTTTCCCCTTTAACAACCGACTTTATTTCTCCTCTATCAATTCTGACATTAGCAGTTATGTTTCCTGCTCCAAGCCGGCAACCCTTTCCCAATATCGAATCGCCAACATAACCAGAATGAATATGAACGTCTTCTTGGAAAATACTTCTCGTCACTTCTGTCAAGGCACCAATTAAAACATTGTTTTCTAAATTGGAATACTCTCTAATCAGAGTATTGTTCCCAACAATGCAATTGTCACCAATATAGCAAGGCCCCTTAATCACCGCCCCTTCAAAAATTTTGGTATTCTCGCCGATATAAACATTCCCCTCAATAACAACGTTTTTTGAAATTTGAGCTGATTTTTTAATCTCTGTTCTTAAAAATTTATCCATTAGTAATTTATTCGTTCTGAATAAGTCCCAGGGATATTTAGAAGAAGGGACTTCCATCTGTGTGGTAACTAGACGGACATCATTTTCTTTCATATATAAACTTAGGGCATCTTCAAAAGCATATTGGTGTTCGGCAACTCGTTTATAATAATCTAAAAAGTTTTTAGGTAAAAGATAAGTTCCAATTACTCTAATATTTGATGGTTCTTTTCCTTTTTCTGGTTTTTCAATAATATTTTTTACTTTATCACCATCCAAATCAGCAATCCCAAAAAGCCAAGGTTTATCTGTTTGGATTCCGAACAAAACAAGGTTAACGCCAGATGATTTTTGTTTTCCAAACAAAAATTCTGCGTATCTTCCACCGTCAATTCTTTCAGCATTTGAAACAAAAAACTGTTCTTTTAAAAAATCTTTTGCTTGAAAAATAGCATCTCCCATTCCTTTTGGCGTTTCTTGAATAACATAATGAGTATTTAATCCTAAATTATAATTTTTAAGTTCCTCTTCTACATCACCTTTTGGACCTTGAATAATTACCAAATCATCTGTTCCTACCCACTTTAAATATTCAATCGTGTACCAAATCAAAGGCTTTCCCATTATTTTTAAAAGGGATTTATGTCTTTGATTTAATGGCCAAAATCTAGATGATTCGCCAGCTGCTAAAATTACTGCCTGCATAGATTTAATAATATTTTTGCTAATTTTTTAGAATCGTGAAGAATCATTGTCCTTTTGTTTGCCCCTTTAACAAGGATGTCAGCGGGGTCCAATCTTTGAATCTGGCGATCTATCACATCTGCTCCAATAAAATTTTCCATTTTTAATAAACGTTTATCATACTTAATGAAATCTGCCTTAGGAAAAACTTTCCTAACCTCTTTAACCTGCTTTGCTGATAATTTTCCGGTGTTAAAAATAATATAATCAATAACATCTTTACCTAAATATTTTTCTAAAATTGTCAGAAAATTTTCAATGCTGAAACCATCTGTATTTCCCACCTGAGTCATCAAATTGCAAACAAAAACTTTTTTAGATTGAGATGCACGGACAGCTTCTGAAATGCCTTTAACTAAAAAAATGGGCGTGATGCTGGTATAAAATTTCCCTGGTACGATAATAATTAAATCAGATTTTTTTATTGCTGAAATTGCTTTTGGATTAGCTTTAACTTTCGGCTCTAAGAATAATTTTTTTATACCTACTTGAGACAGATAATTACAGTTTATAATTTTTTCTTCCTCTTTGATTTTTTTATTGTTTTTTAATATGGCTACTATATCTGACTTCTCCAAAGTTACCGGAATTACTTTGCCTTTGATATCTAAAATCTTACTTATTTTTTCTATAGCTTTATCTAAACTACCGGTGGCTCCCATTGCCGCGGCGATCAAGAGATTGCCAAAATTATGGCCTTTCAATGTGCCTTTTCCAAATCGATAATGGAAAAGATTGGTTAGATTGTTTTTCTCAGATAAGGCAACCAAACATTGTCTCACATCTCCTAAAGGTAAGATGCCAAGTTCTTTCTTTAATTTACCGCTTGAACCTCCGCTATCAAACATTGTAACTATAGCAGTTAAATCTAGAGGGTATTTTTTCAATCCAGATAAAACCACCGAGACGCCCGTTCCTCCACCCAAACAAACAATTTTTTTGATTTTTTTTGACATAATCTAATTTTTATATTAGACTAAAACTGACTTTAAGTCAAAAAACAAAAAATACATGCCAGATAAATTTTTAATTAAAGGTGGAATTCCTCTTTCTGGAGAAGTGGAAATTTCGGGATATAAAAATGCGGCCGGAGCGGTTTTGGCTGCTGTTTTACTTTCGGAAGAACCTTCTGTTATTGATAACCTACCTTTGGTTTCCGATGTTTTGGACCAAATTGAGATTTTAAAACAAATGGGGGCTGAAATTGAATGGCTGGGCGAAAGAAAGATAAAGATAAATCCTAAAAATATTAATCCGGAGAGAATTCCAGTTGACCTTTTTGAAAAAATGCGAGTTTCGGTTTTACTAATCGGGCCACTTTTAGCCAGATTTAAAAAATTTAAAGTCCCTCATCCCGGCGGAGACAAAATTGGTTTAAGACCTATTGCAACTCATCTTGAAGCTCTGAAAGAATTCGGAATAAAAAGTGAGGAAAAGGAAGGTTTTTATTATTTTGAGGCACCAGAAAATATTGAAGGAAAAAGAATTGTTTTAAAAGAATTTTCAGTAACAGCAACGGAAATTTTAATGATGGTAGCTGCTTTATCTCAGGGAAAAACTAAGATTGAAATTGCTGCTACCGAACCCCAGGTCCAAGATTTAGGAAACTTTCTACAGAAAATGGGGGTAAACATTGAAGGAATAGGAACTCATACAATTTCAATTGAAGGAAAAGAAAAATTAAATGGAGCAGAGTTTAAAATTTGTCCTGACCCTACTGAAACTGGGACCTTTTTAATTGCTTTGGCAGCGACTGGCGGTGAAGGAAAAATAAAAAATGTTGAGCCAAATCATTTAACAATGTTTTTAGAAAAAATGAGAGAAATTGGAGTAAATTTTGAAATTGTTGACAACGAAATTTTAGTGAAACCATCAAAAGAATTTAAGCCAACCAAAATCCAGGTTCTTCCCTATCCTGGTTTTCCAACCGATTTACAACCTCAAACCTCAGTTTTACTAACCCAAGCCGAAGGAAAAAGTTTAATTCACGACCCTTTATATGAGAATCGATTTCAGCATTTACACGAGTTAAGAAAAATGGGGGCTGACATTGAAATTACTGATCCCCACCGAGCTTTAATTTTTGGCAAAAAAACATTAATCGGAAATAAAATAAGCGCCTCGGATATCAGATCGGGCGCCGCTTTGGTTTTAGCCGGTTTATGCGCTAAAGGAGAAACTTTAATCGGAGAAATTTCCCAAATTGAAAGAGGTTATGAAAAAATCGAAGAAAAATTGCAAAAACTCGGTGCTAAAATTGAAAAAGCCTAACCTTTCGTAGCCAACTCAAAAGTTCTTAGATTTAATTCCAGATATTTTTCTGGAATTATTTTTTTAATTGCTTTTAAAATCGTTTGAGGGTTAAGCGGAATTAATTTTTTGAAAGCGGATAAACTTATTAAATAAACCCCGGCGACAACATTAGTTCCAAGTTTTTTTTGGCAAATTTCAGTTGCTGGAACCACTTCGATATTTTTTGTGAACTTTTTCAGATTCTTTAAAATCATGTCTTCAGGAATTATTTTTTGCAAAGGTATCGGCACGAAATATTTATTTATCATAAAATTTGTTTTTAAACCAGCATAATAACTAGCTTTTAAACACTCCTGCATTTCTAATCCGATAATTAAATCTGCCTTTCTTTGGGAAACTAAGGGTGAGTATATTTTTTTGCCAAACCTAAGATGAACCTCAACCGAGCCTCCCCTTTGAGATAAACCATGGAGTTCTGATGCTTTGACATCATAACCTTCCGAAAAAGCTGCTTCGGCTAAAATTTGTAAAAGGGTAATTTGTCCCTGGCCGCCGGTGCCAACAATTAACATATTAAATTTTTTCATTTTTTTATCCATATACAAGGCCTCTGGGCGATAATTACCGAGGTTTCTTTTTTATTTAAAAACTCTTTAATTGTGGCAATAAATTCTTTTTGATTTATTGGGTTAATTGCTTTTAAATTTTTGACTCCGCAGGCTCTAACTATTTCTTCAATCTTGATGCCGTTTGGGATAACCGGCGCTCCGGGATGAGGTTGATGGCCGGTCATTGCTGTAGTCTGGTTTTCTAAAATAATAATTAAAGGATTTGATTTATTAAAAACAGTATTAATCAGGGCTGGAATGCCAGTATGAAAGAAAGAAGAATCACCGACAAAAGTAATTATTTTCTGCCCGGTAGCTTTTTTAATTCCATGCGCAATTCCTACTGAAGACCCCATACAAGAAAGATAATCCTGCAAATTAATTGGTGAGTTGCCGAAAAGCATATAACAACCAATCTCTCCCCCAAATATTACTTTTTTTAGGTCAACCGCCTTTTTTATTGCCGAGATAACTAACCAATAGGGACAGCCCGGGCAGAGTTGAGGGAGTCTTCGAGGAATTTTCAATTTTAAATTTTCAATTTTCAATAAATTTTCAATTTTTAATTTACAATTAGCGAATTTAGCAATTGCCGAGGTAACAATTTCCGGCCTCAATTCGCCAACTTCAGGAATTAAGTCCTTTCCTATAACTTTCAGTTTGCAATTTACATCTTTTGCTAATCTCTCAACTTCTTTTTCTAAATAAGGCTCTAATTCTTCAACTATTAAAACTTTTTTGAGTAGTTTTAAGAAGTTTTTAATTTTCTTTTCTGGTAAAGGATAAAAAAATCCCAGTTTTAAAACTGGTAAAGAAATTTTCAACTCTTTCAGCGCCTCCATCACATACAAATAAGAAACCCCTGCTGTAATTATCCCCCTTCCAGATTTGACAGAGGTCTGTCCTCTGCCAATTAGATTAATTGGGGATTTTTCGGAAAATTGTTGGGCTTTTTTAATTTTTTCTAAGAGTTCTTTTTTCATCTCTAAAACTCTTGGTGGTAGCGTAACAAATCTTTTCGGTTCCTTAACAAACTTTCCTACTACGCGGCCGGGTCGCGTTGCTCGAATCGGGTTTAATCTTACTGGCATTTTCTGGTGAGCAACTCGAGTGGTGGTTCTAAGCATTACTGGAATTTTAAATTTTTCTGAAATTTGAAAAGCTAATTTGGTAAAATCTTTGCATTCTTGAGGATCTGATGGTTCTAGAATTGGAATGTGGGCTAAATAAGAAATTGGTCTTATATTTTCCTCAGATTGGGCTGAACTATGGCAAGAAGGATCGTCAGCCACAATAATTACCGTCGCTCCTTTTGTGCCAGTATAAAGAAAAGGGAGTAAGGCATCTAAGGCAACATTTAAACCAAAACTTTTCATTACTACTAATGTCTTCAAACCAGAAAAACTGGCTCCAATGCCTGCTTCTAAAGCCACTTTTTCATTGGTTGAAAATTCAAAATAAACCCCGACTTTATTGGCAATCTTAAAAAAGAGATCACCGATTTCTGAAGCTGGGGTTCCTGGGTAAGTAGAAACAAAATTAACGCCCGCTTCCAGGGCGCCTCTAACGATTGCTTCGTTACCAAGGAGAATTACTTTCCCCTCCGGTTTGTTTAACAAGAGTTCTTCCATAACCCTACGAATTACGAATTTTTACGAATATACGAATAATTTATTCTACCGTTACCGATTTCGCAAGGTTCTTTGGTTTATCCACATCGCAACCAAGTAATACTGCCATATAATAAGCAAAAAGATGTAAAGGGATAACTGACAAAAGAGGTGTTAACATTTCTAAGGTCTTGGGAATATAGATTACATCATCCACTAAATTTTTGATAGCTTCATTTCCCTGAGTAGCTATCGCAATTATTGGTCCGCCCCTTGCTTTTATCTCCTCAATATTAGAAATCATTTTTTCATAGACTGAATCTGAAGGGCAAATGGCTATAGTTGGAAAACTCTCATCAATTAAAGCTAAGGAGCCGTGTTTTAATTCTCCACCGGCTACTCCTTCGGCATGTAAGTAGGAAATTTCTTTTAGTTTTAATGCTCCTTCCAAAGCAACAGGAGCGTTATATTTTCTTCCAATAAACCAGAAGTTTTTAAAATCTTTGTATTTTTTTGCCAATTTTTCAATTTCAGGAGCCAACTTCAAAATTTCCTTGGCCAATTCTGGAAGCTTTGAAAGTTCAAAAACAATTCTTTTTCCCATTACCAAAGCCATTTCTCTTTGTCTTCCTAAATAAACTGTTAACATCGCCAAGGTGGTCAATTGGCCTAAAAATACTTTTGTTGAGGCAACGCCAATTTCCGGGCCAGACCTTGTGTATACACCGGCATCAGTTTCCTTGGCCTGGGTTGAACCAACCACATTAGTAATTCCTAGAGTTAAAATTCCTTTCTTTTTCATTTCTTTTAAAGCAGCTAAGGTATCAGCAGTTTCTCCTGATTGAGAAATAAAAACTGCTGCTGTATTTTTATCCATTATTGGTTTTCGATAGCGAAATTCTGAACCAATATCAACCTCGGTGGGAATTTCCGCATACTCTTCTAACATATATTCGCCCACTCTGGCTGCATAAGAAGCCGTCCCACAGGCAATTAAAATTAAACGATTAATTTCCCTTAATTTATCTGAAATCGAAGTCAGTCCTCCCAATTTTACTGAGCCTTCTTCAATTAGCAATCTCCCTCTAATCGCATTTTCAATTACTTCCGGTTCTTCCATTATCTCCTTTAACATAAAGTGCCGATATCCTCCTTTTTGAGCTTCTTCTGGCGTCCATTCAATCGTCTCTAAAGGTTTTTCCCTTAAGATAAAGAAATTATCCGGTTTTAAAACCGCAATCTCATTATCATCTAAATTAATAACCTGGCGGGTGCGAGTAACAATAGCGCTTGGATCAGAAGCAAGTAAAAACTCATTCTGACCAACTCCTAAAATTAGGGGCGAACCCAATTTAGCAGCTACTAATTTTTGGGGATCTTTTTTTGAAATCACACAAATTCCATAAGCGCCTTTCACTTCCCTTAAAGTTTTCCTAATAGCCTCTTCTAAATTTCCTTGAAAATATTTCTCAATTAAGTGAACTAAAACTTCGGTATCAGTTTCTGAGTTAAATTTGTGGCCTTCGGAAATTAGCTTATCTTTTAATTCTCTGTAATTTTCGATAATTCCATTATGAACTAAAAAAAAGTTTTTGTTACAATCCCAATGTGGGTGAGCGTTGGCCTCGGTTACACCCCCATGGGTAGCCCACCTGGTATGTAAAATCAGAGGATTTCCAATCAAATTTAAATTACTCTCCGAAATCTCTTTTTCTAAATTATCTATTTTTCCAACCTTTTTAATGCAAGAAATTTCTCCTTTTTCTGAGTCATACCAAGCTACTCCAGCAGAATCATAGCCACGATATTCTAATCGTCGTAAGGCCTCTACCCCTATTCTTATATCTTGTTTTTTACCAATGTAACCTACAATGCCGCACATAAGATTAGTTAATTAGCTTATTAGCGAATCAGCTTATTAGAAATTTTACTAATAAGCTAAATTACGATGTTAATTAATTTTCCTGGGACAAAAACAACTTTTTTAATCTCTTTACCCTCTATCCATTTTTGCACCTTTTCTCGAGAAATTGCAAGGGTCCGGGCTTTCTCTTCAGAAAGGGAAGCTTTAACTTCGATTTTGTCTCTAACTCTGCCATTAACTTGAATAACCAAAGTTACAATTTCTTCCTTGACTAATTTCGGATTGTATTCCGGCCACTTTTCCAAAAAGATACTTTTTTTATGACCTAAATTTTGCCATAACTCTTCAGCAATATGAGGAGCCATTGGTGCCAACAATTTTAAAAGTAGTCGGTAGTTAGCGGTTGGTAGTTTGGGAAATTTTTCAAATTCATTAGTTAAAATCATCAAAGCCGAAACCGCTGTATTAAATCTAAAATTCTCAATATCTTCAGTCACTTTTTTAATAGTTTTATGTAGTAGTTTTTCCAAATTTACAAGTTGCAATTTGCAATTTTCAATTTTTTTCTGTAAATTCCAGACTTTTTGAAGGAATCTATAACACCCTATTATTCCTTTATCTGACCATTCGGTTGCTTGATCAGCTGGACCCGTAAAGAGCTCATAAAGTCGCATGGTATCTGCACCAAATTTTTTAATAATATAATCTGGAGTAACCACATTACCCCTGGATTTTGACATTTTGGCTCCCTGACGATAAACCGTTCCCTGGTTAAATAATTTAGAAAATGGTTCGTCAAAATCAATTAATTTTTGGTCAAAAAGGGCTTTAGCAAAAAAGCGGGCATAAAGCAAATGCATTACAGCATGTTCCGCTCCGCCAATATATAAATCAACTGGTAGCCAAATTTTAATTTTTTCTTTTGAAGCGAAGGTTTTTGGATTTTTGGGATCAACATATCTTAAAAAATACCAAGAAGAACAAACAAAAGTATCCATGGTATCAGTTTCTCTTTTAGCTGGGCCTCTACATTTTGGACATTTAGTATTAACAAATTTGATAGATTTAGCTAAAGGACTCTCCCCCTTTCCAGTCGGCTTAAAATCCTTAATTTTTGGTAATAACACTGGCAAATCTTTTTCTGGAACCGGAATTTTTCCGCATTTTGGGCAATAAATAATTGGAATGGGAGCTCCCCAATATCTCTGGCGGGAAATCAACCAATCTCTTAATTTGTAATAAACCGCTTTTTTAGCTAAATTTCTTTTTTCTAAATATTTTGTCATTTCTTCTCTTGCCTCAGCTGATTTTATTCCAGAAAAAATTCCAGAATTAGTTAATACCCCATCTTCTTCAAAAACCCGAGCGTTAGCGAAGGGTGGAGATGAATCTTTAGATTCATCGACTGTCTGATTAGTTTTTAGTGGTTTTATTACTTCCACGATTGGTAAATTATATTTTTTGGCAAAAAGGAAATCTCTTTGGTCATGAGCTGGAACCGCCATGATAGCTCCAGTTCCATATTCCATCAAAACATAATCGGCGACAAAAATTGGCACTTCTTGATTATTAACCGGATTAATTGCCTTTATCCCCAAAATCTCAATCCCGGTTTTCTCCTTGTCCTCAGTCAATCTTTCAATTTCCGTTTTCTTTTTCGCTTCCTCAATATATTTTTTAACCTCTGCCCAATTTTCAATTTTAAATTTTAGCTTTTCTATTAACGAGTATTCCGGAGCAATTACTAAATAAGTACAACCAAATAAAGTATCAATTCTGGTTGTAAAAACCGGCAAATTTACACAGGTGTCACCTATGTAAACTTGAAAATCTATCTCAGTGCCGACTGAACGACCAATCCAATTTTCCTGCATTATTTTAATTTTTTCTGGCCAATCAATTTTATTTAAATCAGAAAGTAATCTTTCGGCATATTCAGTAATTTTGAAGAACCACTGCTCTAAATATTTTTTCCCAACCAAAGTGTCACAACGTTCACACTTTCCATCAACTACCTGTTCATTAGCTAAAACTGTTTTACAAGAAGGACAAAAATTTACCGCCGCCTCTTTTCGATAAGCCAAACCCGCTTTGTAAAACTGTAAAAACATCCATTGGGTCCATTTGTAATAGTCGGGATTACAAGCGCAGATTTCTCTTTGCCAATCATAGCCGAAGCCAGCCGAAATAAGTTGTTTTTTTATATTTTTAATTGCCCTTTTTGTTGAAATAGCCGGATGAATTCCAGTTTTAATGGCAAAGTTTTCAGCTGGCAACCCAAAAGCATCCCAGCCCATAGGATGTAAAACATTTCTCCCTTCCATTATTTTCTTTTTGGCAATGACATCGGAGAAAGTGTAACCTCTTAAATGTCCAACATGGACTCCCTCAGCTGAAGGATAGGGAAACATATCTAAACAATAAAATTTCGGTTTTTTAGAAATATCCCTTGCTTTGAATAACTTTTCTTTTCCCCAAATTCTCTGCCACTTTTTCTCAATTTTTTGCGGATTATAGTCCATATTTACGATTTTTAATTTTACCCCGCTTTCTTAATTTTGTCCATTTTTTAGAAATAAAACAGGAGAGGGCAGAATAACTACTCTCTCCTTTTTGATTTTGATAGTGAGCAAAAATTTAATCAAGTATTCGACCGGTAAGGCGTAAATAGGCTTGGCGATACCTTTCAGTCGTGGCGGCAATAACTTCTGGCGGTAAGTTTGGTGCCGGTGGCTCTTTTCCCCAACCACTATTTATAAGCCAGTCACGCACCGGTTGCTTGTCAAAGCTTGGCTGAGAACGTCCTACCTCATACTTTGAAGCATCCCAGAAGCGACTACTATCTGGAGTTAAAAGCTCATCAATCAAGAAAACCCGTCCTTCAATTAATCCAAACTCCATTTTAGTGTCAGCGATTATAATTCCTCTGGAGCGAGCATATTTCTCAGCATAATTATAAACAGCTAGGCTTTTTTCTTCTAATTCGCGAGTGACTGACTCCCCTAACTGCTTCTTCATTTCCTCCAGACTGACTGGCTGATCATGCGAGCTGTCAGCCTTAGTAGTAGGGGTGAACATAAACGAAGGAAGTTGTTGACCCTCCATCATTCCCGGCGGAAGAAGTAAACCAGAAACCTTGCCTTTCTCTTGGTATTCAGCCCAGGCTGAACCAGCTAAATACCCTCGGACAACACATTCGAACTCAAGACGTTTGGCCTTTTGAACGATCATCGAACGGCCAACTAACGGAACTAAGTCCGAGTCCTTAATTGAAGGCTCAAAGTAAAACCTTAGCACATCTAGATCATCCACTACCCTCACCAGATGATTAGGAACAATATGGCGAGTTTTTTCAAACCAGAAGGCAGAAAGCTGATTAAGGACCAGTCCTTTATCTGGGATGGCATTGGACAGGACTACGTCGAAGGCAGAAATTCTGTCAGTAGCCACCATCAAAAGCAGGTCTTTGCCAATGATATAAGTATCTCTAACCTTACCGCGCCGAAAGAGTTTTTTACCAGGAATTTTGGTTTCGAGAAGAACTCTTTCCAGACCACTTCTTCTTCCAGAACTTTTTTTAAATCCTATCTGGGGCTCTTTCCTACTGGTAAGGAAATAAACAGCGAGTTTTTCTTTTATCTTCTTATTTTCCTCACCTTCGCCATTGGCTAGAATTTGGACGGCTGCTATGGCGGCATTTTTCAACCCGGCTTTGCCAATTCCGGCGAATAGCACGGGGCAACCTGATGGCGGTCTGGTTATGGAAAATACAGCATCAAGGGCATTGGAAAATTCTTCGGATGGTAAGGCCACACCAATGACTGGCAGAAGATACTTTGTTTCAGCAGCCATGGTTCCCGGAAGACGAGCAGCCATGCCAGCAGCCCCCACCAATACTTTTATCCCTTTTTGTAAAGCCTCCTTGCAGTAGTCTCTAAGCACTCCCGGATTTCGGTCAGCTGAGATAATCGATAACTCCCACGGTATTTCACAAAAGTCCCAAACATCGTAGCATTTCGACTCCCCGACTATTGGTAGATCAGTTTCGCTCCCTAAGACAAATCCTATTAGTGGCTCCATTTTTTAACCCTCCTTTATCTATTAGATTCCGAACCGGGCAAAAATCTGGTCGATGTGTATTAGTTGGTTTCGATAGTTAAACAAGGTTTTTATCTCTTCTACTGGGTATTCACGAAGCTCTGGTCTCAACAGCAAAATCTCAATCAAGGGTGTGCTTTTCCGAATAGCCTCGAAACAAGTCTCTTGAGTAAGCCGGTAGGCGGCTTCTGGCTCTATCCCTTTCTCGAGAAGCCAAACCCTGACTTGCTGAGAGAAAATTGTTCCCTGAGTTTTTTCAAGGTTTTCGAGCATCCGTTCTGGAAAAACCTCCATCTTTTCTATAATCCAGGTAAGCCGATCTATGATGTAGTCTAGTGCCTGAAAGCTGTCGGGAAAAATCACTCTCTCAACAGAGGATTGAGTAATGTCTCTTTCTGCCCAAGTAGCAATGTCTTCCAGGGCGGCACCAGCATTGTTTCTTATTACTCTGGCTAGTCCACAAATTCGTTCAAGTAAAACTGGATTTTTCTTATGAGCCATAGCTGAAGAGCCTTTTTGTTTTTGAGTAAATGGCTCTTGGACTTCGCCAATTTCTGTTTGGCAAAGTCGCCTCAGCTCAGTGGCAATCTGCTCAACTGTACCGGCGGTGATAGCTAGGGCAGTAATAACTTGGGCATGGCGGTCTCTTTGAAGAATCTGGGTTGAGATCTTGGCTGGTTTCATCCCTAACTTTTTACAAACCATTTCCTCAATTACTGGAGGTAAGGTGTAGGTACCAACAGCCCCAGAAGTCTTCCCAACATTAATCACTTCTCTCGCTTCATCAAGCATCTTTAACCGTCGATTTAGAGCCTCGTACCAAACAAGAAGTTTTAGACCGAAAGTAATAGCTTCAGCTTGAACGCCATGAGTTCTCCCAGCCATGATGGTCCATTTGTGTTCTTTAGCCTGGGCAAGTAACGCTACTTTTAGTGTCTTGATATCTTCTTTGATGAGGTCTATTGACTCTCTTGTCTGAATAGCCAGAGCTGGCTCCTCCACATCATAAGAAGTGAGCTCTTTGTGGAACTCGCCAGCGTATCTTGAGTTAATGTATTTCTGCACCACTCCGATGAAAGCATTCATATCATGACCGATCTCTTTATCTAGGGTCTCGATTTCTTCAACTGTAAAATGAGCACGACTACAGATTCTTCTCCAAGCATAATGAGAAAGTGCACCAAGTCTATACCTTGCCCAAAGAACAGTTAACTCAACCTTTAACCATTTACTAAATTTGTTTTGGTCTGACCAAATCCTTCCCATTTCCTTTCTAACATATCGCGGTATCATATTTCACACTCCTTTCCTTTATTTTATTTGGAAGGTTCTGGGTTCGTAGTTTTGGCTACGAAAAAAGGGGCTATCCCTCCCTTTTTTGAAACTAACAAATTTTAAAGAATTGTCAAATATTTTTTAAATATATTCTATTGTGGCTGGGGGTTTAGGAGTAACGTCATAGCAGACTCGATTTACTCCTGGAATTTCGGTTGTTAACCTTTTGGTAATCTTTTCTAAAACCTTCCAGGAAAGCTTGGTTGGCGTTGCTTCTCTCGCGTCGATGCTATTAACGCACCTGATGACAATAATATTGCCAAATTCTCTTTTTTTGTTTTTTACCCCAGTAGCTTTATCTTCCATTAAAACCGGGAAATATTGAAATGCCCCAGAATTTTTTAATTCCTTTTCAATAATACTGGTTGCTTTTCTGACAATGGCGATTTTATTAGGCGTTACTCCACCGATAACTCGAGCAGCTAAAGCTGGGCCGGGAAAGGGAATTCTTTGATAGATTATTTCAGGTAGTCCAAGAAGCTTAGCGACTTTTCTAACTCCATCCTTGCGAAGCTCAATTAAGGGCTCAATAACTTGGTACCCGTATTCTTTTTTGGGATCAATACCTATTTGAGCCAAAACATTATGTTGTTTTTTAATACCGGCTACCGTTTCCTCAATATCAGTTAAAATTGTTCCTTGTAACAAAAAGTTGATTTTGTTTTTTCTAATAATCTTTTTAAAAACATCCCTGTAAAAGACTTGAGTAATTGTTTCTCTTTTTTCTTCTGGGTCGGTTTTCCTTCTTAAAGCTCTAAAGAATTTTTCTTTAGCATTTATTACCTCAACTTTTATTCCAAGTTTTTTAAAAGTTTTAACAACATTTTCAGGTTCCTTTTCTCTCATTAAGCCATTATCAATAAAAACAGTTTTTAGTCGATTTCCCAAAGCTTTATGCCCTAAAACAGTTACTGTTGAACTATCTACTCCCCCGGACAAAACGCTCATTGCTTTTTCCTGTCTAACAATTTTTCTAATTTCTTTGATTTTTTTATCAATAAATTTCTTATAATTCATAGGTTGAATAATTTTTTAGCGTTGCCAGTGGTAATTTCTGATATTTCTTCGAAACTCAAATTTTTTATTTCGGCAATTTTTTCAGCGACATATTTGACATATAGTGGTTCGTTACGACCAGTCATTGGACTTGGAGTTAGATAGGGACAATCGGTTTCAATTAAGATTCTCTCTAAAGGAGTTTTTTTTATTATTTCATCTAAATTTAGTTTGAAAATTATTCCATTAAAACCGAGATAAAGCCCCATTTCTAAATATTGTCCTGCCTGCTCCCAGGTCCCAGTAAAGCAGTGAATAACGCCCGCTATTTTTGATTTTTGAATTTTGAATTTTGAATTTAAGACTTCTATGAGGTCTTGATGTGCCATTCGACAATGGAAAATCACTTGTAAATCAAGTTCCTTGGCTAGATTTAATTGTTGAATGAGAGCTGTTTTCTGTTTTTCTTTGAAAAGCTCCAGCTTCCTTTTTGTTTTTGGCTTGCAATAATAATCAAGCCCGGTTTCGCCAATAGCTACCACTTTTTTTGATTTAGCCAACTCTTTATATTTTTCGTAATCAAAATTTTCATTTTTAGTTTGAAAAACTGTTTCTTCTTTGTCCATTTTCACTTTAAAGATTCCTTCAGCTAAATGAATTGGGTGAAGCCCGACAGCAGCATACACTCCCTTTTCGTATCTTTCGGCAATCTCCACTGCCTTTTTGCTGGTTTCATACTGGCTACCAACATTTATCATCCAAACATCATTTTCTAGAGTTCTTTTAATAACTTCCTCAAAATCCTCTTTATATCCATTGAAATTTAAATGGGCATGAGTATCTAACAGCATAGCTCGAAATTAAAAATAAAATATCAAAAATAAAAAAAATTATTTAAGCCGTGGGAATAAAATTTTACTTTTTTTTGTTTTAAGTTGCTCAAGTACTTTTTCTGAGGTCTCGGGTAAAAATGGTTTCAGTAATTGAGCAATATTATCAATAGTAAATAGTAAATTATTAATTGTTAATTGTTGTTTTTCCGATTTTTCCCATGGTCGCTCCTTTTCAATATAACGATCGCAAAAACTAATCAATTCCCAAATCGAAATAAGGACTTCGTTAAATTTAAATTCATCGAGAGCTTTTTTGTAGTTTTTCCAAGTTTCATCAATAATTGATTTTAAATTTTGATTTGTAATTTTAAATTTTTCATTTTTAATTTTTAATTTAGTTGCGAGGGTTAATACTCGAGCAACAAGATTCCCCAACCCACTGGCTAAATCCGAATTATATCTTGCTTCAAATTTTTCATAAGTAAAATCGCCATCTTCAGTTGGCGTAATTTCCCTCAAAAGAAAATAACGAACAGTATCGGTACCATATTTTTTAACTAACTCAAAAGGATCAATAACGTTTCCAAGAGACTTTGACATTTTCTGACCATTCGAGGTTATAAAACCATGAACAAAAATGTTTTTTGGCAATTCCAGCCCCAAAGACAAAAGCATCCCGAGCCAAATTGTGGCGTGAAATCTCAAAATATCTTTTCCTAAACAATGAACGTCGGCTGGCCAGTATTTTTTAAAATTTTCTCCGTTAGGATAGTCTAAAGCTGAAATATAATTAATAAGAGCATCTGCCCAAACATATATGGTTTGGGAATTGTCGTCAGGTACAGGTATCCCCCATTTTAAATCTTTCCGTGGCCTCGAAAAACTGACATCTTCCAACCCTTGGCTTATAAAGTTTAACATCTCGTTTTTTCTTTCCTCTGGAATTATTTTTACATTGTCTTTTTTAATAATTTCTTTTATTTGTTTTGAATATTTAGAAAGTCTGAAAAAATAATTTTCTTCTTCTACCACTTCTGGCTCTTTTTGATGAATTTTGCACTTTCCATTAATTAAATCTTTTTTGGTAATGAATGCTTCGCATCCCACACAATAAAGCCCTTTATAATTCTTTTTATAAATATCGCCATTTTCTTTAAGCTTTAACCAAACCTCTCTAGCTACTGGCCAGTGCCGTTTTTCGTCGGTTGTTCTAATAAAGTCAGTATTTGATAAATTTAAAACCTTTGTTAATAATTTAAACCTAGCCGTAATTTTATCAGTAAATTCTTTTGGTTCTTTTTCAGCTTCTTCGGCCGCTTTCACTACCTTCTGACCATGCTCATCGGTCCCGGTCAAAAAAAACACTTTCTTTCCTAAAATCCGGTGGTATCTAGCTAAAACATCGGCCTGAATCAATTCCAAAGCGTAGCCGATGTGTGGCGGCGTGTTCGTATAAGCAATACTTGTAGTTATGTAAAATTTTTTATTTTTAGTCATTTTTCTAATTTAATCTTGCTCTTCTTTTTTAACTATTACCACAAATTCTCCTTTAATCATATCTTTTTCAATCTCCCTAACCACTTCCTCTATACTTCCTCGATTGATTGTTTCAAACTTTTTGGTTAATTCGCGACAAACGACAATATTTATTGTTAATTGTTGATTGTTAATTGTTAATTGTAAATCTTTTAGGGTTTTTATTATTCGGTAGGGGGATTCATAGAAAATCACTGGATATTTTGAGTTTGCTATCTCTTCAAAAAATTTTTTTCTCTTTCTTTTAGTTGGCGGAAATCCCATAAAAATAAATTTATCCATTGGAAAACCAGAAATACTAGCTGCCGCCGTCACTGCCGAAGGTCCCGGAATCGGTATAATCTTCACTACGCGACCCGGCCGCGTAATAAGGTTGATTAATTTGTTACCGGGGTCTGAGATCCCCGGAGTTCCGGCATCGGAAACAAGAGCTAAGTTTTTTCCCTGTTTTAAAAGCGAAAGAATATAATCGATTTTCTGAAGTTTCGAATGTTGATGATAACTTAAAGTTGGAGTTTTTACCTGATAATGATCTAACAACTTTTTTGTTACTCTGGTATCTTCGCATAAAATCAAATCAACCTCCTTAAGAATACGGGAGGCGCGAAAAGAAAAATCCTCTAAATTCCCAATGGGAGTGGCAATAATGTAAAGGGTGGCCATTTTACCAAACTATTGTTTTTTTCGAGGGCCCAGTTTCTGGAGAAGGAATAGATTCTTTTCTTTTCTTCAGAAAATCTCTTAAAAATTCAAATAGGATTCCGAAAAGTGGAATAGCTAAAATTGCTCCTAAAATTCCCCATAACTTCCCTCCAATTAATACCGCTACTAAGACTAAGACCGGCGGCAACCCAATAAATTTTTTTGTTAAAATGGGGCTTAAAAGATTTCCTTCTATTTGTTGAATTAATATAAAGACAATTAAGATAAAGAGGGCTTTTAAAGGGGAGTCGAGAGCGGCTAAAATTGTAATAATTAGGCCGGCGAAAATCGGACCCAGAATGGGAATGATATTTGTTACTCCGGCAAATAAACTAAGAGAGGAAGCATAGTTGATATCAAATAATTTAAGAGCAGTAAAAGTCATTAAACCAACAAAAAGACAACATAAAATCCTCGCTCCAAACCAGCCAGCAACTTTTTCTTGGCTCTTTTCAAAAAGAGTTAAGACCTGAGCTTCATATTTTTTTGGAGTAAAGAGTAATATTGCTCTCTCTATTCCTTTTTCTTCAAGTGAAATAAAAAGGGAAATAGCGAGAACGGAAAGAGCAGCGAAAATTCCTCCAAAAATGGCAGCTATGGCTGAAAAAATATTAGCCGAAGCACTCTTGAACCATTCTTGAAAAGTAAGAGTAAAACTCTCGAGGTTTTTAAAAGCTCCAATACCTAATTGCTTCAAAGTCGGAGTTAATTTTTCGAAATATTGAGAAAAAAGCTGGGAAAATTGTTGAATTTCAGAAGCAAAAGCCGGGGCAATTAAATAAATCGAAAAGCCCAAAATTCCAAAAATGAGAAAATAGATTAAAATCGTAGCCAAAACTCGAGGAATTTTCTTTTTTTGTAAAAAATCAATTGCTGGATTGAATAAAATAGAAATGATTAAAGCAAAGATAAACCAGATCAAAATGTCTCTAATTAAATAGAGAATATAAAATCCAATAATACCTATGCCGATTTTCAAAATCGTCCACCAGGAAACATCTAAAACTTTGTCTCGGTTCATAATTTTAGTAATTTTTGAAATATTGCTTTATCTTTAAATGGACCAATCAAAGCTAAATTTAATTTTTGGGGTTGAAAAATATCTTTAGCTACTTTTAGAATATCAGATACCTTAACCTGGTCAATTTTTTTAAAAATTTCTTCTGGAGTTAAAATTTT
>Ga0315280_10003331_pt1 | contig 24815 bp, 10 predicted proteins | sample YL17G06_40_MG_FD_203697 | JGI IMG/M metagenome (GOLD analysis project Ga0315280, IMG submission 203697) | Sediment microbial communities from Yellowstone Lake, YNP, Wyoming, USA - YL17G06_40 | ecosystem: Environmental > Aquatic > Freshwater > Lake > Sediment | place: USA: Wyoming | collected...
CACCAGGCCAGCCCGGCGGCGGCCCCCAGCAGGTACGGATGGCGGCGAACCAGCCGCCGCAGGGCACCGCTCCGCAAGCCCAGCAGCAGGACTATCGTTCCCAGGGCGAGCCCCGACGCGCCCACGACTCGCCGCCACGGCCGATCGCCGGACGACTGCCGGAAGATCAGCGTGATCGCCTGCGGCGGCTGGTCGGTGACGCAACGAATCACCGACTGCGACCGATCCATGTCCCACCGCCACACGTCGATCGGATCGTCCGCAAGGGGCGTCTCGACGGCTACTTGGGCCAGGACCTCCCCAACCCCCAAACGCTCTGCGATCAGGGCCTGTCGCCGCTGGATCATCTCCAACCCACCGCGGGCCGACGCCGCGTCGTCCGCCCCTTGCGCCCGGACCAGGCACCGCCGGACCCGATCCTGCGAGAGACTCCACCGCCGGGCCCAAACGCGATACCATGGGGTCGTCTCCTCGGGTCCATAGACCGAACTGTTGACGGCCCGTTCCATCACCTCCGTAATCGTGGCGAGGCGGGCGAGTTCCTGATCGACGCGGCTGGTCACCGGAATGCCGCCGCCGAGTTCGGCCTCCAGTCGCCCCGGCCCGGAGACACTCCAAAGCGTTTGCCGCACGGGCAGATCGAGAACCGCTGGCGCTTGCACTTCCTGCGGGCCGGGCGCCGGCGGGTCCTTTTCCGCAGCCGCGAAAAGGACCTCGATCCGTTGGGGGAGCGTGCTCGGCCCCAAGGAGACTCGCCAGGTGCGGTCGTCGATTCCGGTGCAGAACGCCGGCAATCCGGCCGCCGTGACCTGAATCAACCGGTGCTCCGGCGGCAGGCGGAACGTGAAGGCGCTCAGGCCGGCCGGCTCCACGTCGAAGACGGCCACTCCGTGGCAAGTCCCATCGGCCCGCCAGGCGATGCTCACGTCGGCCAAGAGGACCTGCGGGACACCGAGCGTCCGTTGGGCCGACTTCAAGAGGGCCTCAAACGGTTCCTGCACAACCCGGTACGCCGCGAAGGGCCCCCCGCCCACCTGGGACGAAGCGTATTCCTGCGGCAGCGCGCTCGCAGCCAATCCCCGCGTTTCCCAAGTCAGCGGGCCAAGATCCGTCTGGACGGGAAGGACCACCATGCTCACGGGAGTCTCCGCCTGCTGCAACCTGACCTCTCTTGCGCCGATCCGCTCGGCTGGCGAAAACCCAAGCGGGCTGGAGACTTTCAGGCGAGACTCTCCTTCCAGCGCGGCAGCCGGCCGGATGACGAGGATCCGGCGGGCCTGGTCGGCAAGATCGATCGCCTTCAGCGATGCGGGGGGATCCACGTCGAAAGGACCGATCCACGAATCGGGCACTTCCACGCGGAACTGGTCCGCCAGTCCGTCGCGGACGTGAAGTCGGAAGGAGGCTTCGCCGCGCCAGGCCCCGGCCTCGCGCCGTAAGGCAGTGACCTGCTCGGCGCGGATCGTCGGCCGGTTGGGAGAAACCGTCACGACGGCCTCTGCCGGCACGCGGCCTTGGACCTGGAACGATTTCACCCATCGGCCAGGGGGCGCGTTTGTCTCGCCGCCCGCCGGGCCTGGCAACTCCGTGAGCCCCGGCACTTTCCTCACTTCGACGCGAACCGCCGGCTCGCGGTACAGGTGGATCGCGGAAGATCGCAGCTCCTCCGCCTTCACGCCGAAAGCGCCCAAAGAAAAGGAACCTTGGGTCGGCGCGGGCAGCCAACCCCGCAACGACAACGCTTGCTTGCCGGACGCCGGGCCGTTGAGGAACACGGTGACGGTGGCGTCCCGACCGCGCGACCACCGTGCGACCCGCTGGCTTCCCTTCTCGATGACCGAGACCTGCCGGACCTGCAGCTCCGGCGGGGCGGACACCGAATACTGAAACTTGGAGCCACCGGTGGTTTCCAGAACGGCTTCCAAGAGCACCTGGATGCCGGCTTCGTCGCAGCCGAGCCAAACGGTCTGCTCCGCCGCGGTGCGGGGCGGCACCGGCTTCGTGGTGATGCTCCACTGGGGCCGCGCCGAGGCAAGCTGATAGGCGGCCAGCGGTGGCCCCGCGGCCTCACCCCAGGCCGTCATGAACGACGGCACCGCCAACGGCTGGAGCCCCGCGCCGACTTGTTGCTGGTGCTCCAGGCGAGGATCCACCGAGACCGCCAGCCAGCGCTTCGTAGTCCGGGCATCGCACACGTCCAAGTACGGCACCCGAAGAGCGCCCACGCCCGGGTGTTCGGCCAAGAGGAATGAGGCCTCCACGACCCACGGGTCCGGGGCCGGACGGGGCGGCTCAAACCGGAGGATCTGCGGCTGACCGGGGATCGCGCCCACGCGGGGCCCGGCGCCGCGGTCTAGCGCCGAAGGCAGAAGCCGAAGCCCGGGGTCAGCCGCCCATTGAAACGGCCGGGCGCCGCCGTCGATCGCCTTGAACTTCAGGACTGCGTCCAGCACCACGGAGCCGGGCTGGACTTTGAGCCAAAGGAGTTGCTCCACGTCCATCGGCTCGGCCGCAGAGCTTCGTGTCGCACCCTCCTGCCAGCGCACGGCCAGACGGTCCGACGGCCCCAATTCTGCCGTCACGCGAGGAGGATTTCCCTCGCGCAGCACCGCTCCGTACGCGAACGGGACCTCGATGTGCGGGGCGTCCGCCGGCACGGCGAGTTCCAGGTGGGACGCGGCCAGTCGCGGGATCTTCATCTCCAGCGCGTTCGAGTGGCCGTCGCTTCTGCGCGTCGGCTGGAGCGGAAGTTCGAGGCGATACCGGCCCGGGTCCGCCACATCGAACGAGATCAGGCCCTCGCCCTCGGACGACGCGGGCCGGATCAGCCGTCCCTCCAACATCGCCCCTTGCGGCGCCAACCGTACGCCTTCGCCGCCCAAGGGAATGCGCACGCGGACCCGCCGGGCAAGCACCTCCAGGTCCAACGTGGCCTTCAGCTCCTCCAACACCAGTTGCTCGGGCGAAGACTGCCAGTTCATGGCGCCCCGATAGGTCGCCCCATGGATGACCCAGCCCTGGGGCAGGTCGGAGCGGGCTGCGGCGAGGCGCTGCAACCGGCCGAAGAGTTCCTCCGGCACGTAGTACTTGTCTCCGACCGGCTTCTCCCACGCGTCCACGGGGATAAACACGTTGTGGACCGCGCCGGGCTCCGCCGCCGGTTGGGCCGCCGGCTCGCCGCCACAGACCCCGCACTGAAAGGCCCCAAGCCCGACGCCCGCCAGCAAGAAGATGCCGACGCGGAGCGAGACCGTGGTCGTCGGACACTGCTCAGAGGATGGTTCACCGTCCCGGGCCGTCGAGGCAGTCCGCCTCCGGCGGTCAACAAGGCGGAACAGGAAGGCGGAAAGGATCCCTAAGAACGTGCCGGAGGCTATCGGCACGCAGACCTCCGGGACCACCATGGCGAGCACCGCCGCTAGCCCCGCGAAGAGCGTCAACCATCCGGGCCGACGTCGTCCTCGCCAGACCGCCAACGCAAACACCGCCAGGAAAGTGGCCCAACCCAAGGTCCGCAGACTCTCCTGATGAACTACCGATAGGCGGGCCCCATTTTCCCCGGCCAACTCGATGTGATAGGCCGACCATCCGAGGGTGTCGGCGGGGCCGTGACCGGCCAGGTCCACCAGAGGCCACGGGGCGCGGGACTCCGGCAGGGTTCGCGCCCAAGCGTCCACCGGCAGGTACCAGAGATCGTCCCCGGCCAGCTCGGCTTGACGCAGATGGTCTGCCAAAGGTCCCGGCAGGACGTACCAAGCGGTCCTCTCCTCGGCGGTCAAGAGCGAAGCACGGTGCAGGGCCGCGTCCGTCACGCTGGTGAGCAACACCGTGTCGCCCGAGATGAGCATCGCCAAGTCGGCCTGCTCAAGCAAGGCAATCCCGCGGGCCGCCGACAGTTCGGGCACGGGGGCTGGGACCCGGCTCCGCGCGGTCAGAGATAGTCGGGCCAAGGCTTGGCCATCAACGAGGAGCTTCCACTGGGAGTCCTCGGCCCATCGGAACAACAAGTCTCCCCAGGTCACGCGGCCGCTCGAAAACTCGGGGCGGTTTTCGCCACCTTCAGGTCCCCGGCGGCGCAGGGAGACTTCCGCAATGCCCAGCCGCTCCAAGAGTTGCCTGGCCTTGGTGGAGGCCGACGCCCCCTCCGGATGCCGTGCGACCAGGCCCGCCCAATCTTCCGCGGCCCACGGACGAAATGGCCTCGCGCCGACGCCTTGTCCCAACGGGCCGAATAGCCGTTGGGTGAAGGTCATGGGCGGCGCCGTTCCCTTTTGCCCGCGGAGAAAGCGTTCGGTCCCCTGGTAACCCGGCGGCAGCCACACGGTCCACGTCCGCGCCAGGACGGGCATGTCGATCGACGGCACGGGCGGCTCCAACGACGCGACGATTCCCAAGGGAGGACCTTCCGTGAGGAAATGGACCGAAACCGAAGCATACTTGCGGCCCGGCGGCAGCGCGATCCCCAGGTGCCGGTCCGCGTCGCCCGCGCCGCTTTGCCACGTCACCCGGGTCTCATCGATCCAGACCCCTTGCACCTTCTCCTGGGTGAGCGGCGGGGGCAACTGCACCTCCAAGTGCTGCCGGCCGGCGTTTTGCAGGCGATACGTGGCCAGGTGGCGCCCCGTGCCGTCGGCTTCGTAACGGGATTCCAGGTTGACGTTCCAGGCCCACGCGGTGGGCGGCCCATGCCGGCTGTCGCCCGGAATCAAGACCACCGTGCTTGCGCCGGCGGCCACCTCCCTGAGCGGGTCATAGCGGTACGTTGCTCGTGTGGCGCTGTACGGATCGGCGGAAATCGATTCCGTCGGGATTGGGGTAAGGCGATCGTTCTGGACACGGATTGCCGCCGAGCCCGAAGAGGCCACCGCCAGCGTCCCCCGCTGGCTGTCGGCCTCCGGCAAGCAGACCAGGCCGACCGGGGTGGCTTTGGCCAGGGGCGAAACCCGCGTCGCAAGGATCTCGAAGGGAACGGTGCGCGGCCGGCGCAACGCGACTTCCCAAGTCTGGCCCTGCCGCGGCGAAATGGACCCGCCCGATGGCTCCCACGGCCGGACGTTGAACTGGCCTTCGCCCTCGCCGCTGAGGCTCCACCGGATGGGCGCCTCCCGGGCCTGGGAGAACCGGACCAGGAGGCGGTCCACTCGCCCGCCTTCCGGAACGCACCCAATGCGGTACGACTCCGTCAGTGTTTGGTCCGAAGCAACCGCCTCCACGCGGATCGCCGCCCAGTAGCGGGGTCTTTTCTGATCCACGGACACCTGCAGCCGCGAGGCCCCAGGGTCGCTTTCGAACACCAGCCCGGTCGGCGGCTCAGCAAACAGCTCCAACTCCGCCGCGGTTAGACTCTGCGGATCGACCCGCGCGAACGCGTCGCCGGCCGCCGATTTGACCTGAAACGAGTCGGGAGCGTGGATCGCCACGAGCCGTCTCCCGCCGGTGGCGCCGGGGAAGCGCAGCGCGGCCAAATCCTCAGCCGCGAACGTCTTCCCCAGCGGCGAGTGAAAGTGGCGCGCCGTGACGAGGAGCCGGATCGGGCGGGAGGGGGAAACCGCCCGGGCCAGCCGCACAATCAACTTCCCGCTCCCCCCCTTGTTGTGCTGGAAATCCCAGCTCCCCAGGGCGTCGGCCGGGATGGTCTCCACGGCATCCACAGCCCATAGCCGCGAGACTTCTGCCTCCAGTTGGAAGCGTTCTCCGTCGGGGACGCGGAGCGCCGCGACAATCCGCGCGGCCATCTCGACGTCGTTCAGCTCCAGCGCGGTGCCGGTTTCCAGGTGCAGCGGAGCGCGCGGCGGTGCCAAGACGATCTCCACGCCCCCGTCCGCCGCGAAATACTGCACCTCGGCCGACCGGCCGACGCGCGGCGCGGTCAACCGGCCCGTGCCCGTCTGACGGCCTTCGAGGACCGCGAGTTCTTCCAGCACGAATTGTGCCGGGATCAGCAACGTGGCGCGCCCCTCCTGCCAGAAGATGCCTTCGACCCGGAGGCTGGGAAGGCGCCAGCGGCGGCCCAGTTCCAGGGGCGCCGTCGCCGTCAACCGCAGTCCCCGCGAGAAACCACGGAGCTGTTCCGGCAGCTCCAGCACCACCCGCGACTTCTTGCCCTCCCCCGGACCGGACATGACCGACCAGCGGACCGCCGCATCGCCATAGCGGACCGCAGTCAACTGGAGTCCGGGATCCAATTCCAGGGCGACCTGCCGCAGCGGCGCATTGGGAACGTCGAGCACGAGCAGAATCGACACGTCCAGCCCGCGCGCCGAGAAGTCGTAAGTCATCGCCTGGCGCACCGAGTTGGGCTTCCGCGTCACATCCAAGTCCTCCGCCGAGACCAGGCGGAGTCTCTGGCGGTGGTAGCCCCCCAACTCAATCCGCCAACGCGTCGGCGCACTCCCGGCAGTCGCTTCCTGAAGCACGACGCCGTGCTCGACCAGCGGGATGGTCCCCTTGGGCAGGTCCAGGCTTAAGCGGCTTGCGGGGCAGGCCGGCAGTTCCAGCGGAATCTCGATCGAGCCGAGCGGATCGCGCCGGCCGCGAAGCGACCACTTGCACTGCAGCCGGCCGGAGTGCTCCGTCGCCACCAGCAGCCGGCCATCGCTCCCGGCCCCCAGCCGGGCGGGCTGATGATCTTCGGTCGCCCAAACCGCCTCGCCAATCGCCAGCCCGCAGGGATCCAGCGGCACCAGCGCCGGCCCCTGCGGCAACTCCTTGAAGTCGAACACCGCTTCCCCATCGATCAACGTGTCGCCGGCCAGCCGGGCCGAATACTGGGCCGAGGCCAAGGCCTGAACCGTGGAGCCCGCCGGAGACCCGGGCGGAACGTTCGCCGCGTCCACCAGCCGGTCGAATTCCACCTTGTCCATGGGCACGTAGCGCACGTTGCCGTGCGGCCAGTCCTTGATCCGCTCTTGTGGCACGTAGACCCGGCGGTAGCCGAGCGTCGGGTGATCGTCCCGATTCGGCGGGCCTTCTTCCGCCGGCGCAGGCCAGCCGGACGCAGTCACCCCGGCCGCGCACCACAGCCCCCACACCAGCACGACGGTAAGCAGCGCTCGGGGTCTCATGGGCGGGGACCGGAAATCGGCATCGAAGATTCCGCCTGCTCCGTTTCGGTGGCGGTCTCGTCACTGACTGGCGGAAGGGGAAACGCCGGTTGCGTGGAAGCCTTGTCGAAGCTCGAGCCGGCCAGTTGGCCCGCCAGGACGCCGCGACCTCTGCCGGCGACTGACCGCCGGAGCCATCCAGCGAAAATCGCCAGGACGACCCCGGCACTAGCCGCCTGCGAGGCCAGCAAGGCGGGCTCCGGATAGGTAATCGCCGCAAAGCCCAGGAGAACTGCCGCCAAGAGCAGGACCACCGGGTGACGGACCACCGGGACGTAAATCCATACCAGCCCCGCCACGAGCATCAGCCCGGAGGCCGCCAGCACGAGCGTGGCTCGGGTAACCGTGCGCAACGCGCACTTCTCGACGCTTCCCAACGTGCTGAACAGGTAGCGGTTGGTCTGGGCGGCCAGGTCGCTCAAGTGCCGGCCGCCGGACCAGGTCTCGAGGTGCGGCTGATCGAGGACGGATTGGCGGCCCCAAAGCAATCCCTGCCAGTCCCAACGATACTCCGGAGTGAGGTCCGCCGGAGGAGCCAGTAGGTGTTCGTGGCGAGGGAGGATCAATTGCCAATAGGTGCGGTACGCCAAGACGCCGCGGGCCAACCGCGGAAGCTCCAAAGACATCGACCCGGGCGCCGGCCGGGTCCCCGAAAACTGGTAGACGAGCTCCAACTGGCGACGCCCTTGCGTGGCATCACCGGCGAGGGTCACGATCAGCCGCCCGTCGCGCGTCGCTTGGGCGACGGAAGGCTTGCCGTCCAGCCACAACCGCACGTCGCGGAAGCTGACGCCGGCCGGCAAAATCAACTCCACGGTCTTCTGATCGCCGGTGATCCGAAAGACCGCCCGGTCCTGGCGCAGCGTGCCCGTGAGCCAAGTCTGCACCCAGGCCTGGTGTACCACGGTCGAGCCCAAAGTGCTGTGCTCTGCCAGGTACAGGCCGAGGGGCAACTCGGCGGTCCGCTCCGCGGCGCTCCATCGGAGGGCGCGGCGTTGGGCATCCTGCGGGGGCGGGCTCTCGCCCGGCGTCCAGCGGCCTGCGAGCGTCTGGACCCGCAACCCCTCCTGGGCCGCCACCAGGACCTTGTTCCCCGTCAATTCCCCCTCGACAGGCATGACCAGTGGGATTGTGGCCGCAATGCTGGTATTCGGCCGGAGGTCTTTCAGATCCACGCTGTACTGGATCACCACCTCGCACGAGCCGAGGCAGCCCGGCGCAAGCCGGAGCTGCTTTCGCACCGGGTCTGCGGCGTTGGTCTGGCGGCCCGGGTCGGGCAGGTCCACCGGCACCTGCGGCTTGTTGTCCACAAAGACCTCGATCTGCGTGGGCCCCGCCAGGCTCCGCGGGATTTCCAGCGTCCACTGATCCTGCCGTTTGTACGCCACCGTGTAGGCCAGCGTCTCTCGCACCTGGGCTTTCTGCTCGTCGAGCGTGACCTGGGTGGTCACGCTGACGCCGATCTTCTGCGGTTGAACGCGGAAGAGGGCCGCGAAAACCGCCTTGTCGGGCTCCGCGCGGTAATAGCGCGGCTCCTGCTGCCGGTCGGCCCGCTCCGCGGACAGGTCCATCGACGGCGCCGCCTGCTGAGCGGCCAGTCCGACCATGTCTTTCGGGGTCGGCGTCAGCTCGACGTTGTCCGCCGGCAAAACCGCCACGGTAGCCGGGGCCCGCAAGTCGCCCCGCGGACGCGGCAGTTCCAGCAGCAGAGTCTTCACGTCCCCCGCGATCTTCCGGGTCGCCCGGATCGTCACCTCCACCGGGCCCATGGGCCGCTGCAAGAGCGGCAGAGAGACCGACCCCGATCGGCCAATGACCCCGTCAAAGGCAATGAGATTGTCAGGGCCGCCGTCCTCCAACTCCCATCCGGGCAGGTCCACGTCGAGGGCACCGATCGCGGCGGCGCGGATCCGATACCTGAGCTTGCCCTTGAGCGTCACCCGGTCCGCGTCGACCAGGAGCCGATATTCCGGCTCGACGCTCACCCGGCTCTTCGCCTCCACTACCCGCACGGACAAGGAACAGGGCTGCCCGTAGTACTCGAAGGCGGCCAGCAGGTCCTTGCGGCGCAGGGGCTCGGGTGGTTCGTCCACCTGCCGGACCCGCTGGAACGGCCCGAACAAGACCTGCCACGGCGGGCCGGCGACCAGGGCCACGTGTCCCGAATGCCGCGATGCCCCCACGACCTCATAGCCGGCCAGCTCACACCATCCCGCCATGCCTGCCGATTGGTACGATACGCGGGTGTTGAGTTGGACCTCCACGGGGCCGCTCGACTTCTTGGCAAGCCGGACTTCACAGGTCTTGCGTTCCCCATCGCCCGGGCCCCCGGAACCCACTGCTGCCAAGGAATACCCGGAGGGACTCCCGGGCACCAGTTCGGCTCCTTTGGGAAGCCGGACGCGGAAGGAGTCGAACGGGGCCCCGAGCCCGCGGACGCTCAGCTTCAACTCACAGTCGATCCCTTGGCCGCCGACTCTGGCCAGGATGCTTCCTGAGGCCTCCAAGACCGTCTGCGGATCGGCTTGGCGGCTTGTCGATTTGCGCCAGGCCAGTTCAGAATCGCCGCCCAGTCCGAGCACGGTGAAGAGGGTCTGCGTGCCGTCTGCCGAGGGGGCCGACTGCAACGACGCCCCTTCGGTAACGCGGCCCAAGGCGCCACTGAGAGGGACGGTGAGCTTGACTTCGGAGGTGGTGGCCCGCGGGGCCGACAGCTTCAGCCGGGTCTCCTCGCCGACGACAACCAGCGGCACAAGGACATCCATCGTCAGGTGGCGGGCCCTTCCTGCCCCGCCGCGGGCCCAGCAGACGTATCCGCCCCCGTCGGGCTCGAAGTGGACGAATTGCTGCCCCGGCCCCTTGTATTGGATCTCAGCCCGCAGGACCGCCTGATCGAGCCGCAAGGGGATGCGGACCCAGCCCTCCTCGTGGACCAGGTACTGGAACTGGATGGTCAACTGGGCGTGATCGGCCTTGGCCGTTCCGCTGGCCGTCATGGCCTGGAGAGTGAAGCGCGGCGGCTGGGCCCCCTGTTTCAGTTCGTACTCGCGCCGGAGCATCTGCTGAAAGTCCTCCAGCCGGAACCCCGGGACCGGAACCAGGTTGCCGCTCTTGTCGCGGAGGTGGATCACCGAGGGCTGGACTTCCTCGACCAGGGGTGCCGGAGGGGGGCCCTCAGCGCTGGCCAATGCCGACCATACCAGCAACTGGCAGACGACGGCCGGCACCAGTCGAACGCTGCGACCCTGCAATGCTCGTACTCCTCCTGCCACCCCAGAAAGCCGACCGCCCTCCGCGCCGGAACCGGCACGATCCACGGCGTCGTCCAGAACGGACCGCACGAGACGGCACACTCCTTCCAGTTTACCCGCCCTCCGCGTGGGCTTGAAGCAGCAAACGCCCGGTTTTGCAGGGCGACCGCACTACAAGGGGGGGGCCGCATGGGCTCCAGGCCGGGCGTCACGGTGCGCCCATTCGCTACGGAGGCCCGCCGGCCCGGCGAGCCAAATCCGCTAGCTCGGCGTGCAACTGCGGCGTGGCGGCGGCCAGATAGGAACCGTCCTTGAGCGGCGAGCTGCGTCCGTCCGAAGAGACAATCATCCCGCCGGCCTCCTGGATCAACAAGGCCCCGGCGGCCACGTCCCAAACCTTCGTCGCGAACGCCCAGGCGGCGTCAAACCGTCCGCACGCCACGTACGCCAGGTTCAACGCCGCCGAGCCGGTCCGCCGGATCGCCTGGCAAACCGGCACCGCCGCCAAGAACATCTTCAAGTCCACCGAGTCCGGCCTCACCTCCACCGGGAACCCGGCAGAAACCAAGGCATCGCCGAGGCTCGTCACGCCGCTGGTCCGGATCGGTGAGCCGTTTCGGAAGGCCCCTCCGCCTGCCGCCGCGGTAAAACACTCGTCGGCGCACGGGTCGAAGACGGCCGCGACCACCAGTTCGCCGGCATGCTCCAAGGCCAGCGACACGCTGAAAAACGGGACCTGGTGGACGAAGTTGGTAGTCCCATCCAGAGGATCGGCGATCCACCGGTACGGGCTGCCGGGAGCGGGCGCCGTACTGCCGGGTGCATCTTCCTCGCCGATCAGCACGTGATCCGGGTAGGCCCCGAGCACGGTCTGCCGGATGACTCCCTGCGAGGCCACGTCGGCGTCGGTGACGAAGTCGGCCCGACCCTTCACGCGGACCTTGACCCGCCCGATCCGATCGAGCAGCACCCTGCCGGCACGTCGGACCGCCGTTTCGCAAGTCTTGAGGTAATCAGGCATTGGGACGAGGCGCCAGCTCCGGGGCGTTTGGTGCTTGATTATACGGCGGGGCAGGGGCCCGGCAATGCGGTCGAGGCGGCTGGCGTCCACCCGGCGGATCAAGCCGTGGGATAAAGCCGTGCCCTCTGACTCCGACGCGCCAGAGGGAAACCCCGCCCCCCACACCTCGGCTGTCTCGATACGGGTGGTGCGACATAATTCATTTGGTGGGGCAGCGACCCGATTGGCCGCCCTGGGAGCCGAGACCGGCGTCGCGCTGCCAAACACGTGTTTTTTTTCCCCCAGGCTATGGACAAACGCAATGAAGCTGGTATCATAGCAGTCTGGGAAAGGGGCCACGATGGCCTCCGGGAGGCATTCCGTAGGAGTTATTGAGGCCGACTGTCATCTTCCTTCATTCATCATAGGAACGCCTTAACCGACCTTTGGCCTCTTCTCTGTTCCGGCCCCGCCGTTTCGCCTGAATGCGAGCGGCGGGGTTTTTTTGTGGCTGTCGAAGGCAAAGCTGATCGGGATCTCGCATGACTTCATCGCTTTGGCGCGTGGAGAACCACCTTGCCCGACTACAGATCGGTCCCTTGCAGGCAATCCTGGACCTGCTGAACCCCGCCGCGGGCTTGAGTGACTGGCGCGGTCTGGGCGACGCCCTCCGTGCGGTCCATGTCCTGGGAATCGAGGCGCCCTCGTTCCCAGCAGGCAGCCAAAAGGTCCGCGGGGAAGCCTACGTGCGCGGCCCAGACTTGATGGCGTCTTTCGCGGAGTCCTCCGACTGGCCCGTCTGTTTACACGGGCAATGGAAGGTGCCCTCGGGCGCGGAACCGCCCGAGGTTCTGGCGGTAGTGGAGTTGATCGTCTCGGTTCGCACGGAACTGCTGGACAGCCGTCCGGAGCTGCGCGTTTGTAGTGCCCTCGCCGGCGGCGAGGTGTTTCGGCTGGCGGATTCAGATGCGGCCGCCTTCGAGCCGTGGGGACTCGCCGGCACAGCGGCCGGACGGACGCTCTCGGCCGAGGGGCCCGGATGCCTGCTGTTCCGCCCTCAATCCGCCGACGTGAGCTACGCAGAGATGGTCCATCCGGCCGATTTCGCCGGGAGCGAATTGACGCAGGCCGAAGCTCCCGGCGGGCAGGTCGAAATCCGTCACCGGCTGTTTGTCCAGCGGCTGGAAAAAGGGGTCCTGTTGCGGGCCCGGGTGCGGGGGATGTTCGTGGCGCGAGAGAAGGATGCCCCGCTGGCGGCGATCCAGTACCGGCGGTTTGCCGGTTCGGAGCCGGTGCTGGGAACCTGAGCCCCAGCGGCTTGACCTCCCGTTGGCCGAAGAGGTCTACGCTGTGCCGGTGGGCTTGATTTGATACCGAACAGAACGAAAGGAAAGCCCGACGTGACCGACGTCTTCATCACCGAGAACTTCCTCTTGCAGAACGACGCCGCGGTCCGCTTGTACCACCAGTATGCCCGGCCAATGCCGATCCTCGACTACCACTGCCACCTGCCCCCGCAACAGATCGCCGACGACCACCGCTTCGCAAACCTCACGCAAATCTGGCTCTACGGCGATCACTACAAGTGGCGGGCGATGCGGGCCAACGGCATCCCCGAGCGTTACGTCACCGGCGACGCCTCGGACTGGGAGAAGTTCCAGCAATGGGCGGAGACCGTCCCCAAGACCCTCCGCAACCCGCTCTACCACTGGACGCACCTGGAGCTCAAACGCCCCTTCGGCATCAGCGACCGGCTCCTAGGCCCCGACACCGCCCGCGGCATCTGGGACCACTGCAACGCCCTGCTCGCACAGCCCGAGTTCTCCTGCCGCGGGATCGTGCAGCAAATGAACGTGGTGCTGGTCTGCACCACGGACGACCCGGTCGACGACCTCAAGCACCACCAGGCGATCGCCGCGGACGAGTCGTTTCCCGTCGTGGTGCTGCCGGCGTTCCGGCCGGACAAGGGGATGGCGGTCGAGTCCCCCGAGGCGTTCAATGCCTGGGTCGATCGGCTCGCCCAGGCCGCGGACGTGGATATCCGCGATTTCCGCAGCTATCTGGAGGCCATCCGCCGACGGCATGACTTCTTCCACGCCATGGGCTGCCGCCTCTCGGACCACGGGGTCCAGACCCTCTATGCCGCGGAGCGCACGGAAGGCGAAATCCGCACCATCTTCCGCAACCTGCGCGACGGCCGGGTTCACGATTCCGACGAGATTGTCAAGTTCAAGTCGGCCATGCTCTACGAGTTCGCGGTCATGGACCACGAGAAGGGCTGGACGCAGCAGTACCACATCGGGGCGCAGCGGAACAACAACACGCGGATGTTCCAGGCCCTGGGGCCCGATACCGGCTTCGACTCGATCGGCGATCTCCCCGTGGCCGGGCCGCTGGCCCGCTTCTTGGACCGCCTGGAGCGCGAGGGGCGGTTGGCCAGGACGATCCTCTACAATCTCAACCCGGCCCAGAGCGACCTGTTGGCCGCGATGATCGGCAACTTCCAGGACGGCAGCATCCCCGGCAAGGTGCAGTACGGCAGCGCCTGGTGGTTCCTCGACCAGAAGGACGGCATGGAGCGGCAGCTCCTCTCGCTCTCCAACCAGGGCCTTTTGAGCCGCTTCGTAGGCATGATCACCGACAGCCGCTCCTTCCTCTCCTACACCCGGCACGAGTATTTCCGCCGCATCCTCTGCAACCTCCTCGGCACGGAAATCCAACAGGGCCTCCTGCCCAACGACCTCGACCTGATCGGCCGCATGGTGCAGGACATCTGCTACCACAACGCCGCCGCCTACTTCGGCTTCCCCGGCATTCAGAGCCGGGCCGTGTCGGCCCGGTAGTTCGTCCAATCCCCCTCGCGATGCGAAGCTCCAGCTTCGCAACGTCGATGCGAGCGGCGACACCGGAGCCGAACAGCGGCGGCCTAGCGCAGAGACATCATGATCAGGCAGACTTCGCAGGCGACTGCGGTGACCAGCAGGCTCAGAGAGACGTGGATCCTCACGGGGTTTCCCGCGCCGCAGTGATCGCAGACGTCAGCCAGAAGGCCGACCTGCTTGCCGCACTCGCGGCAAAGCAGGGATTCGCGGACGCGGCGACGGACCGAGGTCCTGGCGTCCTGGAGCCAATGGCGAACCGCCGGCGATAGTCGAAGTCGCATTGAAGTCTGTCGGCCTCTCACAGCCCGTTTGATCCCACAGCCCACTGCCGCGGCCCAAGAAAGCGCGGAGGGCTCCCCACAGAAACTCTACCTTACGCCCATCCCTCTTTCCCCACCCCCGCTTTGCCCTTCCTCTCGTTGCGAAGCTCCGCTTCGCAACGCCCTCCCCGATCGACAGTCGGCCTAACCCATGACATAGGTTGCGGTTAGGTTGCGGAACCCCTGTTTCTCCTGAGAAAGACGGGGTTTCTCATTTTGCGCTTAGGTTGCGGGTGGGTGTTTCGCGGGTTGCGTGGCAACACTCTTGGCAACAGATTTCGGCGCGTTGGCGTCGGGGGGTATTTCTTTCCTCTGGACAGGAGTCTAGCGTAGGGGACTAGTTGAACATCACCACCCAGGGGACTACCACCGAATGACCGCGTTCTGAGAATGGAATAAAGCCTAACCAAGGCCGTCGGCTGGGGAAAACTGCGACATTCCAAGCACAGCGCGACGTTCTCGGCGGGCTCCCGTTAGGGAGCCGCCGGACGTTGCTTGCTGTGCACCCCGTCGCAGGGCTTCCCCAGCGGCACGGACGGTGGCTCTTGTTTTCTTGGGGAGCAGAGAAGGCCGGCAATAGCTGCGACGGGGAGGCGGGCGGGCGAGGCAAAAAGAAAACCGCGCCCGCAAATGACGCGAAGGGTTTGACCGATTGTCACGACCGGGAAACGACGGGCGATGTTTACATTCCCCGGGTTCCACGGGCCTTTGGTGCGAAGGAGGCGTAAGATGAGAACGTTTGCGGTTGTCGCTTGCGTCGGTTTTGTGTTGGTCGGGGCGGCGGCTTGCTTCGCGGATGACCCGATCCCTTCGGGCAGTGACTCGCGTACGAAATGTGTCGTCTTGGTCCCACCGTTCGAGAACCAGACCAAGTATCACGAGAGCATCAGCTACGAGGTTGGGACGGGGAACAATCCCAACCAGCCCAAACGTACCTACCGTGTGGACCGCTACACTGAGGCTCCCAGGTCGTTGCTGGAAGACATGTTGGGAAGAATCAAGGGCGTCACGGTAGTCGAGCGGCAACGGGTTGATGCCATCTTGCAGGAAACGGAGTTTGGTCAGTTGAGCGGACTGGTTGACTCGGAGAAGGCGATCCGGCTCGGCAAGATTCTCGGCGCCAACGTCATTGTCATGGCCGCCATCGTCGATCTGCGCGACGAGCAACGCGAGTTCCACGGGTACGCAATAAAGACTAAGAATACGGAGACCCTGTGCTCGATCCGTATCCGGCTGCTCAACATGAGTAAAGGGACCATCGCGTTCTCGAAGATCGTTAAGGGATCAAAGAGCCTAGCCAAGTCCAGCTACGGCGGGACGGCGAGCAGTGATCGGCACTTCGCGGCCATCGAGGACACCCTCCGGCAACTTGAAAACGACTCGCAATTCAAGCGAGCGGTGTTCGGTGCCGAGGCGGCTCCTACTGGCGAACAGGTCGAAGTCGAGTTCTCGCCCAAGCCCGACAATTGCGACATTGAGATCGACGGCAAGTACATCGGGGGCTCCCCCCTCAAACGCCGACTGCCGGCGGGAATGGAGGTCAAGCTGCGCATCAGCAAAGCGGGGCACAAGACTTGGGAGGGCGTCTTCGTCCCGGAACCGGGATTTCGCGTGACCCGTGAACTTGAGCGAAACGCTGATAAGTAGTGGCCATTGCAAGAGAAGTAACATGAACAAACCAATCGGAGTGATTGTGGCTTCCCTTGTATTGTGTCTCTGGGCCGCTGGCAGGTTGGAGGCCCAGGAGAAGAAATCAGGAGTGGGTGGCGGCCTGCGAGGCAAGCCCGGCCCCGGGCGCCAACTTCCAGGTGGCCGGACAGCACACCTCGAAACTTCGGCCGATCCTTCCTTTAATCCGGAGAAGATTCCAAAACTCGCGGTCATCGTGTTTGGCCCCCAACACAGGAACCGTGGGCAAACCGATTCCGAGCGGTGCGTCGAGGATGTGTTCGTGGGTGTACTGATGCGGAAGGGATACAGCGTGGTCTCCCGTTCCGACCTGCAATCTGTGTTCGAGGAACAGCGCTTTCAGAAATCCGGCTTGACCGAGAGCGATGCCGCTGCTATCGGCAAAATCCTCAACGTGCCGGCGGTAATGGTCGTGAAAGTCACTGACATGAGCACGGTGAGCAAGAGATTGCCTGCAAATCGCTCGGTTACCGAAGCCACGGCCGGGATGGGTGTACGTGTTATCAGCGTGGAAAACGCCTCCGTCTTGTGGATCGGTACGTTCAGACAGTCGCGCATTGTCAATAGCAAGAGCGATGTTTCCGAGGTCCTTGCCGACGTAGCCAAGCGGATAGCCTCGGCCTTCCCGCCACAGAAATCCCCAAAGGAAAGTACGGAGACGAAACCAGGATCGGGGAAAGCAGACAGTGACGCCCCGGACAATGGGCCCGTTAAGCCGGGCGAATAGTGCCGGTAAGGTGATACAGCCGGGTGGCCCCGTTGTTGCAACAGCGGCGGCCCCGAGTAGCCCGGCGGGGTTGCGCGAAGTCCAGTCGCCCGCGGCCCCGCCGGGCTGGCCCGGAAAGCGAAAGGAACCAGCTTATGGTCGATTCACACCAAGGCCCCGCCGGCCTCCCTGAGAAGTCCGAAACTGCCCCTTGGCTGCCTCCGATACGGGAACTCCCACCGCTGCCACCGCTACCAGAGTCACTCGGGATCTGGTTTCGCGGCCATTCCGGGGACACAGCAGTAATTATTGACAAGATAGGTGACTTGTGGCAGTCTCGGGGCATGGCGAGGTTGGCGCGAGTGGTGATTCGCGGTTTGTGGCGTCACGTAACGCAACGCGGAAACCGCCGACAGCAGACATTGTTCAACGACGCAGACTACGCGCTTACCTGCGCCGATGGGCGACTTGTGCCGCAAAGAGGAAGAAGGAAGAAGGGGGAAAAGGGGGAAAGGGGGACACATGCGGTTATTGACATGAGCACCGGCGGCGACGGGGCCGACACGCTTGCGGGCGGGGCGGGCGGCGACGAGCTCTACGGCTGGGACGGTCGGAATCACCGGAATCGGTATGCCACGAAGAGCAAGCCGGCCCCGAGCAGCCCTCCGAAGACCAGCGACAGCCAAGGCGGCACCAGCGGCCCAACGAGGCAGTCCGCCGGATGCGCGGGATCGTAATGGATCGTCACCCGGTCCACCACCCGATCTCGGTTCTTCACTTCCGCCCGGTATTCCGTGCCCCCAACGACGTACGCGTATCGCAGGTCGAACAGCGTGCGAATCCGGTCCTTCCGTAAGAAAGAGATGGGCAGGTCGCGGGCCCCGGGCCGCGGCTCGACCTTCAGCCCGTCCCACTCCGAGCGGACGAGCACCCCTTCGGTTTCGCCCGTGTACTTCCCAACCGTGATCCAACGATAAGCTGAGTGGAGGACGCCGGCCACGATGCACGCCACGCCGACAACGGCCACCCAATTGGCCCGCACCGCCGGACGCTCGGCCCCGCCGGATCCCTGCTTGCCATCCTTTACCGGCTCCTCGGCCTCTGCCGGCAACTCGGCCTCTTCCGGCTCGGCCGCCTCTTGACGGGCTTCGCTGAGGTACTCGGCAATGACCTCCCGGGCGCGGGCCTCGTCCGCATGGCGCACCCAGATACGGGGCGCGGTGTCGCTCGCGGGCAGCCAGCCCGCGGCGTTGCCCAGGAATTCCCCGACGATTTGGGCCTCGATGCCCGCCTCCTCCAGGCGAGCGCGTACGCTGTGCGCCTCGACGACATTCGCAGCGGAAAAGACTTCCACAATGCGATCATCCGGCATGGCAGGCAGACCTCCATCCGTTGCCAACATACCGGCTGAGGCGGGATAGGATCAAGGGGGGCCGATACGCCGAGACGTTAGTCCCTAGCGGTGCGACACTCTTCAGCCGCCATCGCCGCCAAGCCGTCACAGTCCTGCCGGAGCCGTTGACCCGGACGGAGCCTGATATGTCGGCGGAGGAGCAGGGGCCGGCTGCGGATTGGCGGGGGCCGGCGGCGAATACGTCGGAGCGGCCGGTGGGTACGGCGCGGGCGGTGCGTAGGTCGGGGCCGGCTGCGAGTACGCCGGAGCCGGTTGTGGGTACGGCGCGGGCGGTGCGTAGGTCGGGGCCGGCTGCAAATACGACGGAGCCGGTTGTGGGTAGTAGACCGGGGCTGGCTGCGGCTGCACGTAGACGGGCGCCGGCTGGACGTATACCGGTGCCGGTGGGATATACTCTGGCACGACGTACACCGGGGCTGGCCTCACGTACACCGCCGGAGGACCCACGTACACTCGATATGGGTAGGGACGGTAATATGGGGCGGGATGGTAGTACGGGTGAGGATGGTGATAAGCGGGCATGCTAAAACCAATGCCCACACTCACCCCCGCTTGGGCCGGGACCGACGCCAAAGCCACAATTGCCAATACCGTACCAACCACCAGCCATCCTCTAGTCTTCATCGCAGACCTCCCATGGAAGCACTCGTTCGCACCCGGTAATCCTGGCAACCGTCCCAGGAGGGAGCGAATCGTACCATCGGCCGACGAATGGCCCAATGCCGGTTCCATTCTCGGCAGTCCCCCCAACGCCCCAGGACTCCGAGTTTCGGCGACGAGGGGGCGACGCCGTGCGGGATAACACGCAGCAAGCGCGACTCCCGTCCAATCGTTAAATTTCGGCAAGTCGGGCACCCCGCCTTGAACCACTAGAAAGTCGGGGACCATCCCCATTACTGCGGTGTCGGATTCACCACGGAGACGGGTATCGTGCGCCCGCGCTCCCGGAACTCGCCTTGCCGCAATTGCCCGCTTCGGGTATTTCTACGCGGCCCGAAAACGCCGGAACTGACCGTGCCCGCCGCAGGGGGCTGGCTATCGGGGGGTGCGGTTTTACACGTCCGCGATATCCAGGCCGCGTCCGGTTCTCGTGTCCACGGGATTGTCTCCTCAGCCCCACAGTCCTCCCATCACCCACCTCGGAAAGGGCCTCGATGGCCGGCGCGCGAAACGGTCCCCAGGTTGCCGCCTTCGTGTGGCTGGCGCTCTTCTGCGTCACCGCGATCCTGGGGGGATCGCTGGTCTTCAGTCAAGCCGAGCGGCAGTCGGTGGTCGAGCTCCGCATCGAGGGCAACGAGCATTTCCCGGTCGAGAAGATCGTCCGGTACATCCACACCCGGGCCGGCCGGCCCTACGATCCGGACGTCGTCGCCGAGGACGTCCGCCGGCTGATGCACACCAGGATGTTCGTCGACGTTAGGCCCTTCACGCAGCGGGCCGCCGGGGGGGTCGTGGTGGTCTTTCGCGTCCGCGAGCGGAAAGTGCTGGAGTACGTCAAGTTCGTCGGCAACGACAAGTTCAGCACCAAAACCCTCGCCAAGGAAGTGGGCCTGAAGAAGGACGATCCGTTCGACCGCTACGCGGTCACCGACGGTCGGCGCAAGATCGAGGAGTACTATCATTCCAAGGGCTTCCCTAAGGTCTTTATCAGGATCCACGAAGGCGAGAGGGAAGGCGACCGCGGCGTGATCTACGTGATCGACGAGGGGCCCAAGGCCCGGCACCTCTGGACGAGCTTCGTCGGCAACACCTTCGCCAGCGACGGCCACCTGAAGACCTTCATCAAGTCCAAGCCGGGCATCTTGTGGGTCTTCGGCGGCAACGTGGACCTGAAGCAGATCGAAGAAGACAAAAACCGTCTGACCGCCTACTACCGCTCGATGGGCTTCTTCGAAGCCTGGGTCGGCCGCGAGCTCGACTACAACGAGGCCGAGAACTGGCTGCAGGTGACCTTCGTGATCAGCGAAGGGCCCCGCTACCAGGTCCGCAACGTCAACATCATCGGCAACTCCAAGTTCCGCACCGAAGACCTCGCCAAGGACCTGAAGCTCACGACCGGCAAGTACTTCAACCAGAACGAGATGGTCGCCGACCAGCTCATGATGCAGGACATCTACGGCGGCGACGGCTACGTCTTCGCCGAGTGGAAGTCCGACACGCGCTTCCTCGAAGAGCCGGGCAAAGTCGACCTCCTGTACAACGTGGTCGAGGGCGGACGCTACCGCGTGGGCAAGATCAACGTCCGGATCGAAGGCGATTATCCTCACACGCGGCTTACCACCGTCTACAATCGCCTCTCCTTGCGGCCGGGCGACATCATGGACATCCGCGAGCTGCGGGCCAGCGAGCGGCGCCTGCGGGCCTCGCAACTGTTCGCCGTGGACCCGACGCGCAACGTCTATCCCAAGATCAGCTTCACGCGGCCTGCCCGGGAGCGGCGGGAGGACGAGAGCGAGCTGGCCGACCGGCCGAAGCCCCGCGGCACCTTTCGCGGCCAAAGCCCGGATCCGCGGCCGTATGAGGCCTATCGGCCGCCCGGTTGGGCCGGTCCGCCGCAAGAGCCGATCACGGACTTCGACGTCGAGATCGAAGCGGAGCTGAATCCCGACTATCCTTGGCCGGACGAGCCGATCATCCGCGGACAGAGTCCGCAGAGCGATGCCGACGCGGCCGCCGGTGCAGGGCAGCCCGGCGCGTGGAACCGGACGCGGTTGGTCGCGGTGGATGACGGAGCCGCCGAGCCGCGCCAGGCTAACGGGCTGGAATCTCCGAGAGGCCAAAGCAACTTGCGCTGGCTCCCAAGCGACCCCACGATCTACCGTGGCCAAAGCGGGACCTACGACGGTAACGAAGGCTATTCCACCCCGGTGCTGAGCGAGCAGGGGCCCAGCGGGCCTGCGGTGCGGGCGCCGCAGGTCGCTCCGGACCTGCGGTCGCCGGTGCGTCCCGCCACCCCCGCGGCCGGCTCCTACCCTACCACCTCCTACCCCGCCACATCCTATCCGGCCAACTCCTACCCGGCGGGCCCGTACCCGGCCGGCCCGGCCAACCGGTTGCGGCCGCCGTACACCTCGCGGCTCGAAGGCGAGCCCGTGTCGCAGCCGCCGCTGGTTGGCAACCAGGCGACGATCAACGACGCCGTGCCCCTGTTGGGCACTCTGCCCAGTGAAGAGCCGCTGTTCGTTCCCTTGGAGCCGATCCTGGAAGAGACAACCACGGGGCGGTTCATTTTCAGCGTGGGGGTGAATTCCGACCTGGGCCTGTTGGCCTCGGTGGTGATCGACGAGCAGAACTTCGACTGGACCCGCCCGCCGCACAGTTGGGACGACGTGCTCAACGGAAAGGCCTTCCGCGGGGCCGGACAGCGCTTCCGCGCCGAGGCCATGCCCGGCACCCAGCTCCAACGCTACACGGTCAGCTTCACCGAGCCGAATCTCTTCGATGGGATGACCAGCTTCGGACTGAGCGGCTATTACTTCGACCGCCAGTTCACCGAATGGACCGAGTCGCATGGAGGAGGCCGCATCGCGCTGGGCCGGCAACTCATCCCCGACTTGTCCGTCACGTTCGCGTATCGGGGCGAAGACGTCCACGTCAGGAATCCGATCGTCCCCCCCACGGCCATCCCCGGAATCCCGGACCTCAACCAGGTGCTGGGCAGTAACACCCTTCACGGCCTCGGCGTCCGGCTGACGCACGACACTCGCGACAATCAATTCCTCGCCACGGAAGGCTACTTGTTGGACATGGGATTCGAGCAGGTCTTGGGCTCGTTCCAGTATCCACGCGGCGACGTCGACCTGCGCAAGTACTTCCTCATCCGGCAGCACCCCGACGGCTCAGGCCGGCACGTGCTCAGCCTCGGCGGACGCATGGCCATCAGCGGCGACGACACGCCGATCTACGACCGCTACTTCCTCGGCGGCTTCACGACCCTCCGGGGGTTCGCTTTTCGCGAAGCCTCCCCGCGCGACCCGAACTATCACGTCGTCGTGGGCGGCAAGTGCAGCCTCCTGGCCAACGCCGAGTACATGTTCCCCATCACCGCGGACGACATGCTCCGCGGCGTGGTCTTCTGCGACTCCGGCGTGGCGCAGCCTTCGATCAACGACTGGCGGGACCGTTATCGGGTGGCCGTCGGCTTCGGCCTGCGGATTACGATCCCGGCCATGGGCCCGGCGCCGATCGCCCTGGACTTCGCCTTCCCGATCAGCAAAGAGCGGTTCGACGAGACCCAGGTGTTCAGCTTCTTCATCGGGTTCCTGCGCTAACGCGCATCGCTCACCCTTCCCCCGCCTCCAGCCGCACCGTCACGTTCATCTCCCGGCCGCCGCGGATGATCCTCACCACGACCTGATCCCCCGGCTGCTTGCTGTCAAGGATATTGAGGAAACCGTCGGCGGTCTTGACCGGCTGACCGTCCAGGCCCACGATCAAGTCGGCGGCCGAGCGGTCCATGGTTTCATAGGTGTACAGCAGCGGTCCCTGTCGCCGCTGCTGTCGCACCCTCCGCGGGCCCCGCAAGCCCGCCTTCTCGGCCGGACCGCCCGGAGCCAAACTGGCGATCAGCAGCCCCTTTTCCGTCTCGAAGACCCGGGCGATGCCGATCTCCGGCCGGATCACCTTGCCGTTGCGGATCAACTGCGGCACGACCCGCGCGATGGTGTTGATGGGGATCGCGAACCCCACCCCGGCGCTCTCTCCCGTCTTGCTGGCGATGGCAAAGTTCATCCCGACCATCCGCGCGTGGCTGTCCAGAAGCGGCCCGCCGGAACTGCCCGGGTTGATCGCGGCGTCGATCTGGATGATCTGCTTGACCTTCCGGTCGCTGACCCGGCTGCGCACAAAGCGGTCCAGGCTGGAGATAATCCCCGTGCTGAGCGTGCGCTCCAGGCCGAACGGATTGCCGAGGGCATAGACGCGCTGTCCGACCAGCAACCGCCCCGAGTCCCCAAAGACCACCGGAAAGAGTTCTTCGGAAGGGGCTTGAATGCTGATCACGGCCACGTCGTTGGTCAGGTCCCGCCCCACCAGTCGGGCGTCGTACGACTTGCCGTTGAACAGCGTCACCTGGATCTCCCGCGCCCCCTCGACCACGTGCCAATTGGTGACGATGTGTCCCTGGCGGTCGATCACCGCGCCGCTCCCCTCCCCCTTCGACGGGACATCGAGCAGGAGAAAACGGTCGCCGCGGTACCCTTCGGTGGTGATGTTCACCACGCTGCGATTCGCCTTCGCGTACACGGCAATGTTCACCCGCTCCTCGGGAGTCAACTCGTCCAGATCGGGCGCGGGTGGGTTGCGCACTTTGCCGACGTTGTCGAATCCCGCCGCCGGGCCGGGTTCCCGATCCGGCTGCGGGTCGGCCTGCGCCACCATGGCGGCCGCTGGGTCTGCGTAGGCCGCGCCCGGTCTGTCCGATCCCTCACCTTGATTGGGAGGGCCGCGCAGCGTCAACGACACGATTCCCCCCAGAACGGCGGAAAACAAACATAGCAGGAGCGTCCTTTTCATGGCAACAGATCCAGCGAAGGCGTACTGAAAATGCGGGCCCCCAAACGCCCGCACTCATCCGCCCCCATCATACGTCGGTGCCTGGGACCTTGAAAAGCTCAGGGAAACCTTGGGACCCTAGGCAAGCCGGATTCAAGACCCCGGCGGAAACGGCCAGGCGGCCGCGGGAAGCGGCATGGAAGCTTCCGAGTTTTCGGCCGCAGCCCGCCCAACCGGAAAACTCTATGCTGGCTTCCCAGTTTTCCACGGGCGCGGAGGATAATCGATCCAGGTGCTACGCGTCGAATCGGTAGGGTCTACGATATTTCCGCACGATTGACTGGATCATTTCAAACCCCTCATTCAATCAAAGCAGCAAAGCTAACCATATCCCCGAGGGCGTTTTGTTTACCTAATGACCCCAAACTTTTTTCTCCGATATCGTATCCGCTGACGCGCTTCAGGCGAGCCAGGTTTGCGGCGTAGCAGGTGCAAATTCACTCAGTCGGGGCCTATCTTGGGAGGAGCAATGAAAATGAAGTGCTCTCGAGTGACGCTGTCTATCTTGTTGGCTGTACTGGGCGGGGCCGTCTTGGCCATCGGACCGGCAGAAGGCCGCCGAGGCGTGGCGGCCGACCTTGGCGTGACGGGCCTACCCCCCTCGCACGCTTCCGACGATCTCGGCCAAAGTCCCCAAGACGAATCTTCCGCGGCGGACACCCCCGATCATTTTGACAACGGGCCCACCCCGAGCGATGAGCCGGCCGCCGACGGTTCGGCCGCGTCCGAGCCTTCCCCGTATCGGTTTGACTACCCCGAAGCGGACCGAGAGGCACAGCCCACCGGCGATGACGGCGACGACCAAGGCGACGGCGAGCTTGATGAAGAGGAGGTCGATGAATCCGATGAAGCAGTCTCGCACGAAGAATGTGAGCGGGAAACGGCCGCCGGGACCGA